>Ga0157369_10004103_pt1 | contig 17254 bp, 14 predicted proteins | sample C25metaG_FD_113461 | JGI IMG/M metagenome (GOLD analysis project Ga0157369, IMG submission 113461) | Corn rhizosphere microbial communities from Kellogg Biological Station, Michigan, USA - C2-5 metaG | ecosystem: Host-associated > Plants > Roots > Rhizosphere > Soil | place: USA: Michigan... | reverse complement strand
AGCTCAATCAATCCATCCGACAGAAGAATCCGGTTGCCGGGCTTCAGGTTCTCGGCCAGCGTCGTAAACACCGTGCTCACACGTTCCGCCGTGCCCTCAATCTTCTCCGGCGTAATCGTCAGCTGCTTGCCCGCCTCCAGCATCACCGGCTTGTGGTCCACCAGCGTGCCCGTCCGAATCTTCGGTCCCTGCAGGTCGGCAAGAATGCAGATCGGCTTCTTCTCCTCACGCGCCACCTTGCGCACCATCGCAATCAGCTCGGCCTTCTGCTCATGCGACCCATGCGAAAAGTTCAGCCGCGCCACATCCAAACCCGCACGAACCAACTGGCGAAATAGATCTTCCGTGCTTGATGCAGGTCCCAGCGTCGCTACAATCTTTGCTCTGCGGCCTGTGTCCGCACCTATCCCGTTGTCTCTGGCGTCCATCAACTCTCTCTTTTCGAATTCAGGCGTCAGAGCCCGCATCGAGCATTTCTCCTGAAGGTATAAAACGAAGTCGAATTTGTTCGGGCCGTTTTCCTGCAAAGCAAACGGCATTCCCAGATGTTTCCGATGCCACCCATCAGGAGAAATGCTCCAAATCGAGCTCAACCTGATCAATCAGTCATTCTACCTTCGTCACGCGCACGTAGTCGCGCCGTCTTCCACAACTTGCCCGGAGAATCCCCGCCGCGCCGCTCCATCGCCCACTGCGCGTTGAACTCCGCGCCAATCAGCACCGTCAGCGCGATGATGTACAGCCACACCATCAACGCGATCGCCGCGCCCAGCGATCCATACACGCGTCCATAGTTCGCAAACCGAGTTACATAAAACCCGAACGACAGCGTCGAAGCAAACCACAGCGCCGTCGCCAGCGCCGCTCCCGGAAGGCTCGCGCGCCACGTCCAGTCGCGTCGCAGCATCACCCACGGCTCACGCACCATCGGCTCCATCTCCCGCAGCAAACGCCGGCTCATATCCGTTCCCAGGTGATAAACCACCGCCAGAATGCCAACGCTGGTACCCAGCGCGATCGTCCACCGCAGCACCACCGATGCTGCAAAGAACCCAGGCTTCACAAAGGCTGGTATCTGTGCCGCCAGCCAGTGCGTAATGATGTGCCCGAAGACCACCAGCGCGCTCGCCGCCGTCATCGGCAGCATCGACAACGGCACCAGCGCCAGCGCTCGCACCCGCCGGCTCCAGAAGCTCCCTCGCGGCAGCGGCAGATCATGCGCGCGCCGAAATCCTTCCATCAGCGTCGCCATCACGTTGGCCGCGCCCATCAGGCTCACCACGCCGGCGCTCAGCAGTGCACCCGCCGTCTGTGAGGTCTGGTGCGTCGTCGCAAAATACCAGTCCAGCAGCGGACTGATGTCTGCCGGCAGCACCCGTTCAAAAAATCCCGCCATCTGCAGCTTCAGGGGAAGCCACGGCGGCAGCATCGCCACCGCGGCCGCGATCACCACCAGCGCAGGAAACAGTGCCACCATCGCGGAGTAGGCGGCTGCCTGCGCCACCGTAAACGCATCGTGTTCCACCGCCGCGAAGAACGTGCGACGCAAAAGGCGGGCTAACACCGCGGCTTGCCGCACCGGTGCAATCACCACGCGCTCCATCGCGGCCTGCCCTGTCATCTAGTGCGGCTTTCTGATCGGTGTAGCTTTCATCGGCCTATCGGTCCGTTTTGTTAAGCGCACGGATTTAGCCGTGCCGTAAAACGTCCACAATCCCTGCGGCTTTAGCCGCTGAGGTACAAGTGCAGGACGGTTAGAGTCTCCCTAGTGCTGCGGCTTCCACGCCTCAAGGAACGTCGTCAGGTCCGAGCTCTGCATATTGCGCATATTCTCAAACTCGCCGTTCTTCTGCCCGTAGACCACTGTCCCATCCGGCCGCAGAACTGCCATCGCCGGCACACCCTTCTTCAGCACAACCCCATACTTGTCGCCGATGTCGATGTTCTGGTCGATGTGTCCGATGTTAACGTCCACCAGCACGTAATACTTCTCCAGCAACTCCTTGTTCGGGCTCTGGTGCATGTAGTAGTTCAACACCTGGCAGTCGCCGCACCAGTCGCCGCCGAAATCCAGCAGAACGCGCTTATGCTCCTTGCGCGCCTTCGCCAGCGCCGCATCAATGTCGCCGTGCGCCGCCTGGACATCGGGATAGATATGCGCATGTGGAATCGGTTTCGCCTGAGCTGCAGCCATCGGCGCCGCAGCAATGACCGTTCCCAATGTCAGCACTGCGCTCGCAACAGCAACCCGCATCCCGTTTCCTGCCAATCTCCTGTACATTCCCCGAACTCCTTTCACATGCACTCCAATGATGCGCGAAATACGCTCCCGATTCCAACTCACTTCACGTCCGCGCATCCATCGCATCTAAAACTACATGAAAGACCAGGACCATCACCCGGAGGAACTTCCCGACCACCTCAAGGATCTTTCCCAGGAGTTGAAGCAGCAATTCACTCACATCGAACAGCAGCCCCCGAACAAGCCCAGCTTCCTTCTCGTCGTACTGCTCTCCGGAGCCGCCATCATCGTCATCTTCATCCTGGCGATCATCATTCTGCATCTCGGCGGCAACAGATTTGGCAGTCACCCTTTCCGCAAGCACCCAACTGCGCAACTCGTTCTGCCTGATTCCGCCCCAAAACCTGAGCCCGTGCATCTGTATGCCTAAGTACCTGCCTCTACGTTGGGCTGAGCGCCAACCGCAGGTTCCATAACAGCCCGGGGCGTAGGCGAAACCAACATTCTGGGCTGAGAGCTTCACACCCGCATCGGAGAGTGCTCCTTTCCAGCCAAAAACGTCTCGTCAAACAAAAATCGCCCGGTTCGGGCGATTTTTTATGCTGCACAAGCCTTTTATTTTCTTTGGCTTATATGTCTGGCGGAGAGTGGGGGATTCGAACCCCCGATAGAACTTTTGATCCTATAACGGTTTAGCAAACCGCCGCCTTCAGCCACTCGGCCAACTCTCCGCGGGGTAGGGCTTGATTATATCGGAGTGCCCGACCTTACGCGCCCCCAAGTTCGGCGATTTCCAGGGCAATTTCCAGATAGCCCCAGATTTTGCAAAAACAAAAAGATGGTAGGCCCCTGTATATCGCAAAGTGGCCCTGACACCGCTTTTGCCCATCCGGATCACTCGGTACATCTCGAGATCAGGCAGCTCGGCTGGTTGAGAGACCATCATTCCGGCTGAGAGCGCCAAAGGCGCGCCCTATATCAGCCTGGGGCTCCGCCCCAGGATCGCCCCAGGAGAATCCCCCGAGGGCTGAAGGCCCGACCTATAGCTTGTAAGCCGTGGTCTCGCACGTTGTCCGACTTGACAAAACCCCACCCCGAAATAGGGCCTTAAAATCCTGACGTCACCGCCAATGCACCTTGAGGTCCACCCCTAAGTCCAATTTCTGGAAGATTTTGCGCAAAAAAGGGGGGAGGGGGGTACATCTCCTATTGCCCCATGTAATACCCATCCCTGGTCTGAATATCCAGCTTTTTCTTGGCATCCTCGCCCGTCAGCGCCAGGTTGATCTGGTGATAGCGATCCTTGGCCGCATCCCCACTCGGCGTAAAGCCCACCCGGTACTGCGACCTCAACTCATCCCCAATCTGCTTATAGATATCGTCGATGGACTGGTGCTTCCCCACCTCAAACACTCGCCCACCGGTCTCCCCGCAGATCCGCTCCAGCGTACGCTTCCCATCCACATACGGCTTATGGTCACTCCCGCCCCCACGAGGATTCTGCTGCGGGTCCTGCTGCGGATAACCGCCCGGATACCCTCCTCCTGGATAGCCGCCCCCTGGGTAACCACCCCCGGGATAACCACCCCCCGGATACCCTCCCCCGGGATACCCTCCACCCCCCGGGTACCCCCCGCGGTCGGCACGATTAAAGTCCTGCCGCCCGTTCTCGCCTTTGTAATAAATTCCGTAAACGATCGTGTCCGCCCGCTGCGCCGCTTCAATCGCATCCGTCAGCGACTCCTTGCTTCCGCGATCGACACCATCAGTCAGCACGATAAGCGCCCGCCGCTTCCCGGCCTGCTTCGACATCACCTCGTCGCCGGAAAGATAGATCGCGTCATACAGCGCCGTCCCGCCGCGACGGATGTAACGCCCTTCGCTGTCCTGTGTCGGTCCTGAGCTGTTATCCGTGTTGTGGAAGCTCGGACTGGATGTACCGAGCTCGCGCAGTGCGCGCTGCAGCCGGGGTTTCGCATCCGTTGCATCTTGCAGCAGTTCTACTTCCTTCGCAAACTGCACTATGAACGCCTTGTCCGAGCCTCGATTTCCCGCCGCAGGCTGCAGCATCGTGTCCAGAAAGGTCTGGCTTGCGGACCTCTCCGGATCCACCTCGTTCCGCATACTGCCGCTGACATCCACCAGCAGTCCAAGCGTCAGGGGCACATCGGTGTCGTGGTCAAAGTACCGGATCGTCTGCGGCTGCCCATCGACCTCGAGGGAGAAGTTCTCCTTCTTCAGGTCGTTGATCAGCGCGCCCTTCTTGTCGCGCACGATTGCCGGCATCACCACCAGCTTCGCCTGCACGTTCATCGTGCCGGCCGAGCCGCTGGTTGGTATATCAGCAGCTTCGTTCGCAGTGGCTGTTGTCGCGGCCGCAGGCTTCCCCTGCTGCGCAGTTGCTCCCACAGCGCACAGCAGCGCAGCCAATCCCGCACTCCACAGACCGATCCTCATACCTCTCCAGTCTCTAGTTCTGTAGACGTGCCTTTCCTGCGACAGTTTCGGTCTCCTACTCCTCGTTCTCCTTCAGCTTGGCCAGGACGCTGAAGTCCTCGAGTGTGGTCGTATCGCCTTTGACATCACCGGTTGTAGCGAGCTCCCGCAGCAGCCGCCGCATAATCTTGCCGGAGCGCGTCTTGGGCAGCAACTGCGTAAAGCGCACATCGTCCGGCCGCGCCAGAGCTCCAATCTCCTTCGCCACCCACTGCCGCAGTTCCTGCTTCAACTCCGGCGTAGGCTCGTACTCCTGCTCCAACGTGACGAACGCGGCGATCGCCTGTCCCTTGAGGTCATCCGGCCGTCCTACAACAGCAGCCTCAGCCACCTTCGAGTGCGCCACAAGCGCCGACTCAATCTCCATCGTTCCGAGCCGGTGGCCGCTCACATTGATGACGTCATCCACACGGCCCATCAGCCAGAAGTAGCCATCGGCATCGCAGCGCGCGCCGTCGCCCGTGAAGTAGCAGCCGGGCACGTCGGAGAAATACGTCTTCACAAAGCGCTCGTGATCACCCCAGATCGTGCGAGCGCGGGAAGGCCATGGCTTGCGAATCACCAGCAATCCACCGTGGCCCGCAGGCACCTGTTTCCCATCACGTGTCACAACTTCAGGCGTGATGCCGAAGAAGGGCTTGGTTGCGGAGCCCGGCTTCGTCCCAATGGCGCCCGGCAGTGGCGAGATCATGATGGAGCCAGTCTCTGTCTGCCACCACGTGTCCACAATCGGGCAGCGCTCCTTGCCAATCTCGCGGTGATACCACATCCACGCCTCAGGATTAATAGGTTCGCCGACTGTGCCCAGCAATCGCAGCGAGGCAAGCGAGTGCTTATGCACCCAATCATTACCCCACTTCACAAACGCACGAATCGCCGTCGGCGCCGTGTAGAAGATCGTCACCTTGTGGTCGTCGATGATCTTCCAGAAGCGATCGCACTCCGGCCAGTTGGGCGCGCCCTCATACATCATCACGGTCGTGCCGGCCTGCAGCGGGCCGTAGACAACATAGCTGTGCCCGGTCACCCATCCAATGTCCGCGGAGCACCAGAACACATCCTCGTCGCGCAGATCAAAGACGTACTTCGACGTCAGGTAGGTCTGCACAGCATACCCACCGGTCGTGTGCACGAGTCCCTTCGGCTTGCCTGTCGTTCCGCTCGTGTACAGGATGTAAAGCGGATCTTCGGCATCCATCTCTTCACATGCGCAATCCGCCGCGGCCTTCGCCATCTCCTCGTGCCACCACACATCGCGACCAGAGGCCATCGGCACAGTCTTATCCGGCGCACGTTGATACACGACAACCTTCCGCACACCCGGACACTTCTGGAGCGCCTCATCCACAATCTGCTTCAGCTTCACTTCGCCACCGCGACGATAGCTGAGGTCCTGGGTCACGATCACCTGGCAGTCAGAGTCATTCACGCGGTCGGCAATCGCATGCGCCGCGAATCCGCCAAAGATCACCGAATGCACCGCACCGATGCGCGCGCACGCCAGCAGCGCAATCGCGAGCTCCGGGCTCATGCCCATGTAGATCGCCACGCGGTCGCCCTTTTTCACGCCCTGTGCCTTCAGGACATTCGCGAAGCGCTGGACTTGCTCATGAAGCTCACCATAGGTGAGCTTGCGCACTTCGCCCGGCTCGCCCTCCCACAGTAATGCGACCTTGTCGCGCCGCGAGCCCTTCGCATGACGATCAACGCAGTTGTGCGAAAGGTTGAGTCTTCCACCGACAAACCACTTCGTCTCCGGCCCCTCGCCTTCGATCACCTTTGTCCAGGGACGAAACCACTCGAGCTCGCCCGCGGCCTCTGCCCAAAAGCCGGCCGGGTCTTCCACGCTTCTGCGATACACGCGCTCGTACTCTGCCTCGGAACCGATCCACGCCTTGGCAGCAAACTCTGCGGGCGGCGGAAAGAGCCGGTTCTCGCGCAGTACAGACTCCATTAGGTTGCTGTCTGTTGCGCTGGCGTTTTTTGTCTCCGCGGCCACGCCGCTCCCCTGGCTCTGAGCTTCAGTAGGCATCTTGCGAGAAAATCTCCATCGGTCTTTCAGATTGGCGGCGGACTTGCACATTCTTTGCCGCAGAATCCGAAGCTACGCTATCGGTTTGGGGACTTGCAACCGCTCCCATTGCTCTGCCCGAATATCGCGAATGAAAATCCTTCCCTTGCGGCATCTTGTTGGCCACTCCTGTTGCGCGTGTTGAAAAATCGCATCCATTTGCCTCTGTGGAGCGCTTCCAAATACCCCGAACGTGGCAGAGCACGCCTGTACCGTTACTATCTCGCGACGCCGAAGTGCTATGGTCACACCAGCTTGCAGACTCGAAACTCAGCTCAACCACGATGCTGTCTGGGGCAGGCACAGTGCTGTACACGCCCTCGGAACGCAATCGTCCAAATCAGCTGAACTGGTGACTTCGCCGCACGTTGAGCGCGACGACCTCACCGCGAGGATGAAAGAACCGGCGTGACGTGCCATCCTACAGATCGTGACCTTCGAATGGGGAGCCATCATCGGATTCTTCCTGGGCTTCGCCTTCGGAGTCGGCTGCGCCCTGGCAGTGATGCACTCGATCTATATGGGTGGCTACCGGGCAGCCGTGAAGGACGCCACAATGTCCGCTCCTCCCGAGCGCCTTACAAGGGAGCGCGACAAGCTCAGCCGTCGAACTTCGGTTTAACTGCCTGTGGCCTGGCTGGGTCCGGCAATCTGCTCACGCAGCGCGATGACTTCGGCGCGCAAGCCTTCCAGCGCGCTCATCAGATGCGCTCGTTCCAGCTGATCGCCGCTTGGCTGCTTGCCTCGTACGTAGAACGTTCCGTTCGGTTCCAGCAGGCAGATCTCAACCTCCGCCGGGTCGTTGAACCCGTTCTTGTTGAGGACGGAGACCAGCTCTTCGAACGTCAGGGACTCGTGCTTCAGACAGCTCTCGTCCACCACTCCGCCGCGGATCAAAGTGGTCGGCGATCCCTCAATCGCATGGTTCACCTTCGGCGCTCGAAACAGCAGCCACGTCAGCAGCCAGTTGATGGTCAGCAGAGCGAGCGCACCGATGACGCCTCCGCTCACGGAGTTATCGTCGCCGATCATCGCGTTTTGCACCGTGTTGGACAAACTCAGCAGAACCACCAGGTCGAAGGGGTTCAACTGGGCCAGTTCCCTCTTTCCGAACAGCCGCAGAAAAACGATCAGGCAGAGGTACACAATGACCGGCCTGAGAATCTTTTCCACAATCGGCACTGGCAAGTGAAACATGTCAGTCGAAAGGGTTTGCAGCAGCTGGTGACTCATGAAAGCCTCCCCGAAATTGCCGGGTGCGGCCCCAATTTGACCCACCCAGTGCGTGCTGCCATCTTACGGGCATCTCCGGACCAGGCACGTGGAAGACCCGGTACAGCCCGAAACGAGGTTTTAAGAGTCTAAAGTGAGTGCAGTTTGGGGATAGAACCCAGGTGCACTTTTCTATCGAAATCTGCCGGGAGATTGCGAGGCTCTGGTATCGTTTGAGTAACTACCAGATCATCCGCCGCAAAGCATCGGCTTTACCTGAACGACAGCGATAAGGATCGACCAGAGATGCCTAAGCCACTTCGCAGCGACGACCCGAATCCGCAGCCGGTGCAATTCAGACACTTCGGCGTGCTCAACGATGGAACCCGGAGTAAGGGTGCCACCGTCTCCGCCATCGTTATCAATTGCACAATTGCGGCCTTGGTTCTGATCCTGGGAATGATCGTCAAGACCAACCCCATCGTGGCCAAAAAGCTTACGGAACTGACGCTGCCGCCTGAACCTCCAGCGGTGAAACCAGTGCCGAAGCCGCCACCGCCGCCGCCGCCGAAGGTGAAGATGCCTCCGCCGCCGAAGATCGAGCCGCCAAAGATCAAGGTGCCCGAAATCGTCAAGGTGCCCGAGATCAAGGCGGTCGTGACGCCGCCGACACCGAAGCCCATGATCGAGCCGCCGGCACCGAAGAAGGTGACGCCGCCGCCGGCGCCTGTGAAGGTGAACCTCGGCCAGGCGATGGCAGCCTCGGTGCCGAACCATGATGCGAACCCGACGGCCGTCCGTCTCGGGCAGTCGACCAACCCGCTGAAGCCGCTGACGGGTCCTGCAGTCTCGCCGATCAATATGGGCGCGGCCGGCATGCCGGGCATGGATAAGGGCAATACCGGCAATGGTCCGCGTGCTGTCTCCGTCAACATGGGTTCCGGCGCGCCGAATGGCAAGATGGGCGGCCGCGACAACGCGCCACGCGCAGTGGCTGGATTGGGAACGGGCGTTACGGGCGGAACTGGCCATGCGCCGGCCGGTCCAGTCGCGGTTGCGATCACGCCGCAGATCCAGCAGGTACAGCAAGCGAGGCCGCAGGTGCAGCAGCAGACGATGGCCTCGGCTCCCAAGGTTACTTATAAGCCCACTCCGGTTTACACGGAGGAGGCAAAGGCAATGCATCTGGAAGGCAACGTCTCGCTGCGCATCCGAGTTACCGCCAGCGGTGCAGTCCAGGTGTTAGGTGTCGTGCATGGTCTGGGTCATGGTCTCGACCAGTCCGCAATCCAGGCGACAGAGGCAACACGCTTCAAGCCCGCGCTGGATAATTCAGGGCACGCCATCGACTGGGAGGGTGTCGTGTTAGTGAACTTCCAGATGAGCTAAATTCTGCTTCACTTTTGCTAGACCGAATTATCTTGTGTCTATAAACCGAAAACGCGACGTCCCCGCGTCGTGCCCAAACTAGAAGTTCGCCTTCGGGCACCGCACCCCAAGGAGCACCCCCGCACTATGAACCTTCCGATCCGGCTCACCACAGCCCTAACCGCAGCTCTCGTAGCGGCGACCGCCCTGCCGGCCACCGCCGCCGTCTTCGGGAAAGACAAGAAGAAGGCGGAGTCCGCCTACGAGACGCGCAAGCTCACGCCTGCCCAGAGCGCTCTGATCGACAAATCGATCGCTCGCGAGCAGGTGGTGATCAAGACGCTTCGGGAGCGTGCTCCGATCGTCGAGACCTACATCCAAAACATGCGTCCGGATCCCGTGATGGGCCAGGTACCTGACTCCGACGTTCACTTCCTCGCCCGTGTGGCCTTTGGCAAGGTCATCAGCGATAACGGCTACGTGCAGGAGAAGCAGTCCGACAAGGGCTTCTTCAAGCACTCGCTGAGCTATCTCACGGGCCTCTCGGGCAGCCTCCACCTCACCTACCATGAGGCGGGCTTTGTCCAGATGCTGCTGGTGGACAGCAACAGCTACAACCGCCAGATGTACACCTTCAACTTCCTGCGCAATGACTTCCTCGGCACGATTCCGACGGTGGTCTTTGACGTGCAGCCCACCAAGAAGTCTGCCGTGGGCCGCTTCGCAGGCCGCATCTGGATCGACCGGAACAGCGGCAACATCGTCCGCTTCAACGGCAGCTTCTCCGGTGCGGAGAAGGACATCCGCGAGTACTATCACTTTGACTCCTGGCGCACCAACGTTCAGGAAGGTCTCTGGCTGCCCACCTCGGTGTACATCGAGGAGAGCGATCCCAAGAGCCCGCAAGGCACTCTGAAGTTCAAAGCGGTTAACCACATCTGGGGTTACCAGCTGAAGGTGCCGCAGTCCGACGCGGACCAGACCGACCTCCAGGTTGTCGGCGCTGAGGATCAGAGCCAGCAAGCCTCTGACATCTCGCCCCTTCAGGCGCAGCGTCAGTGGGTCGAGCAAGCTGAGGATAACGTCATCAACCGCCTCTATATGGCTGGCTTGATCGACGCGCCCAGCGAATTCGACAAGATCCTTGAGGCCCTCGCCAACAACATCCTCGCGTACAACAACGTGCCGATCGATCGTCCGATCCGCGTTCGCACCCTGCTCACCGAGCCACTCGAGTCGCTCTCGGTTGGTAACACTATCCTGCTCTCCAAGGGGCTGCTCGACACCACGGCGGTTCCGACTGCAGACGGTGCCCAGCAGATGGGCAACCTGAATGCGCTGCTCGCCTTCCAGGTTGCGCACATCGTCCTTGGTCACCATATCGACACCAAGTACGCCTTCAGCGACCGCCTGATGTTCCCCAGCGAGTCAGCGTTTGAGAAGCTTCCCATGCATCACACCGACGCGGATAACGCGGAGGCGGCCAAGAAAGCTGTTGAGCTCCTCGGCACCAAGGAACTTGAGGGTGGCGAGCAGTACTTCAGCCTTTACCTGCAGCAACTCCAGGCTCGCGCAAAGGGCCTGAAAGCGCTGACCGATCCGCAAATCGGCGACGGTCTGCTTCGCCCCGATGGCACCTTCTGGCTACAAGCTCTTGTATCCAAGGGACCCAAGCTAAACAACAGCGACCTGAAACAACAGGCCGCCATGCCTCTCTCCCAGTTCCTCCGGAGAGATCCGTGGACAGACCAGGTGGTCAAACTGAACACAGCCTACGAACCGCTCCTGAGCGCTCGTGACAAGCTGCCGTTCGAAATCACCCCGGTCTACCTGAGGCTCACACCATGGCAGCCTCCCGCGGCACCGCCTGCAACCCCGGCTCCGGCCCCCGGAACGGGGACACCCGCGCCAACGCAACCTGCGCCTACGGCTAACTCCAACTCTCCGACACCGAACGCAGCTGATAACGCCAGCGCGACCCCGGCTTCGGCTCCTGCCACTCAACCGCAGAATTAGGCAAGAACCCACCGGGCCCCCGAAACAACCAGACCCCCGCAGCGTCCCTGAGTTGCATCCATAACTCAGGGACGCCCGCGCAAAGGAGAGTCTCCCCTGTCATGAAGAAGACCTGTCTGCTGTCGCTCCTTCTTTCCCTCGTCATTGTGGTGCCGTCCGCGCTGCACGCTCAGGCAACAGCAGCAGCGACCAGGGGCGGCATCTCCCAGGTTGGTGTCGCGTACACCGTTTCGAACGAGGATCAATACATCGGCAAATACCTTCAAGGTATGTCCTTCTACGGCACGTTCGACCTCAACAATCACATCGGCGTGGAAGGCGACGTCCACCTCGTCTCCCTGTTCAAGTCCTACTTTGACTACAAGGAGAGCAGTTATGACGGCGGCCTGCGCTACGTGCTGCACTATCGCCGCTTTCATCCCTACGGCAAAGGCATGGTCGGAATTGGCCATGCCACGGCCCCAAACCCGAACCAGATCGTGGGCGGCAGCACACCGGGAACCTACTTCCTGTTTGCCTTTGGCACTGGTCTTGACTACAGCGTCAATGACAAGATCAACGTCCGTGCCGACTTCGAATATCAGCGCTGGACCAACTTCCCGCCCCACGGCCTCACCCCGCCCCTGTTCAACGTCGGCGTAGCTTACCGCTTCCGCTAGTCACTTTTCAGTCCCAATGTCCGATGCCCTGAGAGACCTCAGGGCATTTTTACGCGTCCAAGAGGGGTCAGAGACTTACTTCGCCGGGCTCGAAATAAGCCCCATGGAGCCTCTCCTCTTGAAGCTTTCGACCACTCTCCTCCTTCTTGTCGCACTGACCTGCTTCACTTCCCTCGCCCACGGCCAGGCGTCGCCTACTGCAAGCCGAACCGCCGACCTCCAGATCGGCGCAGGCTACACCTACGTACACTCGGATTACGTGCCAAACAACATCGGAGGCTTCGCCTTCTACGCCGACTATGACCTCTTCGGCCACTACGGCATCGAAGCCAACTTTCATCGAGTCAGAGATCCCAACCCCGACGCCCTGGTTCCCAGCAATCACTTCTCCGAAACTACGTACGAGATCGGTGGCCGGTATCTCCGGCACTACTATCGTGGCCGGCTCGCTCCCTACGGAAAGGTTCTCTACGGCCGCGGCGTCGTAAACTTTCCCGCGCACCAGCGCCTCGTGGACGGCCGCCTCGAAACCTACATCGACAACACCGGCTACAATCTCGTCTCTTTCGGTGGTGGCTTGGATTACAGGTTCAACAACTGGCTTAACCTGCGCGCCGATTTCGAATACCAGCATTGGTTCGCATCAGACCAGGAGCTGCCCCGTGGGCTCGCTCCTTATCTCCTGACGTTCGGAGCCGCCTATCACTTCCCCGCTCGCGGCCCTAAAAAGTTGGGCTGGTAGAAACTGACCTGGCCTGCGCGCAAGAAGAAAGGCCCGGCAATCGCCGGGCCTTCACACTTGTCCTGAAATCAGAAGTGGTACGCGATTCCGATTGCCGGCATCGAGATCAAGTAGTAGCGGTTCGTCTTGAAGCTGGCGACGCCAAAGTCCGGAGCCTTCGTCACAAACCCGCGGTACTCCGCGCGAATGTCAAAGCTCGGGCTGATCTCATAAGCCAATCCACCGCCCCACAGCGCGCCGATATTCGTATTCTGCCTGGTGTCCAGGTTCGACGTTCCGTTGTCCTTGATCGGCGTGAAGATCATGCCGCCAATACCCGCCTGAACGAATGGGTTGTAGCGTCCGTAGGTGCGCGAATAAACATACGCGCCCGTGATCTCCTGCTGGCGTGAGTGCACATGACCGCCGAAGCTGACGTTGTTGTAGTAAATCGTGTTCTGCGCGAACGAATAGTTGAGTTCCAGCGCGCTGCGCGGCGTCAGCATATAGCGGTAGCTCACCAACGCTCCGCCGGTGGTGGAGGTGGACATTGGGAAAACGCCCAACCCGTTCACTTTAGGAGCGAAAACTCCCTGAAAGCTGATACTGGCATCCTGCCGGCTCTCCTGCGCGTGTCCTGCCGCAACGAATCCCATCAGCAGAGCGCCCAGCAACATCATTTTCTTCATGCGTAGCGAAACCCCTTCAGCAATCGAGCACACTCCTCCCCGGTCCGTATCGGCCGTCCCGAAGACGAATTGCCAGCGGGTAGTGCGGCGCTCTGATGCCTAATTGTACCTGTACATCGGTCGCCTGTACGGCAACCCCCATTCTTTCCACAACTCATACCAATACGAAACGGGCGCAGAGGTCACTCCGCGCCCGCTCGTCGTCGGCTCTTCGTCAGCTCTGCGGAGCCGGAGGTGGCTGCGGCGGCTGTGGCGTTTGCGGAGGTGCTCCTCCCGGTGCTCCACCGCGCATCCGACTGCGCATCTGCTCCTGGAGCGCCGCATACTTCGTCTTCTGATCCGCCGTCAGCAGAGCATTGACCTTGTCATTCTCAGCCTTCCGGATATCCATCATCTGCGACCGGCGGTCATCCTGCGATAGCGACGAATTGGAACGCAGCGCCTCCATCTTCGTCTGACTATCCGTGAAAATCGTCTTCACCTGCGACGTCTGATCATCGCTCAGACTCAGATTCTGCTTGAGCATGTCCGCGCGGGCACCCGGATCCATCATTCGGCCACCACGCATCCCACCTCCCGGAGGCGGTCCAGCCTGCGCTGGTGGTGGCGGCGGCGGTGCCTGATCCTGCGCGATTGCGGCGCCCACCGCCGCAACACTCAGCCCACATGCAAGCACGGCCGAGCGAACCATCATCATCCTTTTGCTTGTCATTCTTCTCTCTCGCTTTCTGCGATATACGCCGGCCTGAGGCCCTGGTCGTCGGCGCTCCGACTACACCATAGACGGAGGCCCGATCCAAAGAGTTCCGTCCCCGACAAATGAATTTTCGATCTCCCGAAGCCCTTTATCCGGCGTAACTTAGCTCCGCTCCACAGCGAAGCAGAAAGGGTCTCCATGCCGCTCCGCGTGCCCTTCCACCAGCTTCAAAAACGCCTGCGCCGCATGCGACAGCGTCGCCTGCCGCCGCAGTACAAGACGCAGCCTGCGCTCCATCGGAAGCTCCGGAATCGCAATACCAACGAGCGCGCCCGACTCCAGATCGTTCTCAACCGTCAGCTTGGGCACCAGCGCCACCCCGTCGCCTTTTTGTACAAACCGTTTGATCGCATCCAGGCTCGGCAGCTCCACCTCCATCTTCAGCGGCTGCTTGTGCCGCTTGAACGCCGCGATCACCTTCTGCCGCAGCGGCGAAGGCACATTGTGCGCAACAAAGCTCTCGCGTCCAAGCCGTTGCAGCGTGGCTTTTCCAGCCTTCGCCAGCGGATGCGATGGACTTACCACGCAAACCAATTCATCCCGATAGACGGCGATGGACCGCACCTGCGGGTCCTCGGGACGAAAACTAACCACGCCCATGTCCGCCGAATGCTGCAGGACTTCATCCGCCACGCGGCTTGCCAGCGTCCTTTGCACTGCCACCTTCACCCGCGGATGTTCTCTTCTGAACGCGTGAATCAGCGGCAGCAGATAAAGACATGTGTATTCATTGGCCGCGAGCGTCAGCTTCCCTGTATGCATCGACCGCAGGTCCGCCAGCGCGGAGCTCGCATCTGCCCGCAGATTCAACATCTTCTGCGCATACTCCTTGAGCACTTCGCCGGCATCCGTCAGGGTGCCGTCGCGCGAGCTGCGCTCCAGCAGCGTCTCGCCCAATTCGGCCTCCAGCTTGGCGATCACCTGGCTCACCGCCGGCTGGGTCCGGTGCAGACGCGCGGCCGCCCGTGAAAAGCTCCGCTCCTCCGCCACTGCCAGAAACGTCTCCAGTTGAAAGAGGTCCATGTTCGTCCTTATCCTTTTGTGTCGCCCACTTACGCCCGGCGAACGGAGCTATAGAGGCATTAGAAATGCGAATACACCGCATCTCCAGCATAAGCTCAGGTTATGCTTGAAAACAACGGAAAGGTCACCGGCCATGGCACTCTCCAACCAGATCATCTTTTTTGACACTACCCTCCGCGACGGCGAGCAGTCTCCCGGCTGCACCATGCACCACAACGAGAAGCTGCGCATGGCGCATCAACTCGCCGCGCTGGGCGTCGACATCATCGAGGCCGGGTTCGCTATTGCCTCGCAGGGCGACTTCAACTCCGTCAACGCCATCGCCAAAGAGGTGAGCAGTTCGGAGCATGCCCCGCGCATCGCCTCCCTCGCCCGCTGCAAGCGCGAGGACATCGAGGCCGCCGCCCGTGCCGTCGAGCCCGCCCGTAAGAACCGCATCCACACCTTCCTCGCCACCTCCGACCTTCACCTCGAAGCCAAGCTCCGCATCACCCGCACCCAGGCCATCGACCAGGTCGGCGAGTGCGTCCGCCTCGCCCGCACCTACTCCGACGACATCGAGTTCTCCACCGAGGACGGCACGCGCTCCGACATCGACTTCCTCATCCAGATGGTCAACGTAGCTGTCCAGGCAGGCGCCACCACCATCAACATCCCGGATACCGTCGGCTACACCACACCCGGCGAATACAGGGCGCTGTTCGAAAAAGTCCGCGCCAACGTCCCCAACTCCGACTCGATCATCTTTTCCACCCACTGTCACGACGACCTCGGCATGGCCGTCGCCAACTCGCTCGCAGGCGTCGATGGCGGCGCAAGACAAGTCGAATGCACCATCAACGGCATCGGCGAGCGCGCCGGCAACGCCGCCCTCGAAGAGATCGCCGCCGCGATGGCCACCCGCCACGACCGTTACCCCTACACATCCAACATCGTCATGAACCAGCTTTACCCAACCTCGAAACTGCTCGGCGAGATCATCAGTTTCACCTGTTCGCCGAACAAAGCCGTCGTCGGCGCCAACGCCTTCGCGCACGAGAGCGGCATCCACCAGCACGGCGTCCTTGCCAACCCGCTCACGTACGAGATCATGACCCCGGCCTCTGTCGGCTTCCAAGGCCAGAACATTGTGCTCGGCAAACACTCCGGCCGCAAGGCCCTCGAACACCGCCTCGCCGAACTCGGCCACAAGCTCTCGAAGCCCGAGCTCGACGCCGTCTATCTACGCTTCACCGAACTCGCCGACCGCAAGAAATCCATCTACGACCAGGACATCATCGCACTACTGCACGAGCCACTGGCAGAAGTCGCCAACGTCCCCTAGCGAAGATTGCCGTGGCGCACCTTCGCGTTCTTCGTTGCGCCCTTTGCGTCAACGTTTTTGCCTTTGCCTTATTCACTATTCACTACTCACTGGAGTAGCTCATGAAGCTCAAGATCGCCATCCTCGCCGGAGACGGCATCGGCCCCGAAGTCACCCGCGAAGCCGTCAACATTCTCAAGGCCATCGCAGAGTTTGGTGGCCACGACTTCCAGTTCACCGAAGCGCTCATCGGCGGCGTCGCCATCACCGCTGAAAACACGCCACTGCCCAAGCAGACCATCGCCACCGCGCTCGACTCCGACGCCGTCCTCCTCGGCGCGGTCGGCGATAACAAGTTCAACCACCTCACGCCCGACAAGCGTCCCGAGGCTGGCCTGCTGCAGATCCGCCAGGTCCTCGGCGGCTACGCAAACCTTCGCCCCTGCCTCGCCTTTGCCGCGCTCGGCGACAACTCGCCACTCCGCCCCGAGGTCACCAAGGGCGTCGACATCCTCTTCGTTCGCGAGCTCCTCGGCGGCCTCTACTTCGGCCAGCCCCGCTCCTGGAACAAGGAGACCGGCGAAGCCATCAACACGATGCGCTACACCAAGGACGAAGTCGTCCGCGTGGGCCGCATCGCCTTCGAGCTCGCACGCAAGCGCCGCAAGAAGCTCACGCAGGTCGACAAGGCCAACGT
>Ga0157369_10004101_pt1 | contig 17259 bp, 11 predicted proteins | sample C25metaG_FD_113461 | JGI IMG/M metagenome (GOLD analysis project Ga0157369, IMG submission 113461) | Corn rhizosphere microbial communities from Kellogg Biological Station, Michigan, USA - C2-5 metaG | ecosystem: Host-associated > Plants > Roots > Rhizosphere > Soil | place: USA: Michigan... | reverse complement strand
TGAGCAGGAAACCATATCCAAATTCGCGGTGAAAGACGGAGACCGCATCCACGTTGCTCCGATCGCTCCGTACAGTGAACGCGTGGTGTACCTTGAAGGCCACGTCGTCCGACCCGGACGGCACCCCTATCGGGACGGCATGCGTTTGAGCGACGTGCTGAAAAGCTACGAGGACATGCTTCCCGAACCTGCCGCGCAAGGCGAGATTGTCAGGTTGGTTCCTCCCGACCTTCATGTGCAGACGATCGATTTCAACGTGCCCGATGTCCTTATAGGAAACGGAAACATGGCACTGCAACCGTTCGATACGATTCGCATTCTTGGAAGATACGACGCCGATGCGCCACGGGTCGAAATCCGCGGCGAGGTGCTGCGTCCCGGAACATATCCGCTTTCTCAAAAAATGACTGCGTCGGAGCTCGTTCGCATTGCGGGGGGATTCAAGCGGGATGCACTTGTTGAAACTGCTGACCTGATCAGTTATCGAGTGGTGAACGGCACAAAAGTCGAAGGCCAGCGATCTGATGTGCGTATTGCGGACGCGGTGGAGCGCGGCGATGCTACGGCCGATCGCGATCTGAAACCCGGAGACGTTCTTACCATTCATCAGATCACAGGATGGAACGACATTGGCGCCTCCATAACCATTGAGGGCGAAGTTGCACATCCGGGCAGCTACGGATTTCAGGATGGTGAGCGTCTAAGCGAAGTATTGCGGCGCGCAGGCGGGTTCCGCGAGACGGCATATCCCACTGGAGCAGTCCTGACTCGCGATCAGGTCCGGGAACTTGAAGAGAAGAGCCGGGCTGAGTTGATCCGTCAAATTGAGTCGAGTAGTGCTGCGGCTACGGTGTCTCCAAACCTGACGGCCGCTGATCCTTCCGGGCAGGTGCAACTCGTTCGTCAACAGCAGGAGTTGATTCTCTCGCGGCTCAAAAGTCAACCTGCGACAGGACGCCTCGTCATTCACATCACCTCCAATATCGAATCGTGGGCAGGCACCTCTGCGGACATCGAAGTGCGTCGCGGCGATGTGCTGCGCATCCCGAAGCGCCCCGGATTTGTTCTGGTGAGCGGCCAAGTTTACAACGCCTCTGCAATCACTTTCACTCCCGGCAAAACGGCCGGTTGGTACCTCCAGCATGCTGGCGGCTCTACTGCAGCGGCCAATCGCAAAGAAATTTTTGTCATTCGCGCGAACGGTGCTGTAGTGGGCCGACGGTCTGGCGTGTGGTACGACCGCGACGTGCTTTCAACGCGGCTCGACCCCGGCGACGTCGTAGTAGTCCCACAAAAGATCATTGGAGCGTCAATGTTCTGGCGCAATTTGCTGAGTACCGCGCAAATCGCATCATCGATTGCAATCACCGCAGCAGTGGCGGGGTTTTGACAGGTGTGGAACCGTAACGAATCGGGAAGCTGGTAATGCAGACAGAAGAACTGAACGCGAGAATTCATCCAGTTGGGAACGATGTTCCGAACTGGCTGGCCAATGTTTCCATTCTGTGGGAGCGCCGGCGATCTCTGGTGCGGACAGCCGGAATCGGCATGGTGATCAGTGCAATGGTCGTGTTTCTTATTCCAAATCGGTACGAATCAACGGCGCGGATCATGCCGCCTGAGAGCTCCGGCACAAGTACCGCTGTGCTTGCAGCGCTCGCCGGCCGCGGCTCCGGAGAGTTCGGTGGCCTTGGAAACCTGGCCGCTTCACTACTTGGCGTGCGGACGTCGGGTCCGCTCTTCGTCGACCTGCTGCATAGTGGCACGATCAGCGGGGCTCTAATCAACCGTTTCGATCTTCAGAAGGTCTATCGAAAGCGCTATCGCATGGACGCCGCCAAAAAACTTGGCCGAGCCACTTCGGTTGTGGAGGACAAAAAGAGTGGCGTCATTTCGATTACAGTCGAGGACGCGGATCCACGCCGGGCGCGCGATCTGACGCAAGCTTATCTCAGCGAATTGAATTCGCTCGTGAACAGTACGAATACATCCTCTGCCCGCCTGGAGAGAATGTTCATCGAACATCGGTTACAAAGCGCGGAGGCCGATCTGGAACGCGCCCAGAAGCAGATGAGCGATTTCTCCAGCACCCACTCCACAATCGACATCAAGGAACAGACGCGCGCTACGGTAGACGCCGCGGCCAAGCTACAGGGGCAGGTAATCGTAGAGCAGTCGGAGCTTGACTCTCTGACCCAAATCTACGGGGACGAGAATATTCGGGTCCGCGCCGCGCGTGCTCGCATTTCGAATCTGAAGGCCCAATTGAGAGCGATCGCGGGCACATCCGAGCCCTTGCTGGAGGATGGCACGGTTGCTCCAGATCAGACGGCGGTCCTAAGCAGGACCGGTGCTGATTATCCGCCGCTCCGCCAGATTCCGCGCCTGGCCGTTCCCTATGCGGACATTTATCGGCACGTTCGTGTGCAGGAGGCAGTGTATGAGTTGCTCACCCAGCAATACGAACTCGCCAGAATTCAGGAGGCAAAGGATGTTCCGGTTATTCGCGTCATCGACGCTCCCGGAGTTCCAGAGAAGAAATTCTTTCCTCCCCGAGCCTTGTTCCTGGTACTGCTCACTCTCGCGATCGTGATCGCTGCTGCCGGTTGGATCCTGATGCGCGATCTCTGGGATCGCCTCGACCAGCAGGATCCGAGAAAGAAGCTGCTGGCGAATATAGCAAGTGATGTGGTCGCACACGGAAAGCGGTTCAGACGTGCGCCGGGGTATGAATCATGACCACACTAGTGCTTGGGCAGCGCGATTCAAGGTTGCAGGCGACGACTCCATTTTCTTCAGTCGTCGGGTTCTACTTCGCCTTTCGCCTTGTCGCAGTGGTCGTCGCGGTTCGCCTCTTCGACACCGATCCCCAGTCGGGCGTGGGCGCAAGCCTTGGACTGAATTACCTGTTTCTAATCCTCGCCGCCTTTCTTTCGTTCGGTCCAGGGACGCGAACCCTGTCCTGGTTCATTTCGATTCCGAGTTTCCGTTGGTCCGTTGCGTTTCTGGGTTTCTCCGGGTGCAGTCTTCTGTGGACCGTAAGCGCGTCGTTGCAGGCTGCCGCCGCGTTCTGGTGTGGCGTGGCGTGCGATTTCACCATTGTCGTTCTCTTGCTGCGCATCGGCACCATCGATGAGACTGTCGAAGCCATGATGCGCGGATACATCTGGGGCACCTGCGCCATCGCTGCTATCGCGTGGATTCTGCCATCGCAATCAGATCTCCGCCTCGGAGATGAGGACTACCTCGGACCGAACCAGATCGGTTATGCATGCGCTTTCGCCTTCTTCTTCGCGCAATATCTAATGCGAAGAAGCGTCAAGGGGTTGAAAGCTCCAGCAGCCCTTCTGGCTATAACTCTTCTGCGAAGCCTGAGCAAAACCACGCTGGTTGCTTTCTTGGCGGCCCAGTTGCTGCTTCTCCTTCGCGATCGATCTGTAACCAGAAAGACGAAGGTGCTGACGAGCATTGCAGCTGTTGTTGTGATTGCAGTGTTCTGGGGCCTTCTGTCGGCGTATTACGACGTTTACACGCATGCTGGAAACCAATCCGAAACGCTTACGGGCCGGATTGGAATTTGGGCCTTCATCTTGAATGAGGCAGTGCAGCGCCCGTGGATCGGCCACGGCTTTCATTCGGTGTGGAAGGTCATCCCTCCTTTTGGGTTGTTTGAGGCACGTCACGCCCATAACGAGATTCTGCAGCAGTTCTACGCCTATGGCGCTGTCGGCATCGCGTTAGTCGTGATGCTCTACCGGAGCGTCTACAAAGAAATCCGTCAGTTGCCGACGGGTTCGATCAAGACACTATTCTTCGCATTGCTTCTGTTCATTTTGATCCGAGGTCTTGCAGATACCGAAGTATTTGACCTGTCGCTCCCTTTATGGGCCATCGCGCTCATCGGCTCGGTGATGGCAAATCAGGGAGAACAGCCGGGAAGATCGCCTAGTTCGCCGCATGTGACTCGATCGGGGATGAGTTGATGAGAATCGTACTTGCCGCAGTTTCTTCCAATCGATGCATGTCCGGAGTTTCGCGCCATGCCGCGAACCTGGCGAAGTCTCTCCTAACCCGGTTGGAGGTGTCGGCGCTACACGTTCTTGTGGCCCCATGGGAGCACCAGTACGTTCGCGAGGCGATTGGCCGATCCGATGCCAGGCTTCATCTCCATGCCGTCCCGCTCGCGACCGGAACATTTCGCCGCAATATCTGGTACTACCGCAGCCTTCCTTCCATCGCCGAGCAACTGCGGGCAGACGTCGTCCACATCACATATCCTTCGCCCATACGGATTCGCGCATTCCCCTGCCTCGTCGTCATTACCTTGCACGATCTGTATCCATACGACATCCCGGCGAATTTCGGATTCCCCAAAGTACTCTTCAACCGCTTGATTCTGCGGCATTGCCTCAAAAATGCGCACGCAATCGCCTGCGTGTCAGAGAGTACAAAGTTGCGTCTTGGCTTAACCATGCCTGAGGTCCTGGCGAAAGCAGTTACGATCTGCAACTCCATTGATAGGGGGCCGATCCCCGCTGTGCCGTCCTTTGTTGCGACATGGGGAGACGCGCCATTTCTGCTTTGTGTAGCCCAGCATCGCCGAAACAAAAACGTCCTGGTTGCGATTCGGGCGTTTAAGAGGGCTATGGCCACGGGCCAGATGGCTTCCGAAACAAGACTCATCATCGTTGGAATGCCTGGTCCAGAGTCGGGGAGTCTTTACAGATTCGTGCGCACGGCCCGCCTGTCGGACCATGTGTTCTTCATCAGCGGTATCTCGGATGCGGAGATGAGCTGGTGCTATCGCAACTGCGAGCTGCTGCTTGCTCCCTCCATCGTGGAAGGGTTCGGATTGCCAGTGGCGGAAGCTCAGCTTGCCGGCTGCCGAATTGTCTGTTCCGACATACCCGCTTTTCGCGAGGTGGGTTCAGGCGCCTGCAGGTTTGTTAGCCTGACCGCCGATGCAGACGAACAATTCGCAAGGGCGATTATCGCGAGCCTCCGTGAGCGCCGACCCTTACCGACCCATCTCGCCCATCTTTCGCCCGCGGGGATTGCAGATCAGTACATGCGCCTGTATAAGCGTGTGCGCGCATTATCGGGATCCGAAACAGCCGCCGTGCATCAAGATGATCACACGGCCAAACCAGCCAAAAGTCCACTTACAGATGAGGTTCCAAATGCTGCCCATTCTTGATTGAAATTGTCAAAGAAATGTCATTTCTCCAGATTGGCTTGTTAAACGTCAAAATCGGAGCGCAAAATGAAGCTTATGCCAACCCACGAGGACCTCGTTCTGGAAGACTTGGATCAAGTACAGACACCGAAGCTTGAGCTCGGGACCATCCTGGTGGTGGAAGACGACCCGCGCATGCAGAAGGTGCTGAAGCGGATCTTCACCGAACAAAACTACTCGGCTGAGATAGCCGGAGACGGCAAAGTTGGGTTGGAGCTGTTCCGCAAAGTTCGGCCGTTAGCGGTGGTTCTCGATCTTATCCTCCCCCAGATCTCCGGCCGTGAACTGTGCCAGACCATGAAATCGATTTCCCCCGATACGCCGGTGATCGTTCTGAGCGCAATCACCGAGGTGGTCGACAAGGTGCTCCTTCTCGAACTGGGAGCAGACGATTACGTCACCAAGCCATTCAGCCCCCGCGAATTGATGGCCAGGGTGCAGGCAGCCATCCGCCGCCAGAGACGGCCCACACAATCCGCCGTGTACCGGTTCGGAGAATGCGAAATTGATTTCGAGAAAATGACCGCGAAAAGGGCGGGAACGCCTGTCGTGCTCACGTCGCATGAGTTCAAGCTCCTGCGGTTCTTTACAGATAATCCGGAGCGTGTGCTCAGCCGCGAAGTGCTTTTGAACGAAGTGTGGGGATATAACTCCTACCCAACGACTCGAACTGTCGATAATCAGATTCTCAAGCTGCGGCAAAAGCTCGAACCCGATCCCACGAATCCGATGCACCTCCTCACTATCTATGGGGCAGGATACAAATTTGTCCCTTAAAGACTACGGAACAGGACTCCGAACGAATCGGGAGTAGCGTGCATGGGAGAAAAAAGTGGGATTCGTACCCGCATGCTGCTCGTGGCCGCGGTGGCCTTGATTATCGCCGGCGCGACCTTCGGCAGCCTGCTCATTGTGCGTCATCAGCTTGAGATCCAGGTCACACAAGACCTCGGAAGGGATCTCACACACTCGGTCGCTACATTCCAGAATCTTGAAGCCCAGAGGCTGGGTGCGCTCGAGCGCGAGAACGCTCTGCTTGCCGATCTTCCCAGCTTAAGAGCGCTGATGACCACCAGCGACAAGCCGACGATCGAAGATGCCGGACTGGAGTTCTGGAAGATCAGTGACAGCGACCTGTTTGCTCTCGCAGATAATCGCGGACGGGTTATGGCGGCATACGCGAAGGATCTGCATGATACGAACCAGCTGACACATGACCTGCAGACGTTATTCCAATCGCCGACGCCACGCTATCTGGTCAGCTCCGACCATCTGTATGCCTGTTCCGTCCGGCCACTGTATTTCGGCAAAGAAAAGGATGGTGTACTTCTCGGCTACGTCGTCAGCGGATTTGTAATCGGGCCCGATCTTCTACGCCAGATGAGCCAGGCCACAGAGGTAGAAACAGTATTCCTCAGCCAGGGGCACGCGCTCGCCAGCACTCTGGACGAACCAACCTTGCACGATCTGACGAGTTCTCCCGGTATTACGCAGCGGGATCTGAACGCTCCTACGTCGCTGACGCTTGGCAACCAGCGTTTCTTTGCTGAAGCGCGCGATCTGACTGCGAATGCCGCGGTGCCGCTTCAATTAGCGGTGCTCAAATCCTTCGATCAAGCGGAGAAGTCTATTCACCAGATCGATCGGCTCGTTCTGTTCGCCGGTTTCCTCACTTTGGTGATCGGAATCGCGCTCATGATCTGGCTGTCGAGGATTGTGACTCGCCCGCTCGAGGACCTGGCGACTGGCGTTCGGGCATTTGGCGTGGGAGACAGCTCCCACTTGCTGCCCAGCGACGGGACGCGTGAAGTTCGCGAACTGAGCCTCGCATTTGCGCGGATGCGCGACGAGATATTGCGCACCAACCAGGCCCTGCTTGAATCCGAGCGTCTTGCCACCATAGGCCGCATGGCAAGTTCTGTATCCCACGACCTTCGCCACTACCTTGCCAGCGTCTATGCGAATTCAGAGTTCCTTGCCTCCTCACCGCTTTCAGAGCATGAACGAATCGAAATCCTTTCCGACATTCGCACAGCAGTGCACGGCACAACCGAACTTATCGAGTCGATGCTCATCTTCAGCAGGACAGGCGCGGGCGTTCGTCGATCGCATGAACTTATCGCAACCTTGCTTGAGCGCGCACTGACCCTGCTTCGGGCCCACCCTGATGCGGCAGGTGTTCAGCTGACAGCAAAATATTGCGAACCAACGGACACCGCCGCACTCGTCGATGGCAAGCAGGTGGAGAGGGCAATCTACAATCTCCTTCTCAATGCGTGTCAGTCGGCGCGGACAAGTGAAAACGATGCCCGTGTCGAGGCACGTCTCGCCGTTCAAGATGGGATGATTATTATTGAGGTGCAGGATAATGGCCCCGGCGTTCCCGAAGGAATCCGCACCAGCCTATTCCAGCCGTTTGTAAGTGAGGGGAAGCAGAAGGGTTCGGGGCTTGGGCTCACGCTGGCTCACTGCATTGCTGCCGAGCACGGTGGGGAAGTCATTCTCGTGGCATCGGAACCCGGCGAGACAATTTTCCGAATGACGATTGCCGGGGGGATCACACAGCAATCGGCGTCGGATGGCGCCGCTCAGAAAAGGTGGGCAGCGGGATGACCCAGCTTCACGCATCTGCATTTCCCGAGCGCACGTCTCTGCGCGTAAGGCAGTTCTTCGTCTTCAGCGTGCTTTTCTCCGCGACAGGCCTGATTGCAATTGCCCAATCCGAAGGCAATGAGAATCTCGCGGTGAAAGTGCAGCAGCTAACGGAAGCAATGGACCAGGCGCAAAAGCAGATCGAGAGTTCCCAACACGAGTTGGAGCAGCTTCGATCGCAGTTGGCAAAGCTGCAGCAGCAGCTCGCGGAATCTCACATTGCAGCAGCGCAGCCCTCATCTGCCGCGGAACTGGCCGCTGCGGTTGAGCAGATCCGTGAGCAACAATCCGTGGCAGAAGCGCAGATCGCCACCCACGAGCAATCGAAGGTTGAAAGTGAATCGAAATATCCAGTCAAACTAAGCGGCCTGGTGCTGCTCAACGGCTTTATAAATACATCGCAGATGGATGATCCCGTTACACCCTCGATGGCACTTGCTGGATCCGGTAGTACAGGTGCTTCGATGCGCCAGACCGTGCTTGGCTTCGACGCAAGAGGCCCGCAACTTTTCAATGGCAGAACCCACGCTGATGCACGAGTCGACTTCGATGGCGCCGCCCTACAGAGTGGCGTCGGAACGAATGCGTACGCAGGCGGCCTGCTGCGCTTACGAACAGCTCACGCTGATCTCAACTGGCAGCATTCCCAGGTATTTTTCTCGCTCGATCATCCGATCATTGCTCCAAACACGCCGACCTCTCTCACTGCAGTTGCTCTTCCCGCTTTAGGATGGTCGGGCAATCTGTGGACCTGGAATCCTCAAGTCGGGATCACGCAGGATATGCCTCTGAACGACTCTCAACGCTTCCGGGTGCAGGCTGCCCTTATCGATGTGATGAACCCGGCGCAAATTTATACGAACGCGGGGCTATCCTCTGGCGTGGTGAATGCCACCACGGCGGAGAATAGCCGGTGGCCAGGGGCAGAGGGGAGAGTTGCATTTGTAGGCGGCGCGGATGACACCGGAATCCAACTCGGAATTGGCGGCCTCTTCGCTCCTCATCGCACTCCAGGCGGCACTCGATTCAATTCCTGGGCAGGCACGGTCGACTATCGCATCCCGCTCCCGGGTCGTGTAGAGCTGAGCGGAAGCGGATACGTGGGGGAAGCTCTGGGTGGTCTCGGCGGGGGCGCGTTCAAGGATTACGTGTTCAGCTTTGACCCGATTGCCGGCTACTCCTTCCAGAATCTGCATGATTACGGCGGATGGGTCCAGATCAAGGAACGCGCGAGCGAACACCTCGAGTTCAACGCCGCCCTTGGGACCGACCAGGTTCCGGCCGCAGAACTGAGGCCCTATGCCGGAGATGCCTTGGCGTACTACCTGAACCTCGCGCGCAACGTTACTTATACAGGTAACGTGATCTACAAGCCAAGTGCGTATCTGATGTTTTCGCTGGAATACCGGCGCCTGCAGAGCTCTCCTGTGAACGAGTACAGTGCAACCGGCGACGTCATTGGAATCGCGACGGGGTACCGGTTCTGATGGCGCAATGGCGACACTGGTGCGCGGCTCTGCTCTTGACGTTCGCCATGGTGGCCAGCGCGCAATCCCCTGTGTCCGTCGATGTGCGCTCGCGCCTCCAATTTCCAAATGGATCAGACCGGCACACCCTGCCCTCGGCTGTCCTCTGGCTCAAACCTCTTGGGGACACTCCGCCGGCGCCGTTCCCCCCTGGGCGGGAGTACACGCTTGTTCAGAAAAACCGCACGTTCAAACCGCATCTGCTCGTCATTCCGGTGGGAAGTGTCGTGCAGTTCCCGAATCGCGACCCGTTCTTTCATAATGTGTTCTCGCTCTTCGACGGGAAAAGGTTCGATCTTGGGCTGTATGAAGCGGGCTCTTCCAAGTCAGTCAGCTTCTCGCGCGAGGGCGTCTCGTATATTTTCTGCAACATCCATCCCGAGATGAGCGGAGTGATCCTTACCCTCTCGACCAGCCTCTATGCAATCGCCGATGTGCATGGCGATTTCCAGATTGCGAACGTCCCACCCGGTGACTACGAGATGCACATCTGGATAGAGGGTGTACCGCAACCGGATCTGAATCGTATGACCCATCGCGTCCATGTCCTACCAGGCTCGAGTGATCTAGGCGCTGTGCAGATTCCATCTATCCTGGTCAAGTCTCAACCTCACACGAACATGTACGGACAACCGTATGACCGGGACGTGAAGCCGACATACTGACATGCATCCGATCATCGGCTCGAACTGTTATGAGTCAAAGGTTGACTCGCATAACCATGGTTGCTTCTCGCGCACACTGTCGAGAGGATCCGCCATGCTTGGTTTCCCGACACCCAGCATCTGCAGGGCGATTCGCCACACGAATGCAGGATTGTTTCGCGCATACCGCCACAACAGGTGCCGCGGATCCTGGACAAGCCGATGCAGCCATTGCAGCCCTGCGCGCTTGATCCAGTCAGCGCAATCGCTGATCCGCCCCGTATGGAAATCGAACGCCGCACCGACCCCGAACATCAGTGTCGTATCGAGCATGGGAAGATAGCGGTGCATGAACATCTCTTGCCGCGGGCTGCTGATGCCAACCCAGATGATCGACGGCTTCACCCTGCGAACAGTTCTGGCAAGGTGTTGCTCTTCCGAAAGAGTCAGCTCACGAAATGGCGGAGTGTAGGTGCCGACTACGCGAGCCCACGGGAAGCGTCGAGTAAGATTGTCGGACAGCATCTGAGCGACCCCCGGTTTTCCCCCATAGAGAAAATGCGTAAACCCCGCAAGCTCTCTGCGCGCGAATACTTCAAGCATAAGATCCGGTCCGGCAACTCTCTGCATCCAGCTCATTCCCTGCGATCGTCCAACCCATACTGTGGGCATCCCATCGGGGAGAGAGAGAAATGCATTCGCAAAGGCGCGCCGCACTTCCGGGTGCCGCTGCGCTTCCATGATTCCGTGCACGCCCGCCATGCACACATAACCCTTCCGGTGTGCAGCAAGAGCACTCTGAATGTGCGCGAGTGCCATCGCCATGTTGAGCGCTTCTACCCTGACTCCAAGCACGTCTGCGTAGGGTCTGTTGACGATAGAGATCGGATGGGCGGCGCGCCCCTGCTTCACTTGTGTTACCGCTTCGGGTTGAAGTGATGCGGCTGTTGCCAGATTATTGGCCCGCGGTGTCATGCTTCCTCCACAACGGGCCCAGTCGCGGTCAAGCCCTCGAATTGGATTACGCCGATTCGCAACTCGCGCCACAGGAGAATGTAGATAACTAAAGCCACTAGCGCGAAGGCGATGCGACCGCCGATAATCGCAGTCACCGTTGAACTGTGCAGAAAGCACGCAACGACGCCAACACCCGCAAGTACGCCCACCGCATTGACGAGCGCAACAGATCGCACCCGCCCCAGTGCAACCATGGCATAGTTTCCCGCCACACTTAGTGCGGCTAGTGCCGACGCGGCAAGAACGCTGGGTAACAGTTCAGCGCATGCAGTGGCGATTGGGTTTGTAGCCAGCAAATGAAACAGTCTGCCGGAACAGGTCAGCAGAAATGCAGCTGCGATCAGCACAACAAATCCATTTGCAAGTGAAGCGAGTGACACCATCTTTATCAACGCAGTTGGTGTGGCATTCCGCCGGCGACTGGCGATGTATGGGAATAGGAAATGAAGCCCAGAAGCGGTTAGGCCATACACCGGCTGCGAGATCTGTGCACACAGCGCATACGCTACAACCGCGGAAGCTCCCATCGACGCTCCGCCGAGCAGCCGGTCACCCTGGCTGAAGATCACCCCCGCCGCAGCAATCAACCAAGTGAAAGCGCCGAATTGAAGCAGGTCCCGGGCTACCGGAGGATCGTAAGAAGGGAGTAGATTTGCAGCTCCTAAAAGCTGACGCAATCGAATGTACTGCGCTAGAAGCGCGACCGCAGCCAAGGCCGTGGTGAGAGCCATGATGTTCACCACACTCTGCGTGAACAGCGCCAGAACCGCCGCACCGCCAAGGCCCAGGATTCGTGCGGTAACGCTGATTTTTACTGCGGCTCCGTATCGTTCAAATGCCCTCTGCGTACTGATACACACGGCCTCGATAGCCCGAATGACAATGAAGACGGCTGCAATCCGGATGCACGAAAGAGACGCTTCTCGCAACTCTCCATCAGCCGCCGCCATCCGGTTCGCAAGCATCGGAGCAAAGGCCCAGATCGCCAATCCCATTCCGGTTCCGAGAGCAACATGGATGCCCAGCGCCACCCGAACCACCCGGACGAGCATTGTCCCGCACTCCGCGCTTCGCTCCGTCGCGACTCTCTGGGTATTCGCGTCGCCGAAGCCCGATGCCAGCATCGACCCGAAGCTCACCACTGCGCTCGTCACGGTCCAAACACCGTACTGAGCGACTCCAAGGTTGCGGAGGATGATCGGAGCCACCGCCAGCATGCCGATGGGGTACGCCGCGTAGTCCAGCAGCCCATAGATTGTGTTGGAAACCTGCTGCCTCATCTGCCCCCGTGCGCACGTGCAAATGCCACATTTCGAAGCTATGCGGGGCGGTGGTGACAAGTGTCAGTTATCGGTCAGGCGATTGTCATTTGATTGTCGGTTATGGAGATGGTGGGTCAAGTCTCCGCCCAGACCGGGTCCCGGCCCGGCTTGCCGACCTGGCAGGCTGTGCGATGGAAACCGTCGAAGGACAGTGCGCGAAGGCGCGGGTTTTGCGAGAAGCTAAATCCCGGTGCCGGCAAGCACGACAGCGATCGTACGCCATAGGATCTTAATGTCGAGCCAAAGTGACCGATGTTTTATATAAGTCAGATCCAGGTTGATGTAATCAGCAAAGGAAGGGCTGTTGCGGCAGAGTACCTGCCAGAGGCCAGTCATCCCGGGCAGCACCGTCAATCTGGCGAAATGCTCCGGCTTATATCTGGCGACTTCTGACAGCAGCGGCGGTCGCGGTCCAATCAAGCTCATTTCTCCGCGCAGCACATTGAGCAGTTGCGGGAGTTCATCCACACTGTACTTTCGCAGGATCCGGCCCACCCGGGTTACTCGCGGGTCCCCAGCAACCTTGAAGAGAATCTCGTCTCGCTCATTTCTGACGCGCAACTCGTCCTGAAGCAGTTCGGCCTGGACCACCATCGTTCTGAACTTGTAACAACGGAAGAGGCGCCCGTTTCTGCCGATTCGTTCGGAGACATAGAACACCGGACCTGAGTCGCTCAGTTGAATTGCGACCGCAGCAGCTACCATCAAAGGCCACAGTGAGCAAAGCATGAGAAGGGAAAGAGTCACGTCCAAGACCCTCTTGACGGAAACCTTTGGGCGGCAGCAATGGCACGCGAACACGGAATTTGATGAGATGCCAAGAGCATCGCGAGATACGGATTCCGCATTGGGCGCGACCAGGTCAGGTACTGCTGCGCTGTTCGCGATGGAGGTGGAAAATCCCTGCACGTGTCGACGTTAGTTGCTCCGCCTCAGCGACTTGTCAGCAAAGTGTATCGATCTTGTAAGTAGTTCGTTTTCTGGAGGTCGGATGAGAAGATGATCCTTCCTGGTGGCGTTTTGTGTGGATGCACTGCAAAGAGGTGATCTATGGAAGTAAAGGTCTCTGGAGTTCTCGGACACCCCGGCATTCTCTTTCGGATCTGCACTCTGCTGCTTTTGGCGTATCTGTTGACCCATGCGCTGGAAGGACGATCTCAAGACCCGCCTTCGCCGACAGCGCACTCTGATGCATTGACCTTCAGCACGGAGTCAGTTGGTCCGCATCGGTTTATCGCGGCACACGGACGTCGCGCCTTGATCAGCGGCTATGCTTCTGAAGGCCTGGATGTCTGGGCCTATCCGTTTCAAATACTCCGCAATTACCGGGTTGCGTTTCGGACGGTCGGCTCTACGACATCGATCAAGGGAGAGGAGATCTTGAGCCGTGTTGATTATGAGCCGGGCTGGATTAACCGGGTCTATCTTGGTCCGGACTTCGTGGTGCGTGAGAGGCTTTTCGTTCCTCTGGATGTGCCTGGGGCGGCGATCAGCTACTCGGTGGAAAGCAGCAAGCCAATTGAAATTGAGGTACATGCAGCGCCTGTGCTGGATCTGATGTGGCCCGGCGCGATTGGCGGACAAAGTACCGGATGGAATGCATCGTTGCATGCCTTTATCTTGTACGAACCCCAGTACGGATACAGTGCGATCGTTGGATCACCGGACATCCTTTCCAGGGATCCGATTGTGAACCGGGCGGCGCAGGGAGATGCTGGAGCCGATTTGGCGTTCACCCTTCGCAGCCAGGCCGATGGTACTGCAAATGTCTTCGTTCTGCTCAACCGGCCGCACGCTGCAGACCACGGGGCAGACTATACACGACTGGTGCGCGATCTCCCCTCATTCGTTACCAAAAGCTCAGAACATTACGGAGAGCTCAAAGAGGGCGTTCTTCAACTGGAATCGCCGGATGAAACGGTGAACAAGGCTTTTGCGTGGGCCGAAATGGCGCTCGATCAGGCATGGGTATGCAATCCAGACCTCGGTTGCGGTTATGTGGGGGGATATGGGCCGACGCGCGCGGGTCGAAGGCCTCAATATGATTGGTTTTTTGCAGGCGACGGCTTGATCAATGCCGAAGCAGCTGTGAGTGAAGGAGACTGGGCTCATGCTCGTCAGGAACTTGAATTCGTCTTGCGATATCAGGACAAAAAGACAGGGATGATCTGGCACGAGTTGTCGCAGAGCGCCGGCCTTATCGATTGGGCCGGGAAGTATCCCTACATGTTCGTGCATGTGGATACCACTTTCCAGTTTCTGGGCGCGATTGCACGATATGTGGATGCCACCGGTGATGTTGCATTCGCTCGTGAGCACTGGCCACAGTTGGATCTGGCTTATCGATACTGCGTTTCGGTTCTGGATCCTGCTACATCCCTGCCCGCCATTCCGGCAGATAAGGAAGGCGCGAATGAGCAGGATCGCATGAAGGATGACTTCGGACTGTCCACGAGTTGGGTGGCAGCATCTTCGGGATTCGCCAAGCTCGCGAATGTTACCGGTCATGCGGCGGTGGCTCAAGAGGCATCTCGTGCGGAGCAGAATGCCCGCAGCGCCATTCCCAGCCGCTATTGGGATCGTGCGGAATCTTTTTGGATCAGCGGGCACACGCTGAAAGGGCAGCCAATGCTCGCGCTCCGCAGCGGACCAATGGAAGCAATCGATCTTCATCTGTTCGACGATAAGCAAACTGAGCTGGCGCTCGATCGACTTGCCTCGAGCTCGTTTGAAACCTCATGGGGCACGCGTGGTGTCGCGCAGGGGTCTGCTGGGTTCGACCCTGAGTCTTACGCCAGCGGGAGCGTGTGGCCTCTCGGAACAGGGGCTGTGGCCACGACGTTCTGGAGATCGCATCGGCCAATGACGGCCCTTGCAATCTGGAATTCGTTCATCCCTCTTTCGTCCCTTGACTCATTTGGTCATATCCATGAGGCGCTTGCTGGACAACTGTACCGGCCTCAGGCCGAGTCTGTTCCAGAGCAAACCTGGTCTTCATCGAGTTTCATCGACTCAACGGTCCATGGATTGCTTGGTCTGGATATCGATTCAGCGGCGAATCGCATCGTATTCGCACCCCGACCACCTGCATCATGGAGCTATTTGACAATCAGGCACGTGAGGCTCTCGGACGGCGTTGTTTCCCTGAGCCTGCATCGTTCTTCCGATGCGATCTCGCTTGAGATCGAAAACTCAGGGGCGCCGTTTGAACTGGACTTTCGACCCGACCTGCCATTGGGCGCGATCTACGACCGTTCGTTGTTGAATGACCATGCAGTTCCCGGCAAGCTTGAGGTTTTCCCTGAGCAGACTTCGGCCAGCCTGGTGATGACTGTGCCCCATGGAAAGAGCAGCGCACGTGTTTTGTTTCACGGAGGAATTTCGCTCATCCAAGCCGCTCCGAGCACGGGACTGGGAGATGCTGATACAGAGCCGCACATCGTTGCAGTTCATCTGGACCACTACACATTGAGCCTCGATGTCGACGTGCCCGCGCAGCGCTTCTCTCATTTGGCTTTGCAGAGTGCGTGGAAGATCGAGAAGGCTGATGGAGTCAATGTAAGTCGATCAACAGCCGGTCAAATGGACCTGACGTTTGCGCCGAACCCCGCCTCGGCGTCGAGGTACAACCGTGTTCACGCTACCATTCAGATGGCGCCGTAGTCCCACGATAAGGGGGTTGGTCGCCTGTCGTGGCAAACAACTACAACGACTTGGGATAAAGGCTCGAACCTCGAGGAGGAAAAGTGATATAAATCACTGGACTTCTGCAAACGAAATGATATTCAGGTGAATGATGCCCAAACAATCTGGTTCTGGAGCCTTGCTCCGTTCTTTCAATCGTCGCCGCTTTCTGCAGACTGCCGGATCTGCGGCGATACTTCCTACAGTTCTTCGCGGCTACGCAGCGCAAGCTAAGCCAACGTCGGCCAATAACCGAATCAATCTGGGCGTAATCGGTATGGGTTGGCAGGGACCTGGCAACACGGAAGCCTTTCTGACGATGTCCGACTGCCAAGTAGTGGCCGCATGCGATATCGATTCCAATCATCTTCAGGCAGCCGTTAAGAAGATCAATGACGCTTACGGAAACGAGGATTGCAAGGGGTATCACGATTATCGCGAGTTGCTGGCACGCGAGGATATCGATGCGGTCATGATTGCCGTACCCGACCATTGGCATGAGATCGTCGCCACCGAGGCTGCGCGGCGCAAGAAAGACATTTACGGCGAGAAGCCTTTGGGTCATACCATCGCCGAACAGCAATCGATTGTGCGCGCCGTTCGGGAGAACGGGATCGTGTGGCAGATGGGGTCATGGCAGCGGTCCGTTCCCATGTTTCATAAAGCAGCGGAGATCGTTCGGAACGGGCTCGTTGGAACGGTGACCCGCGTCGAAGTTGGCCTGCCCGGCGTGAACTCCGACTTCGATGGAGTGGGCAAAGAGGCGCTGGCAAAGCTGGCAGCCGCAGGAGTAAAAGCGGGGGGGCTGGAAGAGATCGTGCCGGGCACTCAGGGATGGGATCTGCTGATCACCGATCCTCCGAAAGAGTTGGATTACGAGATGTGGATCGGCCCATCGAAGATGGAGCCTTACATCAGAGCCCGTTCGCACAAATCCTGGCGCTGGAATTACAACACGGGCGGCGGCGAACTTCTGGACTGGATTGGACATCATTGCGATATCGCCCACTGGGGATTGAATTTCGATCACACCGGTCCATTGGAGATTGAAGGCAGCGGTGAATTGCCGCCTGCTAACGCGGTCTGGAACAGCGCTCCGCGGTATCGGTTCGAACTCAAATATCCGCAAGGCGTGACCATGATCATTGCCGGCGGTCATCCCAATATCAAAAGCGGCG
>Ga0157369_10004100_pt1 | contig 17261 bp, 15 predicted proteins | sample C25metaG_FD_113461 | JGI IMG/M metagenome (GOLD analysis project Ga0157369, IMG submission 113461) | Corn rhizosphere microbial communities from Kellogg Biological Station, Michigan, USA - C2-5 metaG | ecosystem: Host-associated > Plants > Roots > Rhizosphere > Soil | place: USA: Michigan... | reverse complement strand
TGCAGTATTGCGGTGCGTCGCCGGTGCCGAAGCTGGTGCCGTTCAGCGAGTCGGATCTTTCGATTTGTGCAGGCAGCAAACATCGTTACTGCGACTTGTTTCTCGAACGCGCCCGGCCACATCCCACGATTCCGCCGCCTGCGCTGATGTACGCACCCAATCACTTCTGGCTCGATGTCGACGAGTCGGGCGTCTGCCACGTCGGAATTGACGTCTTTCTCGCCGACGTCGTCGGCAAGATCCAGGGAATCGTCTTCGCAACCGTTCAGGGCACTCGATGCCCGGCGCTGACGATGACCGTCGAGGGCGTCGAATGGCCCATGTTCTTCCCCAATCCCATGACAATTCAGAAGGTCAACAACCGCGCACGCAGCGATCCCGCCAGGCTGACGGCCGATCCGTACGGGTCGGGATGGCTGTTTGAAGGCCGCGAAGTGCCGGGCGCTACGCGATCGGGCCTGCTGTCGGGCCCAAGAGCCGCCGCATGGCAGGAACAGGAACGAGAGCGGCTTGCGCGACGCATCCACGACGTCAACGCTCCGGGCTGCGACGGCGGCACAAGCGTGCCGGGAGTTGCACGGTACTTATCGCGGCCGGACCTGGTTTGCCTGTTTCAACAGTTTTTCTCGGATCGCTCACGGTGGGAGGAATGACCATGGCGCGCAACTCTCTTGTCTTCGGATTTGGACTTCTCGTCGCGCTGTTGGCGGGCTGGGTTGGGTTCCCACGCGTGCTCTATTCGCGACAGAACCAGCCGCTCGCCTTCCACCACAAAACGCACGCAGAGAAGTCGGGCTCAGCGCAGTGCAATGACTGCCACACGCTCGCAGAGGACGGCAAATTCGCCGGCATTCCTTCCACCGAGACCTGCGCCGGTTGCCACTCCGAGCAGGTGGGGACGAGCAAAGACGAAGCGGTCCTCGTCAACAGCTTCCTCAAGGCCGGGAAACCGGTTCCCTGGAAGGTTTACGCGAGACAGCCGGCGAACGTCTGGTTCTCGCACGCCATTCACATCCGCCGCGCCAACCTGGAGTGCAAGCAATGCCACTTCTCTTACGGCGAGACGGACGAAGTACGAGTCTACGAACAGAATCGCATCTCCGGTTACAGCCGGGACATCTGGGGGCACTCGATCTCGCGCATTCGCTTCACCCGTCACGACGGAATGAAGATGAACGACTGCGAGGACTGCCACCGCCAGCGTCATATCGAAGTCAGCTGCCTGGGTTGCCACAAGTGAAGGGACGAGCATGAAGGTCACACGACGAGATTGGCTGGTTTGGGGCGCGGGAGCGACCGCTGGAGTTGTGTTGAGTCCTGTGCCGTGGAAGCTGTTGGGCGACACATCAATCTGGACGCAGAACTGGCCCTGGATTCCACAGCCGGCGCGCGGTCCACTGGAAGTGAAAGCGTCGGCTTGCACGCTTTGCCCGAACGGCTGCGGACTTCGGGTGCGCATGGCCGGCGGTTGGCCGGTCGGACTCGCAGGGCTGCGCAGTCATCCGGTCAGCCAGGGAGCGCTTTGCCCGCTCGGATTCGGCGCGCACCAGTTGATCTGGCATCCTGCGCGCTTGCGCGCTGTACGCCATCGCGGAGGCGCCTCGTCGTGGGATGAGGCGCGCGCTGCCTTCGTCAAAGCATGCAGCGAGGGTCCTGTCGGCATCGTCGACGGATTCCCCGGTCGCGCCGCTTCCTCTGTCTTCGAGTCGTTCGCGCAAAAACGAAATGGCGCCTATCGCGCCGTTCTCGGACCCGAGAGCCAGGCCCTGACTCCCTACGAAGCATGGACGCGCGTTCCGGCGCGAAACCTGGGGTTCGACCTGGAGAACGCGCGAACCATCGTGAGCTTTGGCGCGCCGCTGCTCGACGGCTGGGGCACTCCCGGACGATTCAGTCATCTGTGGGCAGAGCGCGCCGCTGGCCAATCCGATCCGCAGTTGCGGCTGATTCACGTCGAGACATCGTTATCGACGACCGGCTCGCGCGCGTGGCGGCGCATCGTGATTCGCCCGGGCAGCGAAGCGGCGTTGGCCTCCGGCATCGCCCGGGTACTGATCGAAGACAAACTCGTCCCGGCGCGCGGCCCCATGCCGCTGCTGACGCTCAGTCAAGCTGCGGAGCAATCGGGAATCAGCGCCGACGCAATCCGCGAGCTGGCGCACACGATGGTTGCGTCCCAGCCGGTGATCGCAATCGCGAATGACGACAATCCTGCAATCGCGGCGCTGAATGTGATCCTGGGCGCGGTGGGATCGCGCGGCGGGATCGTGCAGCGATCTAAGCCGAAGCACTCCACTATCAGCACCGCCGACCTGCGGGATATGCGCGCGGTGCTGATCGATTCCAGCATGCCTTGGGAATTTGTCCCCGAGACACGTGCCGAAGTCTTCCGCTTCGCCGCCTGGGATGGCGGACCGACGCGGGCGGACTGGCTGCTTCCCACTCCGGCGCTGCTTGAAGATCTGACCGACATGCCCACCGCGCCGGCGTCCGCGATCGAAACCTATGCCATCGCCGCTCCGCTGGTCGCACCGCCGACAGGAACGCTCAGCGCGGCGCAATTCCTCGCGGAGATCGATCCGGCCGCCGCTCCGGTGGAGAAGATCATTCGTGCTCGCTGCGACGAATTGCTTCGCGGACGCGCGGGAACTGTGCACGCGCAGGAATCGACGCCGGTCACGAACATTGCCACCGCGGAGAAGCTCGAAGAGCAGCTGCGAAATGGAGGCGTCTGGGTCGGCGAGCCGCCACGCGCCGCTGCGTTGCGATGCGATCTGAAGGAATGGCCGGCGGAGCGGCCTTCCAAGCCGTCCGCCCGATCGTCGGCCTGGGCGGCGCCGGTGTTGCCTCCGCTCGCCACCAAGCTCTACGAGGAATCGAACCTGCTCCAGCCGGTCCCAAGGAGGAATTCGTGAGCGCCCGTTACGGCATGGTGATCGACCTGGACCGCTGCACCGGATGCGGATCGTGCATGGTGGCCTGCGCGTCGGAAAACAACGTTCCTTCGCTTCCACAAGCGTCTGACCGCACCGGGCTCACGCCCATGCTGGTACGCCGGATCTCGAATGGAAAGCAGGACGAATCCCGCCGCGAGGCATTCGTCCCCATCCTCTGCATGCAGTGTGAGCATGAGACGCCGTGCGTGAGCGTTTGCCCGCAGCAGGCGGTCGAGGTCGACAAGGCGACCGGCATCGTCATGCAGATGCCGCAGCGCTGTCTCGGTTGCCGCTATTGCATGACTGCGTGTCCCTACCACGCTCGCTACTTCAACTGGTGGGATCCGGCGTGGCCCGCCGGAATGGAGAAGAGCCTGAGCCCTGGAGTTGCTGTGCGCATGCGAGGCGTGGTGGAGAAGTGCAATCTCTGCCACGGACGGCTGCACTCCGCCCAGGAAAAGGCCGCAGGCGCGGGAAAGCGCGAGATCGATCCCGCGGATTATGTTCCCGCCTGCGTCGAGGCGTGCCCGACGGGAGCGATCCGCTTCGGCAACCTGGCGGACGACAACGATCCCGTCTCTCAAGAAACTCATTCCCCCGAAGCCTTCCGCTTGCTGGCGCGGATCGGGACAGAACCGAAGGTCTTCTACAAGTCCAAAGAACCGTGGGTAAGAGCGTTGGCCGATGGTTCGGGTGCGGAGGTGAAACGTGGCTAGCGCGGCTCTGGCAGATCGTCGATGGATCGCGCGCAGTGAGGAACGCAGCTCGCTGGGACGCTTCCTGCTCTGGTTGGCTCCCTGGGCGCTGCTGCTGGCGGCGGGAGTTTATGCCGGCGGCCTGTGCCTGTGGTTCGGGCTGAACCAGACCAATATGGACAACCGCTTCGCGTTCGGCCTCTGGATCTTCCTCGATCTCTCGATTATCGCGCTCGGCGCGGGCGCGTTCTTTACCGGGTTCCTCGTCTACATCCTCAAGCGCGCTGAACTCAAACCGATCCTCAACACCGCCGTCGTGGTCGGCTTCATCTGCTACAGCGGCGCGGTGACGATACTCGGCATCGACGTGGGGCAGCCGCTCCGCTCGTGGTTCACCTTCTGGCATCCGAACACGCACTCGATGCTGACCGAGGTCACGTTCTGCATCACCTGCTACCTCGCGGTGCTCAGCCTCGAGTACGTTCCCATCCTGCTGCGTAACCGCGAGCTGCGAAAGCTGCCGTCGTTCCTCATCTTCGAACATCAACTGCACAAGCTGGTGCCGGTGCTCGCGGCCGTCGGAACCTTCCTCTCGTTCTTTCACCAGGGATCGCTCGGAGGACTCTACGGAGTGCTGCGCGGCCGTCCTTTCGCCTTCCGCGAAGGCTTCCTGATCTGGCCTTCGACGTTCTTCCTGTTCATCCTGTCGGCGATCGCGGCCGGACCAAGCTTCCTGATGCTGATCACCGCGGCGGTGGAGAAAGTGACCGGCAAGCATCTGGTCGCCGAGGACGTTTACCGGCGGCTGGGATTGATCTCGGGCACGCTGCTCGGCGTGTACGTTGCCGCAAAATCGATCGACACGCTGATCTGGCTGAACGTCACCTCGGCGGCGGCAGGCGTCGCGCCCTGGCGCTACTACGAATACAAGCCGTTCGGCACGCCGCTCCTCTTCATCGAGATCGTGCTCCTCGGCCTGCTTCCGGCATTCCTGCTCACCTTCCGCAAGACGGCAAGCCGCCGCGGATGGCTGCTGAGCGCTGCCGCGCTGGCGTGCGGCGGAGTGCTGATCAACCGCTTCGTCATGACCGTGCAGACGCTGGCTTTGCCGACCCTGCCGTTCGACGAATTCCTGACCTACACGCCGAGCTGGCAGGAAGTGGCCAGCTTCGGCGGTGTCATCGGCTACGGAGTGATTCTCTACTCGCTCTCATACCGGTACTTGCCGCTGTTTGCGAAACCGAAAGGAGACCAATCCCATGTTTCCCTGGGTTGATGGTTTTCATTGGACCTTCGGACACATCCTGTTCCTGTCGCTGTTCTTTGCCGTCGTCCTGGTGATCACGGCGACTTTGATCTCTGCCGTTAACCGCACGGTGAAGAACCTGCGCACGCAGTCGGCGGCTGAGCTCTGCTGGAAGTCCGACTTTACGGAGCTGCCCGACACCGAACGGCACTGCCGGCACGAGATTGCGGGCAGGGTCGCTTCCCGGATGTGCGACAACGCCTTCGATTGCCGCCGTTGCGCGAAGTACGCGGACTTTGCGGCGTTGCCCGCGGCGGGCATGGCGCACGACCTCGGACTCAAGTACTCGAACGACCGCTTTTATCATCGCGGCCACACATGGTTGCAGCCGAACGAAGACGGCACTCTCACCGTCGGGCTCGATGAGCTGGCGGAACATCTGGTCGGCAAGCCGGACTCGATCCGCATGCCCGCAATCGGCGAACGGATCGAAACCAACGGAACGGCATGGCGGATGACAAAGAATGGAAACGAAATTCGCGTTCGCGCGCCGATCGAGGGTGAGGTCGTCGAGACCGGAGGCCCGGCCAGTGGTTGGTACCTGAAGATTCGTCCGCAGCTCGATCCGGCGGATCCCGTCACGTTGCGGCATCTGCTGCGCGGAGCGGAAGTCCGCTGGTGGCTGTCGCGCGAACTGGAGCGCCTCCAGTTGCAGCTTCGCACGCCCAACACCGCGCCCAGCCTGGCCGACGGCGGCGTCCTCGTCAACGACATGATGGACGCTATACCGGAAGCCGACTGGAATAACGTGCTGGCCAGCACGTTCCTGGAAGCTTGAGATTCATGGCGCCTTCTCACCACGAAGGCACTAAGACACGAAGTTGTTTGATTTCTTCTTCGTGCCTTCGTGTCTTCGTGGTGAATAAGCCCTGAGGGAATGATCGCGCTCTAATGTGCGATCGCGTAACGCTTCAGCTTGTCGTAGAGCGTGGAGCGATCGATGCCGAGGGACGCGGACGCCTCTTTCACGTTGCCGTGTTTGCGCTCCAGCGCGGAGATGATCGCCCGGCGCTCCAGTTCTTCGAGAGAGACATCCGGAACCTCCCAATTCTGTGCCGACACCGCCGGCCGCGTCAGCCATGAGAAATCCGCCTCGTCCAGCATGCCGTTGCGACAGGTCACGATCGCGCGCTCGATCACGTTCTCCAGTTCGCGCACATTCCCCGGCCAGTCGTATGCGATGAGCACTTTGAGCGCCGCCGCCGTGATCCCGCCCACGTCCTTGCCCAGCTCGGAAGAGATTCGCTGCACGAAGTGCTCTGCCAGCAGTGGGATGTCTTCGCGGCGCTCGCGCAGCGATGGCAGGCGGACCTCGATGACGTTCAGGCGGTAATACAGGTCGTCACGAAACGTGCCCTGCTGGACTAGTTCCTCGAGGTTGCGATTCGTCGCGGCGATGATGCGGACATCGATCGCGACTTCCTCGGTCCCGCCGACGCGGTAGAAACGCCGTTCCTGCAGCACTCGCAACAGATCGGACTGCAGCTTGGCCGAGATGTCACCGATCTCGTCGAGGAAGATCGTGCCTGCATCCGCCAGTTCGAACTTCCCTTTCGCCTGTCCCGTGGCGCCGGTGAATGCGCCTTTCTCGTAGCCGAAGAGTTCGCTCTCCAGCAGCGTCTCGGTCAGCGCGGCGCAATTCACCACCACGAACGGCTTGTCGCTGCGGTTGCCGGAGAAGTGGATGGCCCGCGCCACCAGTTCCTTTCCCGTGCCGCTTTCTCCGCGGATCAGGACCGTGCTGCGTAGGCTGGCGATGTCTTGCGTCAGGGTAAGAATCTCTTCCATCCGCGCATTCTTGGTGATGATGTCGTGGCGGCAATAATGCCGCCGCAGCTTTTTGCGCAGGATGGCGTTCTCGCTCTGCAGCTTCTTGAATTTCGTGATGCGGGAGACGAGCATCGATATCTCCTGCGGATTGCAGGGCTTCACGATGTATTCCTGCGCGCCCTCTTTCATCGCCTGGATCGCGGTGTCCACGGTCGCATACGCGGTGATGATGATGACCGATGCTTCAGGCCGGACGCGGCGAATCTCCATCATGGTCTCGATGCCATCCATGCCGCCGGGCATCTTGAGGTCGATGAAGCAGATCACGTAGTCGGTCGCCTTCGCGAGTTCGACAGCCGTTTGGCCGTTCGGCGCGGTATCGACGCAATAGCCGTCTTCGCGCAGCCATGCGGCCATCGATTCGCGCATCACCTCTTCATCGTCAACCACCAGGATGGGCCAGTTCTTTCTCATAAATCTCCTAAGTTGAAGCGAACTGCTGTACCAGGTGCAGTCCGCAGCGCGAGCAATAGCGCTCGCTCTTGGCATCGACGAGCTGGATGTGGGTCGCCAGGCTCATCGGACACGTCCGCTCCGGGCAATGAGCCAGTCCAAACGTGTGGCCCAGTTCGTGCAGCACTTCCTTCACGGTTCGCTCGCGAAGCAGGTCCGCGTCCGCCGGAAGTCCGTAGAACTCCTGGTGCAGCCGGCAGAGCGACACCACCGCAACCGGGCCGTTCAATTGCGCTTGCCCAAACAGGAAAGTAAGCATCGGAATCGCGAGGTCAGCATTCGTGACTCCGAGAATTCTCTCTGCGTCGCGCGGTGCGTGTTGGGCCAGCATCTTCATGATCTCGACCGACTGATATTGCCTCCGCTTCGCGTCGTAAGCGCCTTCCGGGATCGGCAGGGCGGGCAGGCGCCGCGCGGGCAGGGGAAACCACTCTGCGGCTGCTTCCTCAACCCATTGCAGCGCTCGTTCCGGCACATCTCCGATCGCCACGACATAGAGAGCATTCACACTGCATGCACCTGCACTTCTACCGGCTCGGCCGCGGTGCTGCGCTTGAGCGGAAGAAACACGGCAAAAGTCGAACCCACGTTCCGTTGGCTGCGGACCTCCACCTCGCCGTCGTGAGCCTTCACGATGCCGTACAACACGGCCAATCCCAGGCCCACGCCCTTGCCTTCCGGCTTGGTTGTGAAGAACGGATCAAAGATTCGGGGAAGATTCTCCGGCGCTATTCCTTCGCCGGTGTCCTGGACGCACAGTTCCACCGTGCTCGCGTCCGGCAGCAACCGGCTGCGAATCGTGAGCTTGCCGCCGCCCTGCTGCTGCATCGCCTGCGCCCCGTTCAGGATCAGGTTCAGGATCACTTGCTGGATCTGCGAGGCGTCGCACTCGACCAGCGGAAGGTCGCTCTGCAATTCAAGAACTGTTTCCGCATTGATCAGCTTGAGCTTGTGTTCCGTTAACGCCAGCGTGGTGCGGATGAGCTTGTTGACGTCGGCCGGCGCGCGCTGCGGTTTGCCGCTTCGCGAAAACGCCAACAGGTCGGAAACCGTGCGTCCAATGCGCGCCGTCTCGGACGAGATCAGTCCCAGGTATTTGCGGAATTCCGCTTCGCGTCCCGGCGGGTAATTGCCATTCGCCATCAGGCGCTCGAGCAGCATGGACAGATTGAGGACGCCCGACACCGGATTATTGATCTCATGCGCAACGCTGGCGGAGAGCTGCCCAAGCGATGCGAGCCGGTCGGAGCGCACAAGTTTCTGTTGCGCCGCCTGCAGTTGCTGGGTGCGCTGCTCCACCTTGTTCTCCAGCGTGAGCTGCATGTTGTTAAGTTCGGCGACGGCTTCCTTCAGCCGCTCGCGCATCAGGTTGAACGAATCGACCAGTTCGTCCAGTTCCTGGCTGCGCCGGCTGATCCGGATCGGGCGATCCAGCTCCATCGCACTCACCGTCTTCGTGCCTTCGATCAGCTGGCCGATGGGCCTGGCCACGAACAACCGCGTGAACAGGATGACGAATGCGGCTCCCATCGCAAACTCGAGCACAGACATGAGCACAGCCTGGAGCGTGATGTTGCGGGTTCCTGCCTCAACCGGATCGAGTCGCAATCCCACGTCGAGCACGCCCAGCACTTTTGTCTTGGAGCTGTGGGCGTGGCAGACCGCGTTGCTGCACGAGGCTTCGTTGTAGATCGGCGTGACCATGTGGAGCGTTTTGACGCCGTTCGGCGCGGTGGCGTAGCGGATGCGCTGCTCGTCGGTGAGCTTGTCCTTGATGGGTAACCGGCTGTGACACTGGCGGCAGACTTCGCTGTTTTGGCTCGCCGCGCTCGCGGTTTCTCCCGCGTCGGTCGAAAAGACGATTCCCCCTCGCGATTGAACATGCGAATGCGGTCGACGCCTTGCTTGTCGGCGATCACTCGCATGATCTCGTACGCCGCCTCGCGGTTGTCGTCGCGCATCGCGTGCCAGGTCGCGCTGGTGATACTGCGCGAAAGCTGATCGGCGCCGAGGATCATGGTGTCGACCAGTTCCGTCTTGCGGGTACGGAAATTTAGATAGCCACTGATGCAACTGATCGTGACGAGCGGCACCGTGAGCGAGAGGATCAGTTTTGTGCCGAGCCTGCGAGGCATGGAAGCCTAACCCCATCCGGGGAGATCCGGATGCGCGTGGGAAATCCCTACAGGATTTCCCTACCGCAAGCCTATGTCCGCAGACGCGCTACTGCGGTGACAGTTGTCACACTAGCCGCGATCTTTGCTGCGATTCGCGACGTTTCTCACTATCTCCACTGCTGCCGCAGCGAATGAACACATCGGCGAGCGCGCTGCCGCGTCGTCGAACTGCTGAATATCACCTCGGAGGGTGATAGGTGTCACGGCTCGACGCGCAGACTTGATGTGGAATGCAACGTGGGAGCTGAAAAGACTCGCAGTTGAGTCGCAGCTCAAGGTTGGGATGTTGTGAATCTCCACTGCATTCCTGAAAGCTCGCACCTGCGTTCTGCGTCACCTTCTTATCGTGCCGCTGCACTCCCAGCCCAAGCTGATCCCATCCGTTCCCCAGGAGTCGTTCGATGAGCAAGGCAATTCTCTACGATGCGACGAAATGCATCGGCTGCAAGGCGTGTGAACAGGCTTGCGCCGAACAGAACAAGCTTCCCTACGACGACAAGATTGCCGGCGAAGAATTCCAGTCCGCCCACAAATTCACCTACGTAGGCGCGAAGGCGGACAAGTACATGCGCCGCCTTTGCATGAACTGCGAAGATCCGGCCTGCGCCTCGGTGTGCCCCGTCGCGGCGCTGAGGAAAACGCCCGAAGGTCCGGTGGTCTACGACCTCGACCGCTGCATGGGCTGCCGCTATTGCATGGTGGCGTGTCCCTTCGGGGTGCCGAAGTACGAATGGAGCGCGCTGAACCCGCGGGTTCGCAAGTGCACGATGTGCTCGGAGCGCGTGCTCTCGGGCAAGCCGACTGCTTGTGCGGAGGCGTGTCCGACGGGCGCCACCCAGTTCGGCGATCGAGACGAGCTGTTGCGCGAAGCGCGCAAGCGGATCCTCGACAATCCGAAAGACTACGTCGATCACATCTTCGGCGAGCAGGAAGTGGGCGGCACGTCGGTGCTCCTGCTATCCAGCGTGCCCTTCCCTTCCTGGGGATACAACGCGGACCTGCCGCACGAGCCGCTTCCGAAGCTCACCTACCGGGTGCTCTCGAAAATTCCAGACTTCGTTCCTCTCGGCGCCGTCGCGTTGGGTGGAATTTGGTGGATCACGCACCGCCGCGAGCAGGTTGCCGCCGCGGAAGCGCTCGAAGCCGCGCGAAAGAAGGAGAGGTAGTCCGTTATGCGAATCCAATGGACATTCTGGAGAGTCGTATTCGTAGGCGTGATGCTCGCGGGCCTCTATGCCACGTTCCGCCGTTTCACCGGCGGGCTGGCCGCGTCCACCAACCTCAGTGACGCGTTTCCCTGGGGCATCTGGATCGGCTTCGACGTTCTTTGCGGCGTCATGCTCGCTGCCGGCGGTTTCACGCTGATGGCCGCGGTGCACATCTTCAATATTGAGCGCTTCAAGCCCATCGTTCGTCCTACGCTGCTGACCGCGTTTCTCGGCTACATTCTGGTTTGCGCGGCGCTGATCTTCGACCTTGGGCGCTTCTGGAACATCTGGCATCCGCTCATCATGTGGAATCCGCACTCGGTGATGTTCGAGGTCGGCTGGTGCGTCACGCTTTACACCACGGTCCTGGCACTAGAGTTCGCGCCCGTCGTCCTGGAGCGCATGCAGCTGATGCCCGAAAACCGGATCGCGCGCGCCGCGGACGCCGGACTCAAGGTTCTGAAGTTCCTCGGCCTCCCGATCGTTGTCATGGGAGTTCTGCTTTCCACGCTGCACCAGTCGTCGCTCGGTACGCTGTACCTGATCTTCCCCAACAAGCTTTATCCGCTGTGGTACAGCCCGTTGTTGCCGTTCCTGTTTTTCTTCTCCGCGATCGCCGTCGGCCTGGCGATGACGATCTTCGAATCGCACATGAGCGCGCGGCACCTGGGACATCACCTCGAACTGCCGCTTCTTCGCGAACTCGGCCGCATCCTCGTCGTCGTTCTCATGCTTTACGGTGTACTGCGTTTCCAGGACCTCTATCACCGCGGCGTGCTCGGCCTGCTGCTGGTGCCGAGAATCGAAACCTGGATGTTCCTGCTGGAGATCGCGCTCTGCCTCTTTATTCCCCTGGTGATGCTGCTCATCCCACGCATTCGTAATTCCGAGCGCGGACTCTACGTGGCCGCGGTGGTCACGTTGCTCGGCTTCGTCGCCAACCGCCTCAACGTCAGCCTCACCGGGATGGAAGCAGCCAGCGGCGTGCACTACTTCCCGAAATTCGCGGAAATCGCCATCACTGCTTCGATCGTCGCCGTGGGATTTGCAATCTTCGCGATCGCCACCAAGTACTTGCCGATCTTCGAATCGGCGGCGGAGTTGGTTGCGCGCGAACAGCGTGCCGCCGCGAGAAAAGCGGCCGCCTTGCCCAGTCCGCACAGCGTCGTCGGAAAACAAAAAGAAGAGGAGCAAGAGCTTGTCGCTCAGTGAGCGCGAGGAGGACATCATGAAGAAGAGAGACCGCGAGCTGGTTAGGAACGTCGAAGTGAAAGTCCGCGAGCTTCCCGCCGGTGCCATGAAGAAGGTGGAAGAGCTGGTGAACTCGGCCACGCCCGCCAAGCGGGAAATGAAAGAACCGGAGCATGTCGAGCGCTGAGCCATTCCGCCCGGACATGAGCCGGTGGAAGCGCCTGACGCACAGCATTGCCGGAAAACTGACTGTGCTGCTGCTGGTGGTGATGTTTGTCATCTTCGCCAGCCTCGGCTACCTCAACATCCGGCAGCATCGCCGGGACCTGGAGAGCTCATCGCTTCAGGCTGCCGAACGCGTCAGCGACGTGATCAAGCGCAGCACCACGTACTCGATGCTGCGCAACGATCGCGAGGGCATGTATCACATCATGGACACCATCGCGCACGAGCCCGGCATCGTGCGCACCCGCATCATCAACGGTGAAGGACAAATCAGCTTCTCCACCGATCCGAACGAAGTCTCGAAATACGTCGATAAGTCGGCGGAGGCCTGTTACGCGTGCCACGCGCAGGCGCAGCCGCTCGTCCGTCTCAACCGGCCCGACCGCTATCGCTTCTTCGAGATCCCCAGCGCGACCGACCCGAAGAAGAAGACGCGCGTGCTCGGCATCATCAATCCCATCGAGAACGCGCCCGCCTGCTCCAACGCCGAGTGCCACGCTCATCCGGCATCGCAAAAGATCCTCGGCGTCCTCGACACGCAGGTCTCGCTCGAGAAGGCCGATGCCGACCTTCGCGCCGGCGCGCGCCTGATGACCGCTTACACCGCCGTCGGGCTGCTGCTGCTTGTCGGCTTGAGTACGGTGTTCGTCTGGCGCGTGGTCGGCCAGCCGGTGCGCCTCCTTCAGACCGGCACCGAACGCCTCAGCCAGGGCGAACTCGGCTACCAGATCGATCTCCGGACCAGCGACGAGCTTGGCGAACTGGCGCACTCGTTCAACGCCATGAGCCGCGACCTGCTCGAGGCTCACAGCGAAATCACCGCCTGGGCGCGCACCCTCGAAGATCGCGTGGAGCAGAAGACCGGCGAGCTCAAGCGCGTTCACGAGCAGGTGCTCCAGGTCGAGAAGATGGCGTCCATTGGGCGCATGGCCTCTGTGCTGGCGCACGAGATCAACAACCCGCTCTCCGGCATCCTGACTTACTCGAAATTGCTGCGGCGCTGGGTCGACCGGCTGCCCGAAGATCCGAAGAAGGCCGAGATGCTCTCCTCGCTCGACCTCATCAGCTCTGAGAGCCGGCGCTGCGGCGACCTGGTCAAGAACCTGCTCACCTTCGCGCGCGTCTCGCCGATCAACCTTGGGTGGGTGGACCTCAACGCGGTGGTGCAACTCTGTGTGCGCCTCATCCAGCACAAGATGGAGATGGCCGCCGTGCAGTGGCATCTCGACCTGGGCGCCAATCTCCCCAAGACTTTTTGCGATGCGGCGCAGATCGAGCAATTGCTCCTGGCACTCTCGATGAACGCCATCGAAGCCATGCCGCGCGGCGGGAACCTCTGGCTCACCACCTCCATCGCCGACGATAAGCACGTCGCACTCAAGGTTCGCGACGACGGTTGCGGCATTCCGCCTGAGCTGATGCAAAGCATCTTCGAGCCGTTCCGCACCACCAAGCAGGGCGGGCAAAGCGCCGGGCTCGGGCTGGCTGTCAGCCGCAGCATTGTCGAGCGCCATCACGGCCGCATCGAGGTTCAGTCTGAGCCCGGCCGCGGCACCACGTTCATCATCACTCTTCCCATCGACGGCCACGAGCCCGAGACGGCCGCGAGCGGGCCCAACAAAGAAGAGGTCCCGGCTCAGGAATTGACGAGGCAGATATGACCACCGCGAACAACAACAACGGATCGCACGGCAAAGGGCGGTTGCTCATCGTGGACGACGAGCTCAGCGTCCGCGACTCGCTCGGCAAGTGGTTCATTGAGGAAGGCTACGAGGTCTTTACCGCCGAGAACGCCAGCGACGCCCTCACCCGCATGGCCGAGCGCCGGTATGACCTGGCGCTGCTCGACATCAAGATGCGCGGCACCGACGGCATCGAGCTCCAGCATCGGCTGCATGACATCGATCCCGAGATGATCACCGTCATGATGACCGGCTACGCTTCGGTCGAGACCGCCGTCGCTGCCCTCAAGAACGGCGCTTACGATTACGTCACCAAGCCGCTCGATCCGGAAGACGTTTCGCACCTGGTACGCAACGCCATTGCTCATCGGCGCGCGCGCATGGAGAATCTCCGCCTCCGCACCACCATGGACGAGGTTGTGCGGCCGCCCGACCTGATCGGCGGGAGCGCCGCCATGCAGAAGCTGCGCGATGCAATCGAGACGGTCGCGCCCACCGACGCCACCGTGCTCATCACCGGCGAGAGCGGCACCGGCAAGGAATTGATTGCGCGCTCCATCCACGCGCTCAGCCCCCGCCGCTATCATCCGCTGGTCGCCATTCATTGCGGCGCGCTCACCGAGACACTGCTCGAGTCGGAACTCTTCGGTCACGAAAAAGGCGCATTCACCGGCGCGCAGTTTCGCAAGCTCGGAAAGTTCGAGCTGGCCGAAGGGGGCACCGTCTTCCTCGATGAGATCGGCGACATCAGCCTGAAGACGCAGACGGACCTGTTGCGCGTGTTGCAGGAGCGCGAGATCACTCGCGTCGGCGGCAACCAGGCCATTCGCGTCGACTTCCGCTGCGTCGCCGCCACCAACAAGCCGCTCGAGGCGCTGATCGAGGAAGGCAAATTCCGCCCTGACCTCTATTACCGCCTCAACGTCTTCCGCGTGGAGTTGCCGCCGCTGCGCGATCGCCGCGACGATATTCCCGCGCTCGTCGATCATTTCATTCGCAAGTACTCGCTGGCGATGAACAAGCGCATCACGCGCGTCGCGCCCTCCGCCATGACGCGCCTCCAGCAGCACGACTGGCCCGGCAACGTCCGCGAGCTGGAGAACGCCGTCGAGCGCGCCATGGTCGTGGCGCAGGAACCGGAACTCCGCGAGCCCGACTTCAGCCTCGATCTCGCGGCCACCGCGAACGGCGCCGCCGGCAGCCGCTCGCTCGACGATGTGGAACGCGCTCACATCCTCCGCGTTCTTGAGGAATGTGGCGGCAACCAGACGCGCGCCGCCGAAGTTCTCGGCGTCGACCGCGTCACCCTGCACAACAAGCTCAAGCGCTACGGTTGGACGCGGCCCGCGGCGGTGGGAGCAGGACAGAAGTAATGAAGCGCATTGCCCTGCTGCCGGTGGGAGATTTCGATCGGCGGCTGGCGCGGCGGCTCTGCTCGCCGTTGGCCGCCGAGTTCGCGGCCGACTGTCATCTGCTGCCGCAATCGCTCGACCCGCAGCCGATGTTCCATCCCGAGCGCGCGCAGTATCACTCCAGTGAAATGCTTGCCGGACTTCAACCGTTTGCCGGCCCCGACAATTGGCGCGTCGTCGGTCTCGCCGCCGTCGACCTCTACATCCCGATCCTGACCTTCGTCTTCGGCGAAGCGCAGATGGGAGGCCCGTGCGCCGTGGTCTCAACCCACCGCCTGCGCCAGGAGTGCTACGGCATGCCGACCGATCCCGAACTGCTCTTCGTTCGAGCCTTGAAGGAAGCAGTTCACGAAATCGGCCACACCCTCAGCCTCACGCATTGCGACGACTATGAGTGCGCCATGGCTTCGTCGCACTCGGTCGAGTGGATCGACCTCAAAGGACCGTCGCTCTGTGCGCACTGCCGATCTGTCGCAAAACCGGAAGCAGTTACGACGCGCTAGCTAGACGCTCGGGCCCGCGAGAGCAACTTCACGGCCAGCCACGCAGGCGCCCGCGAAAAAACTCAAAGCCCAGCCCTGCAGGGACGTTCGCGCCGACCCAAGCGCAGCCCCGCAGGGGCGTGATACGAAAGCCCGGCACGGCAGTGCCGGGATAGCATCCAAAATAAACGTCAACACAGTCCCGCAGGGACGGCATCGGATCACAGCTGAATCCCACAGCCGCTGCATTTCACATCACTCGCTGTTGCGATCTTCATCGGCCACTAAACACCCTAATCCACGGCACTTAACCTGCTGCTGCAAAATTCCGCGCCCCGCACCGTTGTCTTTCACATCGATCCCGCGAACCGCTTCGACTCGCAATTTCCTGCCATATCACTTGCATCTGCCTGCATTCGCTCCACTTGTGCGCACTACAGCGAAACTCAACCATCACGGCCCTGCACGTGCTTTTAAGAAGTACGTAAATCGCGCCGATAAGCAACACGGCGAACATACATCGAGGAACTTATGACCGCACTGGCAGTCCTGGTCTTCATCGCAGCTGCGCTGATTTTCGACTACTACCATTCTCGCCACGCGATGCCGAAGGTAGCCGTCCACCGGGTGTCGCCGCCGTCCACCGCGCCGCGGCCGCTTCCCACGTTCATCAATGGCTTTCATGTGCCGCAGAACCTGCTCTTTCACATCGGCCACACCTGGGCCTTGAGCGAGAGCCCGAACCTGGTGCGCGTCGGCATGGACGACTTCGCCTCCCGCGTCTTCGGCAAGGTCGAAAAGATCCAGCTCCCGCAGCGCGGACAGTGGGTGCGCCAGGGCCAGAAGATCGTCGCCATGGACCGCGACGGCAGCACCTACGAAATGCTCTCGCCGATCGAGGGCACGATCACGGACGTCAACGAAGCGGTTGTCAATCATCCCGACATCGCCCGCACCGACCCCTACGGGGAAGGCTGGCTGATGAAGGTGAACGCGCCGGACGCCAAGACCAGCTTCCGCAACCTGCTCGGCGGATCGCTTGCCCGCTGGTGGACGGAAGACGCCGCCTCTCGCCTCCAGCGCCGCATGCCGGGCGTGCTCGCCGGCGCCACCGCGCAGGACGGCGGCCTGGCAGCCGAGAACCTCACCTCCGCTCTCTCCAAGGGAGACCGCGAGCTGCTCGCCCACGAATTCTTCCTCACGTAGTGCGAGATGACGCCACTGCCCAGGCGTCGTCACGCGCTAAGCCGGGTCGCGCAAGCGGCCCGGTTTTAGCTTTAGGTGAGGTCCAACCCTGCGTGCCGCTGATTCAAGCGGATTGGCCCGAGATATTCGGAACAAATTGAAGAATCAGCGTTTATCAGCGTTGATCTGCGGCGAATAACTTCCTCCCCGGTGGCATCCGCAGCCTTCCCCGTGCCATCCACCTCTATAGAGACAGCACACACGGCATCGCTGACGCCCGGGAGGTCTCTGATGAACGACGACCGGAACCAATCCTCGCAACCATCCGAAAAAAACAAACCGGAAGCGTGCAATGCCGCCTCTGACGACGTTTGTCCGGAGGAGACTCGCCGCGATCCCGAAGATCGCGAAGTCCACCGCGCCAGGATCCGCGAGTTGCGCGAGAAGATGATGGACAAGACTCTCGCCGACTCCTTCCC
>Ga0157369_10004099_pt1 | contig 17261 bp, 17 predicted proteins | sample C25metaG_FD_113461 | JGI IMG/M metagenome (GOLD analysis project Ga0157369, IMG submission 113461) | Corn rhizosphere microbial communities from Kellogg Biological Station, Michigan, USA - C2-5 metaG | ecosystem: Host-associated > Plants > Roots > Rhizosphere > Soil | place: USA: Michigan... | reverse complement strand
GTTGCCTCTAACCCGTCCATCTCCGGCATTTGCACGTCCATAAAAATAAGATCGAATGACGTGCGGTTCCATTCGAGTATTGCCTCCAGCCCGTTGTTGACCAACGTAACTTGATGACCCATCTTGCCGAACATCGCCGCGGCCACCTTCTTGTTGACTGGGTTGTCCTCAGCAACGAGGACGCGAAGGGAGCCTTCAACCTCAGAGATACCCGGACAAACAACTGTTGCCGCCTGCTTTTGATCGGGATCGGCTAGTGCTCTTTCTATGACGGTACGCAACTCGGTGAAGCCAATCGGTTTTATCAAATAGTGTGAGGCAGCGTGAGAGGAGCAAGAACTTCCGTTGGCGGAACTCAACATGATAATCGTCGCGGTGCCAGCGGCCGGACTCAACCCGAGACGCTTGATGAACTCAGAACCATTCATGCCGGGCATCTGATCGTCGAAAAGGACAACCTGGAATGGCTTACTGTCGACGGCGGCCTGCTGCAATACGCTTAGTCCCGCTGAGGCAGAGGCCGCACATATGGTCTCCATCTCCCAGCCGGATGCAATATCGGCAATAATACTCCGGCTCGTGGCGTTGTCATCGATTACCAGCAGGCTTACGCCCCTTAAATTCGAGGATGTCTTGTGAGCAAGAGTTTCGAGCGACGACGATCTGCCAAATTCAGCTGTGAAGTGGAAAGTAGATCCCTTTTGAGGCGTGCTCTCCATCCAGATAACGCCACCCATCAACTGCACGATTCGCGCGCTGATGGCAAGCCCTAAGCCGGTCCCGCCATAGCGGCGCGTCGTCGACGAATCTGCCTGCTCGAATGGCTGAAAGAGCCTGCGCTGCTTGTCCGTTGGAATTCCCACCCCTGTGTCGCAGACCGCCACGTGCAGCTGGACGCGGGATTCGCTCACTCTCTCGACGCTCACTCTGATGCCGACTTCGCCTTGACTGGTGAACTTGAGAGCATTTCCAGCCAGATTCAGCAGTACCTGCCGCAATCGGCTCGGGTCACCGATCACGTTCAAAGGCACATTCGGTTCCAGGTAGTAGGTCAGCTCCAGACCCTTCTTGTGGGCAGAAGGCGCAATGCTCTTGATAGAAGTGCTGATGACATCTTCCAGACTGAAATCCACGGACTCCAATGTCACCTTACCGGCCTCAATTTTGGAGTAGTCGAGAATGTCATTCAAAATGACTAGCAAGGCCTCTCCGGAAGACTTGATGAGCGCGTGATACTCGTGTTGCTCCATGCCAGAGGACGACATGGCCAGCTCCGTCATACCGATGATGCCGTTCAGCGGTGTGCGAATTTCGTGACTCATGTTGGCCAGGAAATCGCTTTTTGCGCGACTCGCGGCTTCAGCTTTCTCCTTCAGCCTGTCGGCTTCCGCAAGCTGGCGGCGAATCACAGCAATTTGCTCGGTTACACGACGTTTCAGAATGACTACGCGCAGAATAACCGCCCAAGCGATAACAAGCAGAATTGCGACGACAGTGCCCAGAAAGACATACAACGCGTGTGTGACCGACCACCAAGATGCGGCCCGCGATATAACCGCATCTGTCGAAGCTGGCAGCAGAATCCGCAATCCCTTTACAGTCGCGATGAAAGACTGCGTGCCAGAGTTGCTGCTGGCCTCCTGCGGTTGAGCCGGAGAACTAACGCGCCCTTCCATGCTGGCGCTTTGCCCCGAGACAAGTGGCACCAAAGTGGTGCGAGGCGTATTCGCAACGTTGGCGGACCACGCCGATTCCCCTAGCCCCAGGAGTAGTAAGACGACTATAGGTGCAGCAAGTACTCGCACTTTAGATACGTATCGGCAAACGCAGCTTCCAGAAGCGGAATTTTCTCGAAGCGGATCTCCTGGACGAGTCACGTGGTCCGCGGTAGCGATGCTACCGCCGGCTGTGGCACTTTCCAACTGCCATCCGCGAATGCTTCTTGCGGGCCATACATGCGCTGCTGCCCGGTCGTTATCGCCGATTCAGAGCCAAAGCAAGATGATGAAGCAAAACCGGCGGCCACGTTGTCCAAGCTGGGCAATATCTGATCACTCCCACCCGATTACCAAGACGAGACGCCGCTGTTCGAAAAACTTGGGTACTGCCCGACATCCGCGATACCCGGCGAGATGACGCAACTGCGGTCGCGGACGCGGTGGGCTGTGGCAGCGCAGCGAGTCTTCGTAAAAAGCCAAGCCGATCTGCCCTCAGCGGTGGAAGCTCAAAATGGCTTTCACCCTATGCCGCTGTCCGCATATCTTCGGCACGGCCTTGCATACAGGCCGACGGAATCATCGATGTTCGCGCTGCCGCTTCGTCCCGCCGAGGCGGCGGCCAACCTACGCTTCTTCGAGGAGTTGGGACATTGGATGAACTTCTGGCTGCCGGCCACGACCGACAGCAGCGACGCTCTGGTAAATGCCTTTCAACAGATTGGCCTCAGCACCGCAAGAGGCTTCGCTTGGAGCACGCTCGACGAGCCCGTGAAACACGGCCTTGGTCGCGCCATCCAAGCCGGATCGCAGATCGTGGATGCGGCATGGGCGTCGACCGGCGAGACGACGAATGGCTGGAAGTACAGAAGTACACGCTCGCGGGTGGACGTGCCGGGCACGATCTCGCTTTACGAGCAGCGCTGGCGAAATAGGAGGTCGGCGCTCAACTCGGCGATCAGTTGATCTACCCGAACTGCACCGTAGACGAGGAAAACAAATCTCTCAACGGCACAAACAAGTACGTTCTTCATTTGGAAAAGGGAAAACAGCCGCCTGTTTCTGTCTTCTGGAATCTGGCGATGTACGCCTCCGACATGCTCTTCGTCGAGAACGATTTCGGACGCTATAGCATCGGCAGCACTACAGACGGCCTCAAGGAGAATCCCGACGGTTCGTTGACTCTGTATATTCAGAACGCGAAGCCGGACGAAACCTAAACTGGCTCCCTGCTCCGGCCGGCCGGTTCAACTTGACCATGCGCTTTTATGGACCGCAACCATCCGTTCTAGACGGTTCCTATCGCCTTCCGCCCGTCACACGCCAATAATGATGAGCAAGGTAGCGAAGCTTACGACTCCGCCTCGTTAGAGCCGCGCCGGCACAATTTCAATCTCCGGTACCGCAGCGCGTGCCGGAAGTTTGGCGATGGCGACGATCGCTTCCGCAATATCTTCCGGTTGTAAGGCGTGTTTCAACATTTCTGGCGTAGGCCTCACCGGCCGCTTTTCGACTAATGCGGTGTCGGTGAAGCCCGGGCAGACTACGCAGGTGCGGATGCCGTTTTCTTTTTCCTCGATGCGAGTCGCATGGGCCAAAGCGATCAATCCTCGTTTGGAGGCCTGATAGGCCGCCCCAGATGCATCGGGATAAATTCCCCCGATCGAGGAAACATACATGAGATGCCCCGAGCCTCGCTCGCGCATTCCGGGCAGCACCGCGCGGGTAATGTAATACGCGCCGTTGAGGTTGACATCGAGTGTGGTCTGCCAGCTTTCGATCGAGAGATTTTTCATCGCCCGATCGGTCGTATTGGTGCCGGCCGCGTAGACCATGACATCGATCGAACCGGCCGCCTCCGCTAGTTTCTCCATTTGGCGAACATCCGATACGTCGGCTACGGCAATAGCGAGGCCATGTCCCGCGCCTTCTTCGCGGAGCTTGACGAGGAGGTCTTCGCGCCGCGCCGCAGCCATCACCTGAGATCCCTCGCGAGCAAACAGCAGTGCGGTCGCCCGGCCAATACCGCTCGACGCACCCACCACCAGAACCGTCATTTCTTCACGCTCGCGGCTGATTCGCGTTCGATCAACTCTACTCCTAGCACCCGATCTTCCGGATTACGGTCCTTCCGCTTCGCAAGACGGAGGAGAATGTTGACCGCAGCCTCTCCCATCTCGTACTTCGCCTGATGGATGGTTGTTAAGGGAGGATGAACCATGGTGGCAAATTCCACGTTATCGAATCCCACGAGCGAGACATCCTGCGGGATGCGAACGCCCATCTCACGTGCGGCTTTGAGCACACCGAAAGCCACCGCGTCATTGCCGGCGAAAATTGCCGTGACGCCGGGATGCTCGCGGAACAGTTTGCGCGCCATAGTGTAGCCGCCGTCCAGGGTGTGCCCGCCATGCACCACGCGAACAGTCGAATCTTTCGAAGCTTCACGCGCGGCCCGAAGGAAACCTTGCGCCCGCTGGGTCAAATTGCCATGGTGCCTGGGGCCCGATAAGTGCGCGAGGTTGCGGTGCCCTAAGCCGATCAGGTATTCAGCCGCCAGGCGGCCGCCGCGCTCATTATCGGCCGACACCGTGGAAAAGGGAGTTTTGCGAGGACTGCTATTGAGCAGGACGACTGGCACGCCGCTGTCGGCGAGGCGGCGTTGCTCCGTTTCATCGAGCGCGCGGACGGAGTTCATAATAATGCCGTCCACGTTCTTGCCCATGAGGGAATCGATGTAGTGGCGCTGCTTGTCCGGATCGAGATCGCTGTTGCACAGCACTACGTCGCAGCCGGCAGTGAACGCGGCGTCTTCGGCACCGCGAGCCACATCGGCAAAGAAGGGATTCCGGATATCGCTCAGGATGAGACCTAAGATTTGGGAGCGCCCGGTTACCAGACTGCGGGCTAGGCGATTGGGTCGGTAATTGAGCCGTGCTGCGACTTGCAGCACCCGCTCGCGCGTCAGGCGGTGCACCCCATAGCTGCCGTTCAGCGACCGAGAGGCAGTGGCGATGGTGACGCCGGCGGCTTCGGCGATGTCTCGCAACTTTACAGTTTTAGTGCCGTCAAGAGATCCGGTTTTTTGCAACCGTTTCCGATTATGCCAGATCCGTCTTACCCAGGTGCACCGAGCTTCGGCGTCGGCCCGTAATAGTACCGGCCAAGCATAAGATCGCCATGATGGAGAAAAATCCATAGAGCAGCTTCAGCAACTCGAGCGGCACTCCGGCCGCGAAGGCCGCCCAACCGGCAGCGGCGGCGAATATCAGAAAGAGGACGGCGAAATACGGCATGATCAACCCTGCGAATCTGGTATCGGCAGAAAACCGTACCGGCTACAGTAGGAGCAATGACAAAAAGCCAATTTGTGGATGCATTGGCCCAGACCACGGGTCAGACCAAGCAGGAAAGCGAACGATCGCTAGAGGCTGTTCTCGAGACACTGGCGGCCGCCCTGAAGCGCGGAGAACGGATCGACTGGCGCGGTTTCGGAGTCTTTAAAGTGCGGGAGGCGAAGGCGCGGCAGGCGCGCAATCCCCGGACTGGGGAAATGGTGGAAGTACCTGCAAAGAAGGTAGCTGCCTTCAAGCCTGGCAAGGAATTTGCCGCTCTTTTGAATCAGGGAAATTAAAGTAAGGTTAGGTACGTTTCTTTACGCTCGCGGCTCCGTTGAAGCGTGCTATTCTTGGAGTGTCTTTGCTCGCATCCGTATTCACCTTCGAGTGCCTTCCGGCCCGCTATCTCCTCCTTCTTCAAGTTGGTTTAAGACAGCAGTCTGACAAAGATAATTTATACTCTAAGGAAGTAAACATACTGTGACCAACATTTTTGTCGGAAATCTGAGCTATCAAACCAGCCAGGACGACTTGCACGCAGCATTTGCTGTTTACGGCGGTGTAGAGCGCGTCAGCATCGTAACGGATCGTGACACGGGCCAGCCGCGCGGCTTCGGTTTCGTCGAAATGACGGAAGCCAAGGACGCGCAGAATGCGATTGCGCAGTTGAACGGCGCCGAGTTAAACGGACGCGCCATGAACGTGAACGAAGCTCGCCCGAAGCCGGCAGGCGGCGGCGGAGGCGGCTTTGGCGCACGACGGAACGATTCCGGCGGCAGCAGACGCGGTAACGGCGGCGGGCGCGGCGGTTCTCGCTGGTAGGTACGTCGATTTACCGACTGAACAAGTTTTAGAAGATATTCCGGGCCGCCACCCTGGCTCCCTGCAGCCGGGTTCTTCGGCGGCCCTATGATTTTGAGGGATTCACTATGCCAGGTCGTGGACCACAAACTTTCAAAAAACGCCAAAAAGAGCAGCAGCGGAAAGAGCGTCAGCAGGAAAAAATGGAAAAGCGGCTGCGGCGCAAGGAATTAGGCCCTGCCAGCCTTGCGGATGCCGATTCTGAAGCCCCCCTGCTTGGACCCCTGGGACCTGATGGGGAACAGATAACGCCCGGCCCAGAGCCGGAAACGCCTCCCGTCGGCGACGTTAATTAGCGGTAGGACGAGCCGGGACGGGTGCGGTAGCAGCAGGTTTTTCCGCGGGAAGAGAAAGCCGCCGCAATAGATGAATTTGGCTCCGCCGCAAGCGCCGCTTAGTCTTTTGCTTGTCTGCTCTCGCCCGATCCCCACTTCTCGAAGACATATGAGTCACCCCGCGCCTAGTGTACACGCTTTTGCGAACTGGCGTTGAAAATTGCGGATGTGCAGCAGATCCGATAGCCTGGGCACGGACGCATGAATCTTACTCTTCTTAAGAACGGCCACCTTGTAGACGGTTCCGGCGCGGATGCTTTGGTGGGCAACCTGCTCATTGAAAACGGGCGCATAGCCGCGGTGGGAGTGTTCGAAGCGCCGGCCGAGTGCGAAGCTATCGACTGCGCGGGTTGCGTAATTGCGCCCGGATTCGTTGATCTTCACAGCCACTCCGATCTGCAGGTGCTCGAAGACCGGGTCGAGAAAGCCAACCAGGGCGTGACCACGGAAGTGGTAGGCAATTGCGGATTCTCACCTTATCCGGGGAGCGGGCACGCTCAGGCCCTGCGGGATTTTGCCAACGGCATTTTTTGCGGGCATTCGGCCTGGGAGTTTCAGAACGCGAAAGACTATTTCGCGCAGGTGGAGAAAAGTTCGACCGTTGTCGAGGTTCAGTCTCTGGCCGGGCACGGCAGCCTGCGCGTGGGATTGTTTGGTAATAGGCAGGACGCGCTCACGGGCGCGGAGTTAGACCGCATGACCGGTACTCTCGATGAAATCCTGGCTGCCGGTAGCTGTGGATTTTCAACGGGTCTTATGTATGCGCCGGGTTCAGGCGCTCCTTTCGAGGAAATCGAGGCGCTATGCCGTGTCGTGGCCAAGCGGGACCGGCTCTATGCCACGCATATGCGCAGCTATTCGTTTGGACTGCTCGAAGCCATTGACGAGCAAATCGAACTGGTGCGGCGGACCGGTTGCCGTTTGCAAATTTCTCATCTACAAACGGTGGGGCGCGCCAACTGGGACAAGCAGCGCCTGGCGCTCGACCGGCTCGAAGCGGCGCGCCGCGAAGGAATCGATGTCGAATTCGATATCTATCCTTACCAAGCTGGCAGTTCCGTGCTGACGCAGTTGCTGCCGCAATGGGCGCTGGACGGCGGTACCGCGGCAATGCTGGCGCGGCTGGCCGACGCGGGCGAGCGTGCGCGCATGACGGAGCACATGCGGAGCAATGTCGCGCAGAGCTGGTCCGACATTCTTATCACTTCTGTCAAGAGCCCAGGCAATCGGCATTTGATTGGCAGGAGACTGGCGTCGATCGCCGAAGAGCGCGGCCGCGATCCGATCGACGCGACCATGGACCTGATCGCCGAAGAGAACGGCGCAGTCAACATGATCTCGTTCAATCAGAGCGAGGACAATTTGCGCGAACTGCTCACGCATGAGATGTGCAGCGTGATCAGTGACGGCTTTTATGTAGATGGAAAGCCACACCCACGGCTTTATGGCACCTTCCCTACCCTGATGGGTGAAGTCGCGCGCGATCGAAAATGGATGACGGTCGAAGAAGCGGTGCTGAAGGTGACTTCCAAACCGCTGGCCCGCCTCCGAATCAGCGACCGTGGATTCTTACGCCCGGGGCTGATTGCGAATGTGACAGTATTCGATCCCGCGACGATTTCCGGACCGGCCGACTATGACGTACCGGATCGTGCGCCAGTGGGTATACGGCACGTTTTTCTGCATGGGCGCGTGCTCGCTTAGGGCGTTGCGGAAGTAGATCGCTATCCTCGTTCGAGTTAGCAGAGAGCCGCGCGAAACAAATTCTGTTTCGATTTGGGAGATAACGGTATCAGTGTTACTTTTCTTGGTCGCGTACGTGGGCGGTATTCTCACGATCCTGAGCCCGTGCATTCTTCCGATCCTTCCTTTCACGTTCGCTCGCGCTGACCGGCCCTTCCGTAAGAGCGGCCTGCCGCTGCTGGTGGGCATGGCGATCACGTTTGCTCTGCTCGCGAGCGTCGCAACAGTTGGCGGCCCGTGGCTGGTGCGGGCCAATCAATACGGACGTTTCGCCGCTTTGGGGTTGTTCCTGGTGCTGGGGCTTTCGCTTCTCGTGCCTGCGCTCGCCGACAGGATCACCCGGCCATTCGTTCAATTGGGGAATAAGCTGGCAACTGCCGCCGGGTCGCGGTCGGGAATCGCCTCGTCGATTCTCTTGGGAGTGGCGACCGGGCTCTTGTGGGCGCCGTGTGCGGGTCCGATTCTCGGATTGATCCTTACCGGAGCGGCGGTGCAGGGTGCGAATGTGCGGACGTCTTTCCTACTGCTGTCCTATGCGGCGGGAGCCGCCACTTCGCTGGCTGTGGCACTGCTGGCTGGGGCTAGAGTTTTCGCGGCCTTGAAACGGTTTCTGGGAACGGAACTCTGGCTGCGGCGGGCGCTCGGGGTTGCCGTCCTGGCAGGCGTCATCGCGGTGGCGTTCGGAGCAGATCGCGGAATACTCACACGGCTCTCTGTCGCCAGCACATTCGGACTCGAACGAAGGTTGCTGGATCGTTTTCACCCAAAAGTGCAGCAAATCACAGTCACCGCAACTAGTCCAACCGGGAATGACGAAGAAGCAGATCCTGACTTTTCGGGCGCCACAGCCTGGATCAACTCATCGCCACTAGAAATCAAACAACTCCGCGGGAAAGTCGTTCTGGTTGATTTCTGGACGTATTCCTGCATCAACTGTCTGCGCACTATTCCGTATCTACGAGCCTGGGCAAGTAAGTACCAGGCCAGCGGACTAGTCATTGTGGGCGTGCACACTCCCGAATTTCCGTTCGAGAAGGATCTCTCGAATGTCCGGAAAGCAGTCCACGACCTGGGTATTCTTTATCCCGTCGCTGTCGACAACGACTACGACATTTGGGGGGCGTTCGACAACGAATACTGGCCGGCTCACTACTTCATCGATATCAAGGGCAAGATCCGTTACAAACACTTTGGAGAAGGATCGACAGAAGAATCGGAGCATTGGATTCAGGAGTTGCTGCGTGAGCGAAACGAAGCATCGCCGCTGCCGGAAGGCTTTGTGAAGGTTCGCGCAACCGGGGCCGAGGCGGCGGCCGACGTGGCAGACGTGCTCTCGCCCGAGACTTACATTGGATATGAACGCGCACAGCATTTTGCCTCCGCTGGCGGCCTGAAACACGATAGCGCACAAGTGTATTCCGCGCCTGCGAATTTGGCGCCCAACGAATGGTCTCTCGCCGGCCGCTGGATTGTCGGGAGCCAGTCCGCGACAAGCCTTTCCCCTGGTGGCCAAATCCGGTTTCGATTCCACGCGCGCGATTTGCATCTTGTCCTCGGTTCCGGGACCGAGGGCAAGCCCGTCCACTATCGAGTAACCATCGACGGCCATCCTCCCGGAAAAGAGCACGGGGAAGATACCGACGAACAAGGCAACGGAGTCGTCACCGGTCACCGGCTGTATCAATTGATAAGGCAAACGGGAAAGATCGAGGATCATGTATTCGAAATCGAGTTCTCCGCACCTGGCGTGCAGGCGTTCGCCTTCACATTTGGATGACGACATCAATTGGCCTCAAAAGCCGCTTCCTCGCGGTAGCGGCCCTATTTGCATTTGTTTCTATGCCTAGACACCTATGCTATTATGCCGCTGTATGGCCCGTTTGCTTTCCAAACCTCTCCAAGGCTCGCTAAATCTCCTCATCCTGAAAACGCTGAGCCGGGGAGCTCTTCATGGATACGGAATTACTACTCAGATCCAGCAAATCTCCGGCGAGGTTTTGCAAGTGGAAGAGGGATCGCTTTATCCAGCGTTGCACCGGATGGAGCAGGAGGGTTGGATTACATCCGAATGGGCAGTGTCGGACACTAATCGGCGCGTTCGCTATTACAAGGTTACGGCGAGAGGAAGGCGGCAACTTGCCCGTGAAGAATGCGATTGGCGGCAGATCACCGCAGCCGTAGCGAGGGTTCTGAACTTCATCTAAGGAAACGGCTGTGGGGCTTCGGAGCAAATTCAAGAACACTTTTCGTCAAAGCGCAGTGAAGAGAGATGCCGCCGACGAGCTTGCGTGGCACCTCGATCAGCGGACGCAGGAATATGCCCAGCAAGGCATGTCCCTGGATGAGGCTCGTGCGGCAGCTCGCCGGCAAATGGGTAATCTTACGTCTCTGGAGGAAGCCACCGTCGAATCCGATCTGCTGGTTTGGCTGGATTCCGTGAAGCGCGATATCGCCCTGGCGCTGCGCACGCTGCGGCGGGCTCCCACCCTAGCTGCGATTGTCGTCCTATCATTGGCCATCGGAATCGGAGCGAACGCGGTCGTATTCACGCTCATGAAACAGATTGTGCTCGACTATCTGCCGGTTCCAGAGCCCAATCGATTAGTAATCCTTCATAGCCACGAGCCCGAAGCGGGACATGTTTACAGCAATGGAATGGATAGCAGTTTCTCATATCCGCTGTATCGGGATCTGAATGCGGCGACATCTCGCATCTTCGAGGGCACTCTGGCGTTTCGATCTATCAATATGAGCCTCAGGGGCCAAGACGCAACCGAAACGATTCATGGCGACCTGGTCTCCGGGAACTATTTTCAGGTACTAAAGGTTGCGCCATGGCGGGGCCGGCTGTTTACTTCTGCCGATGAGCAGGCACCGGGAGCTAATCCGATTGCCGTGCTCGGTTACGGTCTATGGAGAAGACGATTCGGCGGCGATTCCGGAATCGTGAATCGGACAATTCTCATAAACAAGCATCCGTATGTCGTGGTTGGAATCACACCGCCGCAATTCTACGGTATTGACGTGAGTTCGCGTGCAGACTTGTTCGTACCGATATCGATGAAAGCAGACGTCGTGCCAGATCAGCGCCGGCTTACGGAACGACTGGATCATTGGTGCAGTCTTATAGCGCGTCTGAAGCCCGGCATTAGCATCGAGCGAGCATCCGCGTCCTTAGCGGCGATCTATCCACCGCTCAGAGACGGGGACCTCACGTTCATGAAATCGCCTTCAGAGGAGTTCCGGAAGAACTTCTCTAAGAAAAAGATCGAGCTAAGCCCGGGAGGCAAAGGCTATGCCGATCTTCGGGAGGAACTCAGTAATCCGCTCAAAATCCTGATGGTGATGGCCGGCATCGTGCTGTTGATCACTGTCGCGAATGTCGCGAACTTACTCGTGGCGCGCAGTGCAGCGAGACAACGCGAAATGGCAATTCGTCTTTCCATGGGCGCGGGCAAGGCAACACTGGTTCGCCAGATGATGATCGAGAGTTTGATGCTCGCGCTGCTCGGCGGCTGTTCCGGCGCCGGCATTGCTTATGTAGGCACTCCTCTGCTTCTTCATCTGCTTAGTTTCGATCTCAGCACGGCGAGCCTATCGGCGCGTCCGGATTGGCACGTGTTCCTGTTTACCGCGATCGTGACTGTCATCTCCGGCCTTGCATTCGGACTGCTTCCGGCCTTGCATTCGGACTGCTTCCGGCCTGGCAATCCGGGCGTACGGATGTTGGTTCCGCGCTGAAAGCGGAAAGCAGTCTGGGGCATACGGGCCGGTCGATGTGGCTGCGGCGCGGATTGGTCGTGGGGCAAGTCACCTTGTCTCTCATGCTCGTTACCGGGGCCATTCTCTTCAGCCGCAGCCTGCAAAATTTGAAAAACATAGACGTGGGCTTCACGACAACGAATCTCGTGAAATTCAGTGTGAGCCCGCAGCGTGCAGGCTACACTCCACAGCGCATCAAGAGTTTCGGTAAGCAGCTCCTCCGGGATCTCAGCACTTTGCCCGGCGTAGAAGCTGCTTCCATCGCCACCGTGCCGGTACTGGAGGACTCCGACGAAGGAGGCAGCGTCACAGTAGAAACAGCGTCGCGACAGAACGGCCAGGACAATACCCACAGTTCGTATTTGAGAAATCGCATCAGCCCCGGCTATTTCTCCACAATGCAGATCCCGTTGATTGCCGGGCGCCAATTTATGGAATCCGACTCTCTTCCCACCTCAAAAGTAGCCGTTGTAAACCAGACATTTGCAAAACAGTTCCTTCCCGGCAAAAATCCGCTCGGAATGCATCTTGGGTTCGGCAGCGGCAATGTTCCGTTGGATCAGACCATCATCGGTGTCGTCGCGGACAGCAAGCACAGTACCATTCGCTCGAAGATTTACCCATTCGTGTACTTGCCCTACTTAACCGACGATCATCTTTCCGCACTCACTTTTTACGTTCGAGTCCGGGCCGATGAGAGAACGGTGATGGCTGAGATTCGCAGGCTTGTGCATCGCGTCGAGCCAGATTTTCCAGTGAAACTCTCTTCGATGGGCGATGTTATCAATGAGTCGCTATTTGTTCAACGCAGCCTTGGCTTTCTCTCCGTTGCTTTTGCTTCGCTGGCAACGCTGTTAGCGATAGTAGGACTGTACGGAGTGATGTCCTATTCGGTCACTCGCCGCTATCGGGAGTTGGGCATCCGCATGGCAATTGGTGCAAGCCCGAAGCGGATTCTTGCGATGATATTGCGCGAATCGGGTCTTCTAGGAATTACGGGCGTCTGTTGCGCGGTTCCCTGCATGCTCAGCATGGCGACGTATATTCGTTCATCGCTCTACCAGGTGCGGCCGAACGATCCGGCAGTCTGGTTTGCCGCCTCCGTTCTTCTGTTGACCATAGCCCTTCTCGCCGGCTTTGTTCCCGCCTGGAATGCAGGCCGGATCGATCCGCATGCCGCGCTGCGAACCGAGTAACTTTAAGAGACCTCAAAAACCGCTCGCTCGCGGTCGCGGCTCAGCTTGGGGTCAGGTTTCCAGAACCTGCTTGCAGTAGTCGTAGCACTTCTTCACTTCTTCCTGCGAAGTGCCCGTGCCTTTGTATTCGTACTCGATGAAGGCAGGTACCGGCCATTTCTTTTCCTTCAGGAGAAGCAGCACCTGTTTGATCGGTGTGTCGCCTTCCCCCCACGGGACGTTGGGGCCTTCGTCTTTCTTGCGGTCCTTCAAGTGCAGTAAAACAATGTTTTCGTGATTCTTCTGGATGTAGTCGACCGCATCGTAGTTAGCGGCGGTGAAGTGCCCGATATCGAGGTTCACCTTGAAGTATTTGGACATGGCCATGGCCGCGGCAAAACTTTCGGGCTTCGCGAACTGATTCGGATCGGTCAGGTTCGAATGGCCGTGCATGGCGACGATCATCTTATGCTTCTCGGCGAACGGCACGACGCGCTTTGCGACGGGAAGAGTTGTGGAGGCGGTGATAATTTTTACCCCGAGCGCCTTCGCCATGTCGAAGCCGCGGTCGATCTCTTCGTCCGTAAAGCTGTCGTTGAAGCTGTAGTTGTAGCCGTATAGATTGATGCCGGCGGCGTCGAACTTCTTGCGAATGCCTTTGAAGTAATCGAGCGAAACGGTCGTCCGCCACTTGCGCAGTTCCTCGCGTTCGGCCTTGCGAGCAGCCACAACGGCTGGGTCGGGTGGCCCCGAGCGCCGGCCACCGCCAAGGCTAGGGGCCTTGTCGGTATGACCGCCTTCGATGTGCTGCGCGAAGAGTTCGCAATCTCCAAGGCCATCGGCCGCCATCGCTTTCAACGCTTCGTCGAACGGCAGATCGCGAAAGCTATAGGATTGAGAGCCGAGCTGGACGCCGGCAATCTTCGAATCGATTTTTCCAAAGGCGCGGGCGAGCGGCAGGCTGGCGAGCGCGAGCTTTCCTAGATTTCTTCTGGTGAGCATAACGCAAGTCAATCATACTCCTGGTGATTTTGGACTGGTTTGGCAATTCGTGATGATGTCCGAAAACGGCGAGTACTGTCTCGAATCGGAACCTATTATGGTCTTGTGGAACTCGAACGAGAAACGTGCTATCGCGCTCTGAAAGCGCATGACGCTCGATTTGACGGGTGTTTCTTCGTGGCCGTCTCATCCACGCGGATATATTGCCGTCCAGTATGCCGTGTCAAAACGCCGAGACTGGAAAATTGCACATTTTATGTGAGCGCAGCGGAGGCTGAGGCAGCCGGATACCGACCGTGTCTACGCTGCCGGCCCGAATTGGCGCCGGGAAATGCGGACATCGAAGCTGGCAATCGTCTTGCGCGATCAGCGGCACGGATGATTGAGGAAGGCTTAAGAATCGAAAATACGGCAAAGCGGCTAGGCGTAACCTCTCGCCATCTCAGCCGGGTATTTCAGCGCGAGTATGGCGTGTCGCCCATTAGTTTTGCCCAGACGCAGGGTTTGTTGCTGGCAAAACGGCTATTGGCAGACACCGCGCTCTCCGTAACTGACGTGGCCTTTGCCGCCGGATTCCAGAGCCTGCGGCGCTTTAACACGTTGTTTCAAGAACGCTATCGTTTGAGCCCGCAGCAAATCAGGAAGACTGCGCGGCGTATCTCGGGCAAGCCCGATTCGCTGACCTTTTATTTGAGTTACCGACCACCTTACGATTGGGAATCGCTCCTGGCGTTTCTCGAGGCGAGAAGTATACGCGGTGTCGAAGAAGTGGCGCAAACGTCATACCGGCGGAGCGTGCGGGTGGTCCGGAACGGCAAGCCCTACACGGGATGGATGGAGATCACACCCGAGGCCGGCAAGAATGCGATGCGCGTGGTCGCTTCGGCATCGCTGGTAAAAGCGATTCCCGTATTTTTCTCGCGCGTCAAACATCTGCTCGATCTCTCCTCCCACCCGGCCCGGATTGATGAAGGTTTGGGACAACTGGCGATTGCCAAACCAGGCTTGCGCGTGCCCGGAGCCTTCGACGGATTTGAGCTGGCAGTGCGCGCCGTGCTCGGCCAACAGGTGAGCGTGGCGGGCGCGCGTACTTTGGCAAGCCGATTCGCGGCCACGTTTGGAAGCAAGGTGGAATCACCATTTGAAAGTATTTCCGTAGCGTTTCCGTCCGCCCGCCTAGTCGCGAACTTGGAGTCGAAGGATATTACCGTTTTAGGAATTCTGCCTTCGCGCGCACTGACCATCCTCGACCTGGCGAAGCAGGTAGCGGAAGGAAACATCGTTCTGACACCCGGACACGATGCGACTGCGACGATCGAAAAACTGCAATCCATCGGTGGCATCGGCGAGTGGACCGCGCAGTATATCGCGATGCGTGCACTGGGGTGGCCGGATGCGTTTCCACACACGGATTTGGGCATCATGCGAGCTCTCGGAGAAAAAAATCCCAAACGTATCCTGGCGGCGGCTGAAGCCTGGCGGCCCTGGCGGGCTTACGCCGTGATGCATCTTTGGTCACGAGGAATGAATGAAGCTGTTCGTTGATCGATTACCCTCACCGATTGGGACCATATTACTGGTCTGGCAAGGAGACGCGCTCCGCGCGCTCGAATTTGCCGACAATGAGACCCGTTTCGAGCGCATCATGCGCAGGCGTTACGGAGCGTCTTCTTTGGAGCCCGCGCGGGTGCCCGCTGCCATACGGGATCCGATTGAATCGTATTTCAAGGGCGACTTGACCGCCATCGACCGCGTGCCGGTCGATGCCAACGGTACACCATTTCAGAAAGAAGTTTGGAAAGCTTTGCGAGAGATTCCGGCCGGCAGCACCATGAGTTACGGCGAGTTGGCTGCGCGCATCGGGCGCCAACGCGCGAGCCGGGCGGTCGGCTTAGCGAACGGGTCGAATCCGGTCGGCATCGTGGTGCCGTGTCATCGAGTCATCGGCTCTAAGGGAGCACTGACAGGATACGGCGGCGGCGTCGATCGCAAACGCTGGCTGCTTGACCATGAACGTGGTTTGTCCACTTTCTGAGAAGCCGGTACGGCTCGAAGTCTGCTGTTCGCTTCGTCCATAGCTTCTCGCCACGTGTCGCAAAGGATGAAACATTTGTGGCGGCCAAATCCTTCGAGTATCCAGAAGGTATAGCCCAGCTCGGACTTGGTCCGCTTGATGGAAAAACAGCGCGTGCGCCGCTTCGGCTTCGCCAGCAGGCCGACTAACGCACCCGCGACACCGGCGGCGACCAGAATGGAAACTCTAAGCATAGGCGCGTGAACGCGTCATCTCCTGATTTCGTGCCGCTTGGCGACATGTATTCAGCAACCCTAGCAACTCTTCAAATACCATATCAGGCGCGCGCGTGGCGTGAATCGGATAATAATCGCGCGTGCGATAAAAACGCACCAGTTTGTCCATATTGCGACGATACACACGCAAACGCTCGCGGATCACCGCGGGCTTGTCATCGTCCCGTTGCAGTAAAGGTGAGCCATCCTTGCTACAGACTTGCGATTTGCTGAAGGTCTGCCCGCATTCCGGACAATAGCGCCGGCCGCCCAGCCGGGAGATGACGTCGCGCGCCGAGACAACAAAGTCAAAAATGCGCGGCATGGCGAAATTCAGAGTATCCAAATGGCGAGCTTGGGCCAGGGTGCGCGGATAACCATCCAGTATGCAGCCGCGGACGCAATCGGGCTCACGCAAACGCCGACTGACCAATTCATTCATAGTGCGATCGTCGACCAGTTCGCCACGCGCGAGTACAGCTTCAACCTCGCGGCCCAACTCTGATCCGGACTGGCATTCCGAGCGCAGAATTTCACCCGTGGAAATAGCCGGAATTCCGAGGGCGGCCGACAACCGGGCAGATTGGGTTCCCTTCCCTGCGCCAGGCGGACCGAGCAAGATGACGACGTGGGCATGGTCTTGCATACCTGATTAGTTTCCTCTAGGGGGTCGAATGGTTCAAGCCCGCTAGTCCGATCCGGACCAGGTGTCCGCTGGGCATCGGTAGGATGCCCCCGAGTTGCTATCATGGAGAACAAGGCCACAACGCTTTGTTGTTAATGATTTCCGGTTACTATTTATGAGTGTTCCCGCCTCGCAAATGTGGGCGACAGCCACCTACATTTTGAAGCAGAAGCTGGCCGGACGTAAGCGCTATCCGCTGGTGCTTATGCTCGAGCCGCTTTTCCGCTGCAATCTCGCCTGTGCGGGCTGCGGCAAGATCCAGTATCCTGCGCACGTTTTGAAGAGTGAGCTCACTCCGGAACAATGTTTCCAGGCGGTGGAGGAGTGCGGCGCCCCCACCGTCGCTATACCGGGCG
>Ga0157369_10004098_pt1 | contig 17262 bp, 23 predicted proteins | sample C25metaG_FD_113461 | JGI IMG/M metagenome (GOLD analysis project Ga0157369, IMG submission 113461) | Corn rhizosphere microbial communities from Kellogg Biological Station, Michigan, USA - C2-5 metaG | ecosystem: Host-associated > Plants > Roots > Rhizosphere > Soil | place: USA: Michigan... | reverse complement strand
TAAAGTAATGCATTCGGTCCCGCTCGTGTCATTCGTCTTCGACGTATCGAGCACATTGAGATTATCGACGGTCGTGCCGCCGCCAACAGTGGCAGTCGTCGTGGTTGTGGTGGTGGCCATTTTCTTTTCCTCGAAACTCTTGAATCTGGATTCTTATGAAAGGCGTCGACTCAGCGGGCGCCCGCAGCGGACATGGAAAGGATTTCAGCTTGAGGCGCGTCGCCAGCCTCGAGATCAGCAATGCCTGGATCAATGAATGCGACTTCGTGACGTACGGTCATAGTGACCCCTGCGATGAAGGGGTTGCCGCGGTAGCGGACTGGAAAATGTTTGATTGCGATGACGGCGGAGCGACGCCGGACCTGTCAGACGCGGAATTCTGTGGATCGATTGCCGCGCCGCCAGGCACGATCGAAGGATCGGGAAATTGATGTGCTGCGATATCCTGGAGAAGAGAATCCAGCCGGAACCATTTCTCTGGTTCGGCATTCCTGCCAAATACAACGCGACCCACAGTTTCACTCCTCAACTCTGCTGACGCAGAGCAGGTGCGATTGCATTCGAAGAACAACTCACAAAAAAGCGCAGGCCATTAGCGCGCCATCAGCGCATCAGCGCTGATGCTTGGAAAAAATCTCCGGCCTATTGTGATACGACTTCGACCGCCATTACCCTGCCCGCTCATGCGAGGTCCCCTGCGGACCGCGCACGGCTTATAAATTTTTTTGCAACATCAGCCCCGATTGATTCGGGGTTCTATTTGAAACCATCTCTTAACCTACTTTGAATGCAATTTGCCGCAAATTCGTGTCAACGTCTATATGCCGACCGATATACTGTAGTTTAACCATTAATAGCGGAACGTCTTGAAATTGGGCGCCATATTCAGCCCGAAAAGGCCGCATCCTTTGAGTTCCTCTGTGGAACTCTCATCCTGATCTTTTTTGCGGTTTAGCCGGAAATCGGCAGGATTAAAGAGCCGCGTCCGGGGTGACGATCTACGAGAAGTCATCCGGCGGCAGTTCCGGTCCGCCCAATATCGACATTGTCATTCGATGCAGCATCTGGATTCCAAGACCTTGAAAAGAATGCACGGCTCGACGCCGGCAAGGCGGCGCGTGCCTGCGAATAAAAATTCAGCGCTGACGGCGCGCGAGCGCCAGATAACCCGCGTGCTTTCCGAGGGTGCAACAAACAAGGAAATCGGGCGGCGGTTACGGCTGGCCGAGGGGACCGTGAAGGTTCACCTGCACCATATTTACCGCAAGCTCGGCATCGCCAACCGAACCGCCCTCGCCGTTCTCGCTCACAGCGGGCGGTATTGAAGAAGGTCCCACTTGGCGCCGTAAAGTGACGAGGCCGTCTCCAGAATCGGCCGCTTGATCCCGTTAGCCGACGAGATCGTCGAAATCGCGGGCTTGTTGCAAACCAGCCATCGTTTCCGTGCGTTCGTCGCGGGCGAAGTCAAGCTTGACGGAAAGCTCTGGGCGAATTTCCGATTTGCCGTCACCAGTCGATGGCCTGGAACTGCCTGCACCACGCTTTGGCGGCGAGATTTGAATCGTGCGCGCAGCGTTGCACCAACTTCGAAAAGGTCCGGTCGAAAAATCGAGCACCTGTGTTTTCGACGACACAATGCAGAACGTCGATACTGCCGCGCTCGGTCAGGATCTCGGTAACCGGCTCCGAAATGGATTTTCTCCGAGAGATCGCCCACAGGTGATCCTGGGTTCGGCTCTTCGCAATTTCGGAAAGAGTGCCGTCGTCCAGTTGTTCCGAATTGAGCAATACCGGGCGCGCCACCCTGATTTCGCAGTCTTGCGCAAGCCGCCTTGTGATCCGCTTCGGCGAATTGGGCACAATGGATAACCGTTCTGACAAAAAAGCCCGTGCAGGGCTCTCAACTTGCTCGCTAAGGCAGATCAGGACGTCGTCGAACAGTTCGATCTGCTCTTCGTCAAAAAGGGTTCTTCCCGACATGAAGAGATCGGTCACGCGCGCCAGAACCTGAGCGCGCCTTCCGAAATCCGGAAAGCCGGTCAATTCCTTAATCAGGCTTTGTGCCGTCATATCGAGACATACAGGTTATCCGACCTTTTCAGGCCGCCAATCGTAGCCGCCGGTCAGGCGAAGAACGCGCAAACAGCTTATTCGCCCACGGCTGACCACCGACGATCCCCCGTTCCGATTTTCTTTTTAATAATATTTTACGGAATCGGACCGCATGGTTATCGGACCGTAAAAATCGATTTTATCGTCTCAATGACCGCAAGGTAATTGCATCCCGGTTATTTTCAGACAGCAAATAATTCAGACGACTAGCTCCAATTGCCGACTTGTCCGGCGATGTGAACAGCGCACCATTTAGTTCCGATACACAAGACAGTTGCCTCCGATCGACTCCAGCCGCGAGCAAAGCTGTTTGGCGCGGTCGCGCGTGGATTCAGCCACCCGCACGAGGTACCAGGGCGCAGACCCGTGGCCCGTCATTCGGCTCCTGATCACCATCGGCGCGCGATCACCAAGTACGGATTGGAATCGTTTTTGAAGTTGCTTGTAGTCGGAAAGCGCCTTGGCTTCCGACCAGTTGCCTGCGAGCTGAAGTCCCCACGGCCCCCAGTCGGTTTTTGTTTCGACACTCGTTGCCTTCCGCGGTGGTGCCAATGAAGCGCTTCTCGCCAATTCGGTGCACGTCAGCCATTGCTGTGGATCCACACGATCCTCAACCGAGCCGCGCGCCCATTCTTCGGCCGGTCTTCCGGTAATGATGCGGACATATGCGCGTGTTTCGCTAGGCAGCCCTCCCCGGCCAGCAAGCCATTCCTGAACACGTCTTGGGCCGGCGTTATAGGCCGCGGCTGCCAGTCCCAGATTGCCAAATTGCTCGCGCAGCTCGCTGAGCCATCGCGCAGATTCGTGCAGCGCCGGAACCGGCTCGAACGGGTCTGCCAACCCGCGCCAGCGCGCGGTGCCCGGCATGAATTGCGCGATGCCCTGGGCTCCGGCATGGCTTACCGAATTCGGGTTGAAACTGCTTTCTTGCCTGATCAATCGCACGAAAAAGTCCAGCGGCAGATCATGCGCCGCTGCGGCTTGCGCCAGCGCCAGGCAATTTTGATCGGACTTGGCGGATTTCGGATTGATTGAACTTAAGGGCGCAGCCGTCGATGATGGGGGTGAACCCTCGGCGTTGAGGGGTATGGCGTCGGAGGTTGCGTTTTCCGCCTCGCCTAAAACCGGCGCCCCGGTCGGTTTGGCTGACAGTGTTGGTTGGGGCTGCGTGTCTGCATCAGGCGAGCGGGGCTCGGCGTTGGCGCTCAAGGCAACCAAACCTGCGCAAAGCAGAACGATTTTGGGTACGTGGCCTGGACGCAAAACTCGCGGGGTTGCAGGGCGCGCGACATAACTTGGATGCGCCAACCTTTCCTGATCCGCCTTACCTTTCATATTCAGCCCTTGTCATCCAATGGGCGGCAAAGCCGTAAACCACGGTCCTGAAAAACCCGAACCGCATCAACGCGAACGCAGTCATCCCCGGGCCACATCCGCCTCACCAGCGGCGTTCCCCGTAGCAACGGAACTAACGCGGCCAGGGATCGTTATTTCCCGAGTACTGGCTCCCCGATAATTCCGGGAGCGAGTTGGAGAACTTTAGAAGAAAGGGAGCAAAAATATGACGTTCGGTTATGCTCAACCCTTCAACTTCACCCTCAAACCCGGGGGAACCCCGGCGAAGTTCACCGTGGCCCGGCAGGGTGCAACCGAAATCATTTTGAGCGATGGAAGACTGCTTCGCGCGTCTCTTCAGATCAAGGATATCAGTCCAAGCCGACAGAAGCCCGGCTCACTCGATATCTCTTACAATATAGTCACCGAAATTGTTCAACACCCGGACGCACCGGTTCACGCGGCGCATGAAACCCTGCAATGATTTGCGGAAAGCCTGGGTGTGCGTGGAGGTTTTGCTGCCGTCCGCTATTCGACTTTTGGCGGTCGATCCCGACTTAGCCGGTGAAGCATGTCAGTCAGGTTGTCGGTATCGACTGCATCCACCTCGCGCGGCAGCCCTTTCTCATCGGCGCCGACGGCTGCATCCGCTGGAGCCGGCGGTTCGGGGTTGGTCGCGTCAGCGGCAATTGGACCTGCCGGGCTCGCATTACTCTCTGTACGTGCTGCCGCCGGCTCGGAGTTTGCCTGTTCGACCGCGGTCTTGCCCGCTGCGCTCGCGGCGACATCACTGCCGAATTTCGGTCCAGATCGCCTCGATCCTTGCTCTTTCGTCAGACCGGCGTCGATCTCGGAGACATTGTTCCCCGGAGCAGGCTCATCGGCGTAATCGACGCGCGGGTCGCGAACGCGATCAATTGGCCGGGTTCTGCCAAAAGCCAATCCAACCGCATCCGCATTTGAATTTTCGAAAGAGCGATCGCCAGCAACATTTTGGTGGCTGTCTCTCCTGGCACTGGCAATGATCTGCCGTAAAATCATCGGCAGATGATCTTTGTCGTTGAGCGCCAAATAGGCCGCCGCGAGTTCATCGACGTACTTTTCTCCGTAAGGCGCCAGCACTGTCACCAATCGCGAAATATCGGCATCGTTGCGCAGCAGCAAACGCCATCTTTCCCTGTCATAGAAACCTGGGCCAATCGCGCTCTCTCGATTGACAACCTCCCTCTCCTGCGCCGCTTGCGCGGGGGCGAGAGCCCGGTGGGGAGGCGGCTCCCGTTGAGGCTCGGATTGGCCCGAACGCGAAGCATCAGATGTCGCCGGCGATTTGTCTCTTTGCTCTGCAATTTGCAAGAAAATCAGGCCGAACCCCATGAACAGGAAACCGAGCGCGGCCGAGAGCACCGAAACGCACAACAGAAAACCGCCGACCAGCAGCACCCATCCTGCAATACGCATCGATCGACCGTAACGCATCCTTGCCGCAATCCAAAAACCTCGGGCCACCGCCGGAGGCGGTTTTGGCCAAGTGCCACCTTAGCTTTTACGCAAGAACGGCGGCCGATGCAGTATTCAATGTTCAACCTGGGTCGCATGCGAGCCAGCGTCTTGTTCGCCGCACGGCCCTGGTGGAAGCGACGGGCCGCGTCAAAACGACCGCAAAAAGTCGAGCACGGAATACCCGGCAGATCTAATTTCTTGCCACCAGATCCCACGGGACAGCGCGCGACAGCGTGGGTGCATGCTTCCACGTGTCAGCCACAAAACCAGGGTTTGGATATGCCGCGATTCTGAGTGCAATCTTGAAAGAATCTGTTGGCGGGTGTCGAGCGCTTAGGCCGATGCGCTATTCTCCTCCGCAGTGGGGCCGCCGGCGGGAATGAAAAAACCGGCAGCCCCTGTCGCGCAATTGAAATCGTGGCGGTGATGCGACTCACGACCAGTTCTGCTCGACATGAATCCAATGTTCCGGAGCGTGAATCGGTCCTGCCTGGTTTTTGGGACCATCAATCAAAAATGAGTGATCGTGAGGAACTTAAATCGAGGATCGTTCCTACGCAAACAATTTGGCAACGATCCCGGCGCCGCCTCGATTCCATCGTGCGCTGCCCGAGTTTCGGTGCCGACCGGCTAATGCCTGGAGCCGGTTCTACAGGCGAGAGTCATAAAGGCAGCGAAACTTTATACGCAGCGGTAACCGCCGGGACTCTTGCGGAAGCATTTTTGATATGAAGTTGCCCAGCCACCAACATCACGGCTGCGAACACCATCACCAGCATTGCGCACGCAAAATGGGAACCTTCGCTCATGTATACTTCACCTGATTCAAGCCAATATTCGTGAAGGAAAACCTGGGCCTGCATCTTTAGTTCCTGGTGTCCGGCCGGTTCTTTTCATTTTACCGCGCGCAGCCCGTGTCCGGCTCGCAGCCGATGATCGCGGCCACGACATCGCGCCGGTCGAGCAGAAAAAGAAGCATGTTGATCGTCTCGTCTGGATTCCCGGCGTCGACCCGGCGCAATGCCGCGACGGCTACGACGGCCATTCGATCGGCGCGTGCTGCAACCGTCGTTTGATCATTTCGCTTCGCAGCGTATCGGCGTACTGACGAACCGTTGGGTTGGCCATGAATTGATGCTTGTTCGTCCGATCAGCCTCGACCTGTTGTCGAATGTTTTCGTAGAAATGAGCGAGCCGCTGGTCAGGCATATGTTCGACACTCATGATCAACTCCTGCTTAACTCATTACCCCACAGGGTTTCCCCTTCGCCTTAGCTCGACCGCTCGAGCAGTCTCTCGTCCGATTTTTTGTGCGCTTCCTGGATATGCTGTTAGCGCGGCGGTCTTAGCTCACTGGCGAGCCAGCCGACGGCGTCAGTCTTCAGAGGGTCGATGGCAATGGAAACTTTCTCGAGGCGATGGCAGGTGCTGCACTCGAAAGTACGCTCCTCAAAACCCCGTTTGCCGGGCGAAATTCGAGCCAGTCCCATCCTGTGTTTGCAGGTGAGACACATCGGCCGCTCGACACTGTAAGTCGAAATACGCATCTCCCAAACCCGTGGAAACGATATGCATTTCAGCACAAATTGGTCTGTCCGGTCTCCGACATTCGGAAAAATTTTGGCGCCCTAAAAAGCTGCGGAACCGCGACGAAAGTCTGGACTGATTGCCAAGCCGTCGCTGCCCCCGCGAAATTCAAACAAAGCCGCTGGGGGATCGAAGGACCGTTCCCCAATACCGGCTCGCGGGTTCCCAATCGCGCTTAAATCGAAACGGTGCAAGCACCCGTTTTGCGCGAGGCATTTCGAAGCGATGACTGCTTGATTGCGACAAGCAGACCTCCACAACCCGACATGGCGTCTATCATTTTCGCTTCGCCAGCGGTTTGGCGACCTCGCGGGCGCAGTCGATGAAGATCTGCGCGACGGGACTGAGCGCGCGGTTCTTCAGGGTGACGATTCCATTTGGCCGGCGCGCCATTGGCAGTTCAACGGGCAAGACCTTGAGCTCCGAGCGCTTGGCGAGAAATCTAAATGCGGAAGCCGGGAAAATGGTGACAAAACGGCCGGTCGCCAACAGACTGATGCGCATATGAGGGCAATCCGTGACCACGCTCACCCGAGGATAATCGAGCCCGCTGGCGCGAAAAGCGTCCATTACGATCGATCCAATCACGCTGTCCGGCGGTGGCAGCACCCACAATTCGTTCGCCAGTTCGGCAATTTCGATCCTGCGCCGCCGCACCCATTGATTTTGCGTGCCCGCCGCGACGACATAGGAATCATCAAAGAGAAATTCGAACTCGTATCGCGGGTCCGCGACCGGGCCGGAGCCCCGTACGATCAGGAGATCGACATTACGCTCGGCAAGCTCCCGGTGCAGTGTCTCCGTGTATCCGGTCACGAGATGGAATGCGATGCGCGGATAGCGCCGGGAGAGCCGGTCGATGAGAGCGGATACGAAGCTCGCGGCCAGAAAGGTGGTGGTCCCAATCCGCAATTCCCCGGCCGTAGGGTCCGCGAGAAACGCGATGTTCCTCACGCCCTGGCGCAGGTCATCGAATACGGCCACCCCGCAATCCAGCAAGGCGCGGCCGTACTCGGTCGGCTCGATCCCCTGGCGATGGCGGTCGAGCAGGCGCACGCCGAGCGCATGCTCCAGTTCCCCGATCGATCTCGAAATGTTCGGCTGAGTGGTATTGAGGATTTGCGCCGCCTTCCCCATGCTGCCCGCCTGCACCACGGTCATGAGCACGTGGAGGTCCTGCAGTTTCATCCGGCTTCCGAAGCGATCGCTCAACTGCATAACAACACCCATTTCTGATTTGAGATGACCTCATCAGACAATAGCGTTATGCGCTTATGGTGGCATCAACTATCGTCTCAAGCCGCGGTAGCGGAATAGCCAGCAACCGAAGCCGCGCATTTTGTAAGTTGGGACCGGAGGAGCAAGCTGTGGAACTTTCCCGTCGCCAACTTCTGCACGTTGCAGCGGGTGCTGCCGCCTTCCCTGCCCTGTCAGGCTTCGCGCGGGCGCAAACCTATCCGTCGCGACCGGTGCGCATCATCGTCGGCTTTGCCGCCGGCGGGCCGAACGACATCCTCGCGCGTTCGATCGGTCAATGGTTGTCGGAGCGGCTCGGCCAGCCATTCGTCATCGAGAACCGGCCGGGCGCCGGCAGCAATATCGCCACCGAGGCGGTCGTGCGTGCGCCTCCGGACGGTTACACGCTACTCCTGGTCGGTACGCCGAACGCGATCAATGCGACGCTTTACGACAATCTCAACTTCAATTTCATTCGCGACATCGCGCCGGTCGCGGGCCTCACCCGCGGTGCCCTGGTCATGGTGGTCCATCCATCGGTGCCGGCCAGGACGCTTCCCGAGTTCATCGCCTATGCCAAGGCGAATCCGGGCAAGCTCTCCTACGGGTCGGGCGGCGTCGGCGGGATCACCCACATCACCGCCGAGCTATTCAAGCAAGAGGCCGGCGGCCTCGACATTGTGCACGTGCCCTATCGCGGGGTGGCGCCCGCGCTCACCGATCTGCTCGGCGCGCAGGTGCAGGTCGTCTTTACTAACCTCGCCCTGTTGATTGGGTTTCTCGGGACCGGCAAGCTGCGCGCTTTGGCGATAACCACTGCGACGCGCTCGGACGCGCTGCCGGACATCCCGGCCATAGGCGAGTTCGTCCCGGGCTATGAGGCAAGCTCAGTGTTTGGCCTCGGCGCGCCCAGGAACACGCCCACCGACATCATCGACAGGCTCAACAAGGAGATCAACGCCGCACTCGCCGATCCCAAGTTCAAGGCGCGGCTTGCCCACCTGGATGGCATCGCGCTTGGCGGCTCGCCCGCCGATTTCGGCAAGCTGATTGCCGATGAAACCAAGAAGTGGGGCAAAGTGATCCGGCTGGCCAATATCAAGCCGGAATGAGGTTGACCGCCACATATTGCGCAGAATTGGAGAGAGTTCACGTGCAGCCGCTAAACGCCGCAGGCCGGACGTATGAAGTTGAACGTCGCGCCTATCACGCTGCTCGGCCCGGTTTCCGCATCGCCGAGATGCAGATCGGTCCGACCCAAAGGGTACCTTGGCATTATCACACGGAAGCGCAGGATACGTTCTACGTCATCAACGGAACGATACGTGTTTTTATGCGCGAGCCGGAAGAAGAGGTGTGCCTGACGGTCGGCAAGACCTATTCTGTTCGTCCGGGACGTCCTCACCTTGTCGCTAATGCCGGTGACACCTCAGCCGTATTTCTGGTCTTGCAGGGGATGGGCGAGCACGATTTTGTCCCGCTCACCTGATGATGGCATGGCGCTTGGCGGCTCGCGCGCCGATTTCGGCAAGCTCATCGCCGATGAAACCGGGGGGCAAGGTAATAAAGCTCGCCAACATCAGGCTGGACTGAGTGGCGAAGCCTGACGAAATCTTTCGTATCGGGCGCATCGCACGAGCGCCGTCGCGGATCTGCGCAGCGCGAAACGCGCGGCCGATAACGATGGCGGAACAGCGTAAGAACCGCCCTGTCAGAATCACGGCAGAATCGCAAAAGGGAAAGTGAGGGGATTCAAGGCCGCAAGCGACATGGTACGGTTCGCTTCGGAATTCGGACTCACTCCCGTCGCCTGGAGGCGCGACAGCGGCGTGGCCGCTCGCTGTGCAATGCGCAGTCGTCGGCGATGCCGGTGGTTGGGTTTATCCGAGACGGGTCAGCCTCCGCGCGCTTTGCAGCTGCTTTTCTGTTTGCTGCAATGCATGCGTCTCTTCTTGGCACGAACCGGACGTGGCGCGATGTCCGACCTTGAGTCCCCTTTCAGGGGGAAAGCGGAGTCGAATGCGGGCCCAACTTCCATGATTTGTCGAGCAAAGTCGATTTTTCAAATTGGATCAGGCGTAGGCTTGGTACGACTCCGATTTACCGAGCAAACCAGCGAGTAGCCTGCGCGGTCTGGTCTGCCGTTCCCTTCAAGCATTCTCGCGCAGCTTCAATCTGCGCCTCAGTTGCCCCGTGACTGCGCGCCCACATTTCTGCCGTTGAGGCTGAATACCTTGCGACGTAAACGCGAACCATCGTGCATGATATTCGATGCATGATGCCCGGCTGCCTCTCTGCTAACGCTTCGGATGAAAGAGATACAGTTAGCGCAATAGCGCCAATTCCACGCATCAGCATGGTGCCCCCCGTGAGTGCCTAAGTGCATACCCCGAGGGCAGAGGACCAGACTCGTTGCCGGTGCGCAAATTAAACTGAAAGAGCACAACAACCTGTCACCAACTATCGACAACCAAGTTGCCAAGGAGAAGGTGGGAGCTCCGTCGCGCGCGTTCCCCCATTAGAGCGCGGGGCGCAAATGAAAGGGCCGCCGGAAGCATGTCCAGCGGCCCACCGGGCTCTCAAAATTGATTGCTTTATGAATGACCCTGCCCCGGTCACACAGACTTGCCATTGGCGCGCCGAGGACGCGAATCAAAAATGTTGTTCCAGCAAAGGAACAAAAAAGTTGTTGCGGGGTGGTCACAGGTCGTCACCATATCGCGCGTTCTGCCGTTGGCCCTCGGCTCACTTTTCGCCTTCAGCCCCAGCTTCATGGGGCTCAACGGCGCGCCTAAGCGGACGGTCATTTTGTAAACAGCGGCTGGCGATCGCCTCATCAAATGTGCGACCTCTTCAACAGATTTCGAAGACGCGGCTAGCTCAAGCAGCCGGCGATCTTCCGCATAAGACCAGCGAGCCCGTTTTAGTTTTCGCGCCATCTTCGTCTTCGCCCGTTCTCAAATCCGGCCGCCTTCGACCGGGAATAACCTGTCATTGGAGCGATCAAGCCGCTTCTCGGTGCCAGACGCGTCATTTAGATGTCCGACCAGTTCGCCGGACAACCGATAGATGTTGATTCCTTTTAGCTCGTATATTTTTTGGCCGCCGAGGTCGAAAATTGCCGCGCCGGTCACCATGCCAACGTGAAGTCCGTTGCTGTTGATTATGTTCATGACCGGCCTCCAATGGCGCGCGGACTTTGGCAAGGCTGCGCTTGTTGGGGGACGATAGCGACATAAATCGCGCACCACGGGACCGCGCCAGCCTCGCCTACGTGGCTTTGTTCGGCCGGGTCGGCCCCATCATAGCGGCAAACGGAGCGGCTACAGGCGGGGTTTTCAAGGCATCAGAAACCACGAGGACTGCGGCGGGCGCTAATCCCGTTATAGGTCCGCACTCCCGGCGGGCCGCAACGGGCCAAGCCTGAGACCATCACGCACCGCCTCGTTGACCTTGGCGCGGTCGCGCCGCTCGTCAGGCGGCATACGCTGATGCCGATCAAAGGCGCCGATATATATCGGCCGTCCAGTCCCGCTGATCGCGCCACGCCAGCCAGTTCATCAAATAAATAAAACTGCTGCGGAACTCCGACGGCGGCTGTTCGGTTGACTGGTACAGGAAAACCTCCAGTGGAGGGTGTCATGATGGAGAATTGGACGAACGCAAAATGGTGTGACGTCGCGAATCTAGTCCTCGGCGCGTTTCTGTTCTTTTCGCCCTGGATATTCGGATTCGATGCCGGGACGGTCTCTCAAAACGCCTATATCTCCGGTATCGTGATCGCGGGGCTCGCTATCGCAGCCTTGGCGGCATTCGCGGTCTGGGAGGAATGGCTGAACCTCATCGTCGGATTGTGGGTGCTGGTCTCGCCCTGGGTCTTGGGCTTCCAGGGAACCACCGCGATGACGGTCCATGTGATCATCGGCGCTGCGGTAGCCATCCTCGCGGCCATCGAGCTCTGGATGATGTCCCAGATCCCGCCGCGGCTTACCGCGGGCCGCTGAGGCGCTTGTGACCCCCGCTCGCCGCTACACAGGGCGGGCGGCTTGAGAGGGATCTTCGTCTTGCGGGCTGCCGGTCCGGATCGCGAATCGTACCGACCCGCACGTCACCAAAGCAGACGTGCCAGCAGTCCGGGCGTTCGGGATAGCGGCGGCGGGTGAGCGCGGGCATGCGCTATTGAAGCGCAGCAATGCCGGACAGGCAATCGCTCTCGATCGGCTCGCGCAGCCGCTTCATCGTGAATTCGATATTTTGCGATTGGAGATGGCGCCAGCTCTCGACCGCGGTCTGGTAGCGATCCTTCGGGAAGCGCTGGAAATATTCCGCGGCCAGCTTTTTAGCGGCCGTGCGCTCCCTAGTGAATTTCTCGCGGTTGAACGGGTCTTGGGGCATCGCGCCGGCAGCGCGGTAGGTGTGGAGTTGCGGACTCAGGGCAGGACGTTGAAAGCCTCGATCGCTAGTTCCTCGATATCGTAAGCGGAATCCGCCAGCGCGATTAGGCGCTCAGATCCGTCTGGCATTGTTCGGTTTCATCGAGCATATCGCGCGCTTTGAACAACTCGCGAATCCAGTACAGCGGCACGTCAGTCTTTCTCGGTGCCGCCAGCATTGCGTCAAGTCGTTCGCGAGTAGGTACGCCTCCATCGGCAATATCGCTTCGCTGCACGATGTACACGGGCCTGGTTCGCTCCAACGGTGACATGCACAGAATAGCACGGCCCCAGCGTGTCGGCTGAAGTCGGTTTAAATCTGCCGTTACCCCGGCCTCTTTTCAAACATCAGATTTTCCGGCTAAGTATTGGTCGGAGCGAGAGGATTTGAACCTCCGACCCCTAGTCTCCCAGACTAGTGCGCTAACCGGGCTGCGCCACGCTCCGATGCCGTTCCCTTAGCTTCGATCAGCCTTGCGCGCAAGGCGCGGGGCCTTGCGGATGGCGGCAAATGCCGGTTCCACCGATACGAGCCGGGCTTAGCCGTCCTTCAGCGCCTGATCGAGCAATTGCCGGCAGGCGATGAGGTCCTGCAACGCGGCTTGCAGACGCGCAACATCGAGCGGACGCGCGATGCCGGCGACGCCGGGAATCGGACCGGTGTCCAGGGCCGCCGGGATTCCCTCATCATCACCTTCCAGCAGGCGAAAATCGATGCCGTCCGTTCCCTCATAATCGTCGTCGTCGAGGTCGAGGCCGGGCGCGGCGTCGTCGTCCCGTTCCAGGATGCTTTGCCCGATCACCTCTTCGATCGCGCCGAACGAGGCAACCGCCGATGCATCCGCCAGACGCTGGACCGATGCGATGCCGTGCTCTTTCAGAATGCGCTGCACCCCGCGGATGGTATAGCCCTCGCCGTACAGCAGCCGGCGGATGCCCCTGAGCAGGTCGACATCGTCCGGGCGGTAGTAGCGCCGGCCGCCGCTCCGCTTCATCGGCTTGATCTGAGTGAACCGCGTCTCCCAAAACCGCAGGACGTGCTGGGGGATGTCGAGGTCGCCGGCGACCTCGCTGATGGTTCGGAACGCATCCGGCGACTTGTCCAAATGCCTGCTCCTCTTCGGTCGCCCGGTTGAAGGGTTCGGTTAGTCGGTCTTGTCGCCGCCGTTAACGCGGCCGTTGCCGTTGATCCGCTGCTTCAGAATGGCTGACGGCTTGAACACCATCACACGACGCGGAGAAATCGGGACCTCGGTGCCGGTCTTCGGGTTACGGCCGATACGCTGACCTTTCTTGCGCACCATGAACGAGCCGAACGACGACAATTTCACCGTCTCGCCCTTTTCGAGGCAGTCGGTGATCTCCTTCAAGACCAGTTCGACAAAGGCGGACGACTCCGTGCGCGACAGGCCCACCTTCTGGTAGACGGCTTCGCACAGATCGACGCGTGTGACTGTTTTTCCGGTTCCGGTCATCGCCTGCCCCACTCACGGCGAACAATTTCTGTCTGAAATTAGGAGCTTAACACGCGATGGTCAACAGCGCTCATGCATGCAGTAGCATGAAAGAACGGTGCAATGCGGATAAACTTTTAACCTGCCCCTTACCAGCGCAATAGTGCCGAGCCCCAGGTAAAGCCGCCGCCCATGGCTTCGAGCAGCACCAGATCGCCCTTCTTGATGCGTCCGTCCGCGACCGCGACCGACAGCGCCAGCGGGATCGACGCCGCCGAGGTATTGCCATGCATGTCGACCGTCAGCACCACCTTCTGCGGCGCAATATGCAGCTTGTGGGCGGAAGCATCGATAATTCGTTTGTTGGCCTGGTGAGGAACGAACCAGTCGATGTCGTCGGCGGTGGTGCCGGTGGCCTTGAAGGCATCCACGATCACGTCGGTAATCATGCCGACGGCGTGCTTGAAGACTTCGCGGCCTTCCATCCTGAGATAGCCTACCGTCCGGGTCGAGGAAGGACCGCCATCGACGTATAATTTCGACTGGTGCCGGCCGTCGGAGCGCAGATGCGTCGTCAAGATGCCGCGGTCGGAGGGTTTGCCGGGCTGCGCTTGCGCGTCGAGCACGATGGCGCCCGCGCCGTCGCCGAACAGCACGCAGGTTCCGCGGTCGTTCCAGTCGAGAATCCGCGAGAATGTCTCGGCGCCGATCACCAGAGCGCGCTTGAACGCGCCTGAGCGCAGGAAATTGTCCGCGGTGGCGAGCGCGAAGATAAACCCGGTGCATACCGCCTGCAGGTCGAATGCCGCGCCGTGGTGGATGCCTAACTCGTTCTGCACGGCGACCGCGGTCGCCGGAAAGGTATTGTCCGGGGTCGACGTCGCCAGCACGATCAGGTCGATCGACTGCGAATCGATCCCGGCATTGGCAAGGGCGGCGCGCGCAGCGTTGATCGCCAGGTGCGAGGTGAATTCGCCCTCGGCGGCGATGTGGCGCTGCCGGATACCGGTGCGCTTCACGATCCACTCATCGGAGGTGTCGATCCGCGTCGCCAGTTCGGCATTGGTCAGGATCTGCTGCGGCAGGTAGGAGCCGCAGCCGAGTACCACCGAACGTATTGCAGTCACGAGACAGCCTCCTGCGCGGTCGGCGCCGAAGCAAGCGCGTCGCGATTGAGCATCTGATTGATCTTGGTCAGGAGATCGTAGTGCACCATCTCATAGCCAACATCGACCGCATAGGCAAAGCCTTCGGCGTCGGTTCCGCCGTGGCTCTTGACCACGATGCCGTTCAGGCCGAGGAACACGCCGCCATTTGATTTGTTCGGATCGAGCTTGTCGCGCAGCGCCTTGAACGCATTCTTTGCGAACAGATAGCCGATACGGGAACGCCAGGTGCGCGACAGCGCGGCGCGAAGAAATTCGTTGATCTGGCGCGCGGCTCCCTCGGTGGCTTTCAAGGCGATATTGCCGCTGAAGCCTTCCGAGACGATGACGTCGGCGGCGCCCTTGCCGATGCCGTCGCCTTCGACGAAACCGATATATTCGAGCTGGGGAAGGTTCATCGCGCGCAGCAATTCGGCGGCCTCGCGAATTTCCTCGCGGCCCTTGATCTCCTCGACGCCGATGTTGAGCAGGCCGACCGTCGGCCGCTCGAGGTCGAACAACACGCTGGCCATGGCGCTGCCCATTACCGCCAGCGCCATCAGATGATGCGCATCGCCGCCGATGGTGGCGCCGAGGTCGAGCACGACTGAATCGCCGCGCATGGTCGGCCATACCGCCGCGATCGCCGGGCGGTCGATCCCACGCAGCATGCGCAGATTGAACCGCGCCATCGCCATCAGCGCGCCGGTATTGCCCGCGGACACCGCGACGTCGGCCTCGCCCTTCTTGACGGCATCGATGGCAAGCCACATCGACGACGTCCTGCGGCCGCGGCGCAAGGCCTGGCTGGGCTTGTCGTGCATGCTGACGGCAACGTCGGTATGAACGATCCGCGACGCCGCCTTCAGCCCCGGATATCTGGCGAGTTGCGCTTCGATCAATGCGCGATCGCCGAACAGCAGAAATTCGCTGCCGGGATGTCGGGTCAGAGAAATCGCGGCGCCGGGAATGACGACCGATGCGCCGACATCGCCACCCATGGCGTCAAGCGCGATTCGAACCTTTTGAGGCATGAACGTCCCGGAAACCTGATCTCTTGCGGCCTCGAAGCGCTCAGCCGCGGATTGGGAATCGCCATGGATGGCGGCGATCGGCGAAGTGCAACGCTCACCCCGGCCGGGCCGCGACAATACCGTGTCCCCGTCGCGACACAACCTCTTGACGGCTGCCTTTTGGACACTGGGGCGAGGCGTGGCGGAATCGGCACACGCAGAGAACTTCATATAATTCAATCCGTTAGACCGACTTTCTGGACCGATCGCGCAACCATCTTTGTTGGCACCGCCGCTTCAGTTGCGCCTCAGCGGTTCTTGGGCTTCTTCGCATCCGATGGTTTTGGGTCGAGCTGCAGCGCCTTGAGCGCGGCAAACGGATGATCCTCGGGATCGGCGGCCACCACCGGCGGCTCGAAAACCGCATCCGGCCTGCGCGGGTAGGGATCGATCCCCAGAAACAACGCATCGGTTGCGAGCCGGCCCAGATCGATGACGCCATTGAAGATCGGCTCCGGCGGATCTGGAATTTCGACGTCGCTTTCGGCGGCCTCATCGACGAGATCGGCGAGTTGGGGAATTTGCTCGGGGGGCGCGAAGATCAGATCGATAGGCTCGTCGATGTCATTCTCGATCGGATCAAGCGTCACGACGCAGGTCTGTCCGATTCGTGCCCGAACATGGCCTGCGACCTGGAAGCGGCCGCCGCCTTTGGGCTTCACATCAAGCGAAGCGCTGGCCGACAGTATTTCGCGCAAGCCCGCGACTTCAGCCATTGCATCGCGCGCGGCCCGGCCGGCTTCGATATCGCGATGCAGACCGCTGTCCGGTATGTGCGCAACGGTGACGGGAACGCTCCAGGGATCGGCCTTGTCGATCATGTTGTGGGTTCTGTTCATTGCTGTACGCTCACTCGCGCCGGCGAAGGAAATCTCCACGATCCGCCCTGTAATGTCGCATCGTCCAGTCCGGCCAGGGCGGAGATGGACGCCTCGGCATAGAAGGCGAGCCGCCGCGCATTTTCGATTTGCTCTCCGTTCAAGATATTCTTGCATAGCGCTTGCGCCAGCGGCTCTTCCCCCGCGGTGACCGCGAGATCGTAGGCCGCCGCCCGGCCGTAGAACGCCTCCCCGAAGGCCTGCATGCGCTTCGGCACGGCGAGATCGCCGACGCCCATTTCGCGCAAATTGGCGTCCATATCCTCGCAGAAGCGGTCGAACAGCGTCTGGGAAAGGCCGGTGCCGCCCTCAATCGCCTTCAGCCGCCGCAATACCATCCACAAATGCAGCACCAGCAGATCAAAACGGCCATTAACCGTGTCCGGCACGCCCAAGTCCCGATAAAACAACGGTTCTCGCGCTTGCGTCACGATCATGCCATAGATGGCCTCGATGGTGCCGCGCGACGGTATCCGGGGTTTCCTGAAGTGATTGAACGGCCAAAGCAT
>Ga0157369_10004097_pt1 | contig 17265 bp, 9 predicted proteins | sample C25metaG_FD_113461 | JGI IMG/M metagenome (GOLD analysis project Ga0157369, IMG submission 113461) | Corn rhizosphere microbial communities from Kellogg Biological Station, Michigan, USA - C2-5 metaG | ecosystem: Host-associated > Plants > Roots > Rhizosphere > Soil | place: USA: Michigan... | reverse complement strand
TGCTCACGCACGAAGAGCGAGCGGCCGAGGAAGTCTTCAAGTTGCGCGATCTGGCGGCTGATCGCGCGCTGCGTCAGATGCAGTTCCGCGGCCGCTTTAGTGAAACTGGCATGCCGTACGGCCGATTCGAATGCAACCAGGCATTGGAGCGGAGGCAATGGGGCAATGCGCATGATGAGAGGAGCCGAGTGACGATGTCATCATCATAGCGGGTGAAGCCCCGTGCCGAATCATGCGCACGCAGGCATCGCGCGAGCCGCCGCGAGCCGCGGCATATCCTTGCGCCGGCTGCGGCGATCAGTGGCTCGGCGCCAGTTCCTGTTCACGCTCCAGCGAGCGCGTGCGCCTGAGTTCAGGGAAAAAGCGCATCCACAGCAGAGCAACCGCGATGGTCGCCACGCCGCCAACCAGGACAGCCGGCTGCGCGCCCCACCACCCCGCCGTCACACCGGACTCGAATTCGCCCAATTGATTCGACGTCCCGATGAAAAGCGAATTGACCGCGCTGACGCGCCCCAGCATTTCGTCCGGCGTACGCAGTTGCACGAGCGACAGGCGCACTACCACGCTGATGGTGTCCGAGGCGCCCAGCACCATGAGCGCGGCGAGCGAGACGAAGAACTGATGCGATAGACCGAACACGACTGTGGCCGCGCCAAACGCGATCACGCCGCCGAACATCGCCGCGCCGGGTCGGTTGCGCAGCGGGAAATGCGCGAGCCAGATGGTGCCCGCGAGCGCGCCGATGGCCGTACCCGAGCGCAACAGCCCGAAGCCGAGCGGTCCGGTGTGCAGGATATCGCGCGCGAAGACCGGCAGCAGAGCGGTCGCGCCGCCGAACAGCACGGCAAACAGATCGAGCGACAGCGCGCCGAGAATGACCGGCTCCTTGCGAATGAAGGCAATGCCCGAAAAAACCGAGTCGAGCGTGACGGGCGCGCGGTTCGCCGGCCTGGCCCGCAGCGGAATGCCCCACACAGCCGTGGCGGCGGCGGCGAACGACAGCGTGCAGGCGAGATACGCCGCGCCGGGACCGATGCCGTAAAGCAGACCGCCTAGCGCCGGCCCCGCGATCTGCGCGGTCTGATTCGCGGACGTGGCCCAGGCCGTCGCTTTGGGCAACTGCCCACGCGGGACGACGCCCGGCAACAGCGAAGCCACCGCGGGCGACTCGAAGGCGCGCGCCGCGCCAACGCATGCGGCCAGCACATAGATGACCGGCGCGCTGATCCAGCCGCCGAACGTGCCGACGGCGAACAGCAATGCTGCGACGCTTTCGAGGCTCTGGCAGATGGCCGCGATCCGCCGGCGGTCGTAACGGTCGGCGACATGGCCGACGACGAGCGTCAGCACGAACATCGGCAGAAACTGCGCGAGGCCGACGAGGCCTAGTGCGAAAGCGCTATGGGTGAGCGCATAGATGTGCCAGCCCATTGCGACGGCGAGCATCTGGAAGGACAGCGACGAGAGGATGCGGGTGCACCAGAAACGTTGAAATGCAGGCTGCTTCGGCAAACTAACGGATGAGGAACCGGATGGGTCGGCGGGCTCTGGAGGCATGAGTATCTTGGTCTGATTGGGCTGGCTTGGGCGGCAGCCAGTTTAGAGCAAGATGATCGGTTTTGCTTTACGGCCCCGCGCGGCACGTCTTACCGTGGTGACGTGACGTGGCCGATCGAGGAGAATCGGCAGCACGGGCAACGCGTTGCGGCGCGGCGGCACGCCGCCTTCAGGCAAGCACGGTCGGGCGCGCCCGGGTAAACCGGGATTCCACGAACAGATAAGAGAGACCTCCGAGCGCCGCGGTCATCAGGACGCCGGTCAGTGCCGCGACCAGATAGGCGAGCCTGACATCTGTGAAGTTGTTTTGCGCGGCCAGCACGATGGCCGGATAAAAGGGCAAATGCCAGATGTACAGGCTATAGCTTGCGCGCCCCATGGCCGCGAGGGGCTTGAATTCCAGCGCACGCACGATCGCTGAGCGCTGGGAGGAATGGATGACCCGGTACATCATCAACGCGAGCGAGACCGCCAGAAGGGTATAGCCAAAAGTCTGAAGCCACGCCAGCGTCTTGAATGGGACGTCTGCAAGCGCCAGGGCAACCCAGATCGATATGAAGATCACCGCGCCTAACACGGCTGCCGCTGCTGACTGCCTGCGGCCAATGCGGGCCGGCACGAGTGCCAGCAGGCAACCTGCCGCGATCGAGTCGATCCGGCAAAGCGTGAATGTATAGATGCCGTTGTCGGATATCCCGGCGAAATGGCATATCACTCTGAAAGCTATCGCGATCAGCAACAGCGCCACCGCCGGGCGAAAGTACGAGCGACAACGGGCGACGAGAATGGGGAAGACAAGGTAGAAGTGCCACTCCACCGCCAATGTCCAGAAATGCGCCATGGAGAAATGCTGATCGGCAAGCGCGACCCGGTCACCCAGCAGCGACTGCAGGCTGGCTGTGAATGTCCATAGCAGATACTCGTTTTTCAATACCTTGCTATGCGGATCGAGCAGTAGCGCGACAAGCGTGAATATCAGCAGGCTTGCGACGTAGGCCGGCAGCAACCTGATTGCACGGCGCCGAATGAATGTCGAGTATGACGCGGCCGAGTCGACCGGCCTCTTCAATAACGTGGTGGTGATCAGAAAGCCAGAGATCACGAAAAACACGTCGACGCCGATCCAGCCGGTCGACGCAATACGCACGATGGCGGGCCATGCACCGTCGAGCCCCGCGAGGCGGCTGGAAAAATAGCTCGTGTAATGAAACAGCACGACCAGCAGCATTGAAATGGCCCGAAGTCCATCGAGGCCGGCTACGTAGCGCAAAGAGCTTGCGTCTCGAATGCTGTGTGTTTCCATCCACGCATTCTACAGATTACATAAACGGGCGGGATTGTAATATTCAGAAACGATCGTACGATTGTGCGTTGCGCAATTTCGCTCAGGTCATCGAGCCCGAATCAACGTTTCTCTCATCGCGCCCCATCGGCCAAACTTCCTTCTGCCCACCGGACCCGAAGTTCTGCACGAACTGCTCGAAACCCAGGATCGGAAGCGGCTCGCAAAAAAAGAAACCTTGATAGGCATGGCATCCTGCTACGGCAAGAAAGTCTCTTTGCGCTTCAGTCTCGACGCCCTCGGCGATCACGCCAAGATCGAAGCTGCGCGCAAGCGCCACAATGGTTCTCGCAATGTCGGCGTCATTAGGGTCTTCCAGAATATCGCGTACGAAAGAGCGGTCAATTTTCAACTGGTCCAGTGGCAATCGTTTCAGGTAAGACAACGACGAGTATCCAATCCCGAAGTCATCCAGCGAGAAAGTCACGCCGCGGGCCCGCAGGGCGTCCATTTTTTCGATGATGTCCTCGACGTTTTCGACGAGAACACTTTCGGTCAGTTCCAGCTTCAACCTGTCCGCCCTCGCCCCTTTGCGATTGATGACTGCCAGCACGCTTTCCACGAAGTCCGGTTCACGAAACTGCCGGGCGCTGACGTTCACTGCGATCGACAGATGCGCCATGGACGGCTGCGTTGCCCACAGCGCGAGTTGCGCACAGGCAGACTCCAATACGGTTCGCCCAATCTCCAGAATGAGGCCCGTCTCCTCCGCGAGGGGAATGAACTCGCCCGGCGCTATCAGGCCGCACGCCGGATGCTCCCAACGCACGAGCGCTTCGGCACCCGCTATATAGTCGCCGTCCACGACTTGCGCCTGATAGTGGAGAACGAAACGGTTCTGCTCGATCGCGTCACGCAGCCCGACCTCGAGCTCGGCCCGCTTCAGCACGGTCGTTTGCATCGCGGGATCGAAGAAGCACATGGCGTTGCGCCCACGCTCCTTGGACTTATACATGGCCAGATCGGCCTGTTTGAACAGTTCGTCGGTGGAGGTCTGCTCGCCGTTGAAGACGGTGACACCGATGCTGGCGGTACTGCGGAACTGAACGCCATTGAGTTGATAGGTGCTGCCCAGCACGGCGAGAATCTTTTCGCCTACCGCTTCGGTTTCCGCAGTGGCGGCCGCCTTGTCCAGACTCAGATTGCCGAGCACCACAACGAACTCGTCACCACCCACCCGCGCGACGGTGTCTCCCTTTTTGACGCTGCTGGACAGCCGATACGCAACATGCCGCAGGAGCAGATCGCCTTTGTCATGTCCAAGCGTATCGTTCAACGTCTTGAAGTGATCGAGATCGATGAACATCAGCGCGCCACACACGTTGTTCTCGCGGCTCGCCACCATCGACTCTCTCAGGCGGTCCAGAAGCAGCGCGCGATTGGGCAGGCGGGTCAGCGTGTCGTAGAAGGCCAGTTCCCGGATCTTCTCCTCGGACTTCTTGCGCTCGGTGATATCGCGCCCGCTCGTGCGAAAACCGACGAAGTCTCCTCTCGCATTGCTGATCGGAACCCATGACACTGAAAGCCAGAGTAGCGAGCCATCCTTGCGCACGCAACGAAACTCGAGATCGTCGCCGCGAAAGCCCTGAAGACCTTTCTGAAACTCCGGTGCAACGCGCGCTATGTCGTCCGGATGGATCAGCGTGCGCGCGAAGTTAGGCATGGCCATGCATTCGTCGACTGTGTAGCCTGTGTAATGATCGACGGACGGATTGATCCAGCGTGGTTTCCCGTCCGGTCCCCACCAGATCTCCAGGTTCACCGTGCAGTCGGCAATCGCACGAAACTTTTCTTCGCTTTCGCGCAGCTCCCGTGTCATGGCCGAAGCCAGCCGGATAGCGCGCTCCCGCCCTGTCACCATGAGCCACGTCAGAAGGGCCAGCAACAGGCTCAAGCCAATGCCGGCGCCTGCAATCAGCATCTCGGCGTTGCTCCCTAGCCGGGAGCGAAATTCGTCGGAAGCATTCATCGACAGTGTCCAGTCGCGCCCGTCCACGACCAGGTATTCGTTGGCCGAAATCAGCGCCGGCGCATGCCGGCTGCTCGCTGCCGAGGTGCGATACAGAAGCGCTGCTTCCGATGGCGCTACGCCGTCGTAGACGGCCAGCGAGACGCCGGCCGGCTGTTCGCCATAGAGGCTCGCCATCACATCGTGCATATGGAACGACGCATAGACCCAACCCGTAATGTGGGCCCGGCGCTGCGCGGCGTTCTCCTGCGTTTCGCCGGCGGCGTAGATCGGCAGGTACATGATGAACCCCGGCCGGCGGTCCGAATCCATGTCGACCGACAGGTACACCGTTCCCGAAAGCGCTGCCATGCCGGAGTCGCGCGCGCGCTCCATGGCGGCGCGGCGCACCGGATCGTTCCACGCGTCGAAGCCGGGCGAACTGCGTGCGAGGCCGACATAGGGCTCGCGCTGAACGACCGGCGCATAGTCCTCGCGCTGCCCCGCGGGCTCGATCGTATAGCCGGCAATGCCTTCCTCGCGCATTTTCGCCACGTGGCTCGCCTTGTGCGCCGCAGGCACCCATTCGACGACGCCGACAGCATGGACGCCGGAAAAATTCGCGTCCAGATTCAGCGCGCCGACATAGCGCCGGAACCTGTCGCGGTCGATCATTCCGTTCGCGGCGAACAGACTCTGCACACCTCGCAACATGAGCTCGTAGGTCGCCATGCGCTGTTCGACGCGGCTAACGGCATCGCCCAGGGTGTAATCAAACTGGGTGCGCAGTTCTTTGCTGGTCGCTTGCCGCTCGTGGTTCCATACCGTCCACGTCACGCACAGCGACGCGCTCAACACGAGCAGCGGTAACAGGACGGTGCGCAGCCGGATCACGGCGTCGCCTTGAAGTTCACCATGGCATCGGCCAGTTCCGGCCTGAAGTACTTCTCAAAGATGCGGCGAACCGTCCCGTCCGCGCGCATTTCATCCACTAACGCCTGCCACTTCCTGCGTTCGGCTTCCGGGAGCGCTTTCTTCGACATGATCAGTCCGTGCGGCACGGAGGGATCGTTGAATTCGATGATCGTCGTCACGTCGCGGATTTTCTTCTCTTCCAGCGCGGGGTAGTCGAACGGCTCGATAATCATGCCCTGGATATGCCGAAGAATGAGCGCCTGATAGAGCGGCTCGAGTCCGCCTGCCTGGCTTACCCGGTTTTCCGAAGACAGTTGATCGACCAGTTCATTGGCGGACTCGCTGTAGCGAAAACTGCGAATTACGCCGAGTTGGGCGTGTTCATCGCGCTGGAACTCCGCGACGTCATGAATACCCGCGTCTTTGCGCACGAGCAGATAATATTTGTTGCTGAAGTACCATGCGAACGAAGCATATCGGTTGCGCTCGTCATTCGCGATGCCGGAGAGACTGAAATCGAGCGCGCCCGACTCGATCAGCTTCCAGATACGCGCGCGCGACATCAGATTGACCTTGATCTGACAGCCGCTACGCCGGATCAACTCATCGGCGAAATCCTTGTCGATACCACTATCGGTATCGAGCGAATAAAGCAGGCCGTGGTCGTGCAATCCGAGCGTGAAGGGCCGGGAACAATCCGGCCCCGCCGCAAAAACGTTGCCCACGCAACATGTCGCCAATAACACACCGCCAAGCCAGTTCCGAATCACAGCGCCTCCGTAGCGGAATGTCGCATCATTTAGTTCTTGTCAATCTCCCGGGCCCGACGGTGTCCTTGCCGCCGTCTCCTCGGGAAATCTGGTCTAGTCGCGCATTTTAGGATGCTTCTCAGCGGCAATGCGTCGTCGCTGCGCAACGAGCGTTCAATTTTTGCTTTCGCAAAGCCTCTGTACGCTCTTTCGGCAACGATTTGTCGTTCTTGAGGACGAGCCGCCGTTTTTTTCACGCTCGTGTCCGGCAAGCGCGTGGGCGAATTTCCCGGCACCGCATTTAGCGAAGCGTCGACACAATGTGCCCCTTCGGACGAGGAACGGAGACTTCACGCGAGTGGGGCGAGCGCATTGCCAAACTTCAACGGCAAGGTTGCATGATGCGGCGCCATCCATTGGACCGCATGACGGGCCGCAAACGCAAAACCCCGTAAGCACCTGAACTTACGGGGTTTTTGATTCTGCTTCCTGGCACAGAGAGCGGGTTTCGCCGCCACACAGGCTATTACCCGATCGCCGAAAAACAAAATAGTTATTATCTATCAACGATTTATTGATAGCACGCCCCACGCGGACGTGGGTGATGCCGGTCGGCGAGCGCAACCCACATCGTCGCTTACTCCGGTAACGCGCTCAACCGGAAGAAGCGCAGCACGTCTTCGTCAGGTTGGCCAAACCAGGCGGTGTACATTGTCCGAAAATCGGCTGATGCGAATGTCTCGCTGAGTGTGCGATCAACCAGCAGCCGCAGGTCGTCGTCTCCCCGCGGCATGCCGATGGCGACGGGGAGATAGGTGAACTGCCGAGTGAGGACACTCAACTCCTTCGCCGAGGAACTGCTCTTTGCCCGCGCCAATAGAAGCGCCCGCTCTGCAAAGAACACATTGGCTTTGCGGTCGAGCACCTGTTGCACACCTCCATCGACACCCTGGACCGGCGTCACCATTGCCGTGATATCGAACGACTGGAGTTTTCCTGCCACCCACCGCTCGGTGGGCGAACCCGCCACCACGGCAATGGTTTGTTGTGACAGGACTTGAGCCGGCGAGGCACGCCAGAACGGGCGGTTTGGCGTCTGGTTGCCGCTAAGTATTTCCCTCAGCCCAAGAGATGCGTCCGTTCGAAGAATCGCCCCGACACCGCCGGGATAGACGGGAATCGAGAACGAAATCTCCTTTCTTGCTGTCAGCGTGTCGGCGTCGCCGCACAGCAAATCGATTCGCCCCTCCTGCACGGCGCGAAAGCGGTCGTTGACCGGGACCGGCACCCACTGCACCGCCAGTGCGGAAAGCCCGAGCGCGCCTTTGACATGGTCGGCGATCTTCTGGCATAGCGCCACGGCGTAGCCGGACGCATGACCCGCTTCATCCTGATAGGCGAACGGCTGTGCATCACTCACATAGCCAAGATTGATTTTGCCCGACTGTTTGATTCGCGCGAGACTGCCCGCCGACGCATTCGTCACAACCACACCGGCAGCATGCGCCCGATGCGGCGTGAAAGCGGCCGCCATCCCGATCGCGATCACCAGTGCCGCTGTCCCCGCCGCCGCCGCGGCAGCCCGTGCAGCTCCGCGCGTGGCAGAGAAGCGCGGCGCGATAAAACCAAAGATCACGTAACCGATCGCCATCACCAGCATGCCGCCGAGCACGGCGTCCTTGCCCGCCGCATAAAGCGCGTACACAGAGTAGAGCATGGCCACGATAGTCACAATCGCATTGCGCCGGTATACGGCAGGCTCCGTTCCGGCATTGCGCATCATCACGAACAGCGCCGACAGCGAAACGATATACGGCACCACATTCGTCACCACCGCGAGGTTGACGAGCGCCTCGAATTGTTCACTCAGGTTCGGCGAAATCGTGGACAACGCCATGAGCGACTGGACCGCGCCCATGATGATCATGCCGACGACCGGTGCGCCCGTGCGGTTCGCCTTGCCGAACACGGCCGGGAACATACGGCTGTCGGCCGCGTCTTTTGCCGTCTGCGCGAGCGTGAACTGCCAGCCCAACAAGGAGCCCACACACGCCATTGCCGCAAGCGCCATCACGATGTTACCCACCAGCGGGGTGAACATCCGCGCAAACGCGAGACCGAACGGCCCGGTCGACTTCGCCAGGTCGGCGTTGGGCACGATGCCCTGGATTACGGCTGTGGACAGGATGTATATCACGGCCGCGCCCAGCGTTCCGAACAGGCTGGCCAAGGGCACGTCGCGCTTCGGGTTCTCGACGGCAGACGAGTTCTGTACCGCCGACTCCATGCCGAGGAACGCCCATAACGTGAGCGAAATGCTCGAACCCATGCCCTCCACGAGCCGCATTCCCTTCGGGTTCCACGAATCCATGAATGTACCGCCGTGGAACCAGAACCAGCCCCCAATGGAGATGAATCCAACCGGCAGGATGACGCCCCACACGGTTACCGAACCGATCTGCCCGGTCAGTTTCGGGCCACCAAAGTTCGCGACGGTGGTAAGCCAAAGCAGGCCGATCACGCCCATGCACGTGGCGATCGGAGAGGCCGTCAGGCCGGGAAAGAACGCCGCGAGATAGCCCAGCGCCGAACTCGCGACCGCTACGTTCGCGATGGCGACCGAAACAAAGTAAAGGAAAAACACCTGGAAGTAGCCCGACTTGCCGTAGGCGTCCTCCGCGTAGGCAGCCATGCCGCCGGCCCGCTGGTTGAGAATGCCCGCCTGCGCGAAGCCATAGGCAATCGCCATCGAACCCACCGCTGTCACCACCCACGACAGCAACGAAATCGCTCCGACTTTGGCCATGTTGGCCGGCAGCATGATGATGCCCGAGCCCATCATGTTAACGGTCACGATGAACGTCAACTGCATGACGTTCATTTTCTTTTTCGCTTCAGCCATGGCACCCACTCCTCAAAAGGTTCCGCGCCGCCTACTCTCGGACCACATAGGTGTAAAACCGGATCCGTCCGTTTTCTCTTTCCTGGTACACGCCCTGCACCTCGTAGTTAAAGCCTGGAAACCGGTTGAACGATTCCTGAAATGCGAGGAAGTAATCGAGCATTGGCGCAGCACGTTCATCCCAGCGTTCGCCGGGCACCACGACGCCGATTCCGGGCGGGTAGATCAGCGCCAGCGTGGCGGAAATGCGGTTCTTCACACTATCGAGCGGTACGTAATCCACTTCATTGGCGACCAGCGCGTCGTAGGCCTCTTCTGCCGACATCGCAGGCTCCGGGAAACTGGACGCACGAAAGCACAGCTTCTGCAGATTCTTGACGTTCGCTTCGCGGTAGAAGTTGTGCATTTCGTCGCAGACCTGACGCAGCGTATAACCGGCATAGCGCTCGTGGTGCACGGCATACAGGCTCGGCAGAACCTCTGCCAGCGACGCATCGCGGTCCCACAAGCTCTTGAATCTGACCAGTCTCGCAAGCAGCGTATTCAGCTTGCTCTCGTCCTCGGCCGGCGTCATCAGGAAGAGGATGCTGTTGAGATCGCACTTCTCCGGGACCACGCCCTCTTCTCTCAGATAGTTTGCAACTACCGTTGCGGGCACACCAAAGTCGAGATACTCGCCGGTCTTCCTATTGATGCCTGGGGTGAGCAGCGTGAGCTTGTTGGGATCGACCATCGCGTAGCCTTCGGCATACCCTTCGTAGCCATGCCAGCTCGCGTCGGGGTTGAACGTCCAGCACTGTTGCTCGCGCTTGATGACATCGGTCGGTACGTCCTCCCACGCGACGTCCGTCAGGTCCGCCGTAAACCGGGAATCCTTGACGCTCACCACATCGGGCACGAACGGGTCGAAGAACCATTGCTCCAGTGGCGTATCGCCTGTCGACGCATAGTGACGCGAGAACTCCCGGAATTTCTTGCGAGTCTCGATGCCGAGTTCGATGCACCCGTCCCACAGCACTTCACCCGCCTTACCTTCGTGAATCTTCGCGTTGACGTCGATCGACGCAAATAGCGGATAAAACGGAGAGGTGGAAGCGTGAATCAGGAACGATTCATTGAATCGCTTATGCTCGATAAAACGCTTCTGACCACGAATGTGCTCGTCACGTTTATGGATCTGGGAGGCTTGCGAAAAACCCGCGCCTTGTTTGTGGACCGATTGCGTGGAGAAAAGCCCCGGCATGTCCGGGGTCAGTCCTTTCAGTCGCATCGGGCTATGATCTTCGAAGAGCGGGTGAAACGCGTTATAGCCAATCCACGCCTCGTCCCACAGCACATACTCGCAGAGGTGCCCGATCTTCTCCATGACTTTGCGCACGTTGTAGATCGTGCCGTCATAAGTGGCGAGTTGAATACAGGCAAGGCGGAACGGGCGCTCCAACTTGCTGCGCTCCGGGTCTTTCACAAGGGGATTCGCACGAATCTGCTCACGCAGCCAGGTTTCCCCCCAGGCGTCCCAGTCCACCGCACCGATCATCCCGAATGAATTGCGAGCCGTGGGCAAAAAGATCGGGATGGCACCGGCCTGAACCAGGGCACCCTGGTGTAGCGATTTGTGGTTGTTGCGATCGAACAGCACCAGGTCGCCGCGTTTGAGCACGGCACCTGTCACGACCTTGTTCGACGTGCTCGTCCCGTTAAGAACAAAATACGTCTGGTCTGCGCCAAATATTGCAGCGGCGTGCCGTTGCGCTTCAGCCGCCGCACCTTCATGAATCAACAGATCGCCAAGGTCCACGTCGGCGTTGCACAAGTCGTTGCGAAAAATGCTCTCGCCGAAATGCTTGAAAAACAGCTGTCCTGCAGGCGACTTTCGATAGAACTGTCCGCCCTGATGCCCCGGGCAATCGAATGCGATATTGGCTTCGGCGTCGTAGGCCACCAGCCCGCCGAAAAAAGGCGGAAGAAGGCTCATCCCGTACTTGACCAGGCTTGCTATCACCTGTTTCGCGTAAAAGCCCGGCGACTGTTGTCCGAGATAGATATAACCCGTCACTTCGCCAAGCGCACCCGTCACCGCAAGGTTGGATATGCGGTGCGAGTCCGCAAGCGCCCAAAGCGGGGTTAGAAAACCCTGCGCACGAATCAATAGCGCCATCTTGCGGGCGTGCTCGAGGTTCTCGCCGTCCACCAGTGCGATGTACGCCCCGACCCCCGCATCTTCATGAATGTCGCGAATGAAGTTGTTCCTGACTTCAATCTGAAACCCCTCCGCCGCGATCAGATCGAGCAAGGCCTTGGTCTGTTCGTTGGTGTGATCGACGATCGCGACCACTTTTAACAGCCGATTGAATGGGACCGGAATGACAGGCGCCTTAACGGAGCGAGGAATCATCGCCAGTCTCCATAATTATGTGGGCCACGCCAGTGACGCCGCTCACCGCAGCAGGATCGAAGCACACGTATCGCATGCTCGTATCCGGCTCCGGAACCTCGAAGCAAACTCACACCGAGGAACATCTGAGCATGCCCTTATGGAAGCACAGGCAGCAAGAGTCCGTAATCGGACCTTGGTCTTACGGGAATGCCGCAAGGTCGGCAATGCGGGGGCCATTGCCATGCGCCGTGGACATATAGGACGTTGGTCCGATACGCCTCGCCGGCATGGAATGGTTAACTATCGCGGCGGAAAACATCACCTCGTTCGAGTCACCGTCCGGAGTCGCGCCCTCGTCTCAGCCTCGCCGAAAATATCGCCCAGCAACCAGGAGAACGCCATGCCCAATCCCCCCACTCTCCTGCGTGAAAAATTTCCAATTCTCATCATCGATCAGGACCTGCATGCGGACAACGCAGGCGGAAGGGCGATCCGGGAGATCATCACCGAACTCGCCGGTCACGGCATCAAGGTCATGACAGCCAGCGACTTTGCTGACGGTGGGGCGCAGATTCTCTCTCATCCGGAAATTGGCGTCATCGTGCTGAACCAGGCGACAGTGTCGGAGATCCCGGTCGAGAATCTCGTGCAGGCAATCAAGCGCTTTCGCTCGCGCTACCCGCGCGTCGGGATATTCCTCGATTCGTCAGTGGACGTACTGGACAAGCTACCCGTGGAGTTGGTCGCACAACTCACCGGCTTCATTTACAAACTGGAAGACACGGCCTCCTTTATCGCCGGCAGACTCAAGGAATCGCTGGAGGCCTATCTCGACAAATTACTGCCCCCGTTCTTCAGGGAGCTGATGGAACATACGGACAAGTACAAGTACTCGTGGCATACGCCAGGCCACTCCGGTGGCGTGGCGTTTCTCAAATCGCCGGTCGGCAGAGCCTTCTTCGACTTCATTGGCGAGGCCACATTCCGTTCCGACCTGTCGGTCTCGGTGCCCGAGTTGGGATCATTACTCGAACATACCAGTGTGGTTGGTGAAGCCGAAAGAGAGGCCGCGATCACCTTCGGCGCTGATCGCACCTACTTCGTGACCAACGGAACCTCCACGTCGAACAAGATGGTGTGGCACGGGTCCGTGTCGCGTGGCGATGTTGTCCTGGTCGACCGGAACTGCCACAAGTCGATCCTGCATGCGATGATCATGACCGGCTCGGTGCCGCTCTATTTTCGTCCTACGCGCAATCGATATGGGATCATCGGCCCCATTCCCGAGGCCGAGTTCACGCCAAAAGCGATTCAGAAAAAGATCGACGAGTCGCCGCTCATTCAAAACAAGAAAATGAAGCCGCGGCTCGCAGTTGTGACCAATTCGACTTACGACGGAATCTGCTATAACGCGCCGGCCATACGCGCCGCTCTCGCTCATCAGATTGAGGTACTGCATTTCGACGAAGCATGGTTCGCCTACGCCAGGTTCAGTCCGTTCTACGAAAACCGCTACGGGATGGCAGCCAGTGCCAATCCGCAACCGGGAGAGCCGGTTACCTTCACCACACAATCCACTCACAAGTTGCTTGCGGCGCTGTCTCAGTCTTCCATGATTCACGTGAAGAACAATGCCGAGGGGGATTATTCGCATGCGCGCTTCAACGAAGCCTTCATGATGCACACTTCCACTTCCCCTCAGTACAGCATCATCGCCTCCTGCGACGTGGCGAGTCGCATGATGGCGGGCGGCGCGGGGCGCGCTTTGATCGAGGACGCGATTGCCGAAGCGATGGCATTTCGCCGGAAGATCGCCAGAACGAATCATGAAATGAATGACATAGGCGACTGGTTCTTCAACGCCTGGCAACCCGAAAAAATAGTGGACAGCAAGAATGCGAAGATTGCACCGCTAGCTCCGATCGACGTCAATCCTAAAGATTTCATGCTGAAGGCTGACGCGACATGGCATGGATTCAAGCAGGTGACGAAAGACCACGCGATGCTTGATCCGATCAAGGTGACGATCCTGTCGCCCGGGCTCGACATCGACGGCAAATTGCAGGCTCGCGGCATTCCCGCGGGCCTTGTCACCCGCCATTTGTGGCGTCATGGGATCGTCGTGGAAAAGACCGGTCTTTACTCATTCCTTGTGCTGTTTTCCATTGGCATCACCAAGGGGAAATGGGGAACGTTGTTGGCGGAACTGTTCCGCTTCAAGGAACTGTACGACCTCAACGCGCCGCTGGCCCAGGTCTATCCCGAACTCGTCCAGCAGTACCCCGACGCCTACACCGGTTTGGGTCTACAGGACCTTGCCGCCAGGATGCACGCTTTCTACGAGGCGCATAGTACGCTCAGGTTAATGGAAGAGATCTACACCGACCTGCCCACACCCGTCATGCTGCCTTGCGATGCCTACGACAAACTCGTGCGTAACGAGGTCGAACTGGTGCCGATCGACAAACTGGCGGGGCGAGTTCCCGCGGTCATGCTGGTGCCCTACCCACCGGGTATTCCCGTGATCATGCCGGGCGAAACGTTCGACAAACCCGCCATAGTCGATTATCTGGCGAACTGCCGCGATCAGTACGCAGCATTTCCCGGGTTCGAAACGGAAATCCACGGCCTCGAGATCATTCGCGACGCAACAGAAGTTCGCTATGAGGTTTGTTGCCTGAAAGAGCCCGCACACTGAGAACGATCGCGCTTCGAAGCGGTCATGGATTTCATTCCGTACAACCGCAATTCCCCGTGTCCAATTCGAAAAGACATGGCGTCTGGATATTGCGCCGCTCAAATCGTCAGAAGGCGCGGGCATATAGGACCTTAGGCCGATAGTAATCCGCTGCTTGCGATGGTGTACTGACAATGCGGGCATCTCTCGGGACTCGCATCTGAAAACCAGAATCTGTGCCACCCATCATATTGGACAAGGAGCGGCCATGACCCAGTGGAGTGCGCGACTCTCTTATGGGATGTGCATGGGGTTCCTCGTTGCGCTGACACTTGGTTCCAGCAGTGCGCCTGCCCAGACTCCCAATCCTTCGAACGATGCCGCCGGACAGGCCCAAGCGCAGCAGCCGACATTCAAGCCGGAGGAGATCGAGGCGCTAGTCGCACCGATCGCACTCTATCCGGACTCCGTCCTGTCACAGGTATTGATGGCCTCGACCTATCCGCTGGAGATCGTGCATGCCGCGCGTTGGGTCAAGGCCAATCCAAAGCTCAAGGGTGATGAGGCCGTGAAGGCCGTGCAGGATCAGCCGTGGGACGTCAGTGTGAAATCGCTCGTTGCGTTTCCGCAAGTGCTCGAACCGATGAACGACAAGCTCGACTGGACACAGAAGCTCGGCGATGCGTTTCTTGCGCAGGAAAAGGACGTTCTCGATGCAGTGCAGCGGCTACGTGCGCGAGCGCAGAAATCGGGCAACCTCAAGTCCAATGAGCAACAGAAAGTGATGACGGAACCGGCCCCGGCTGGCGGGCAAACCACGCAGACCATCGTGCGTATCGAACCGGCGAATCCCGAGGTGATCTACGTGCCGGCCTACAACCCGACGGTCGTGTACGGCACCTGGGCGGCTCCGGCTTATCCTCCGTATTACTGGCCACCTGCACCGGCTTACTATCCCGGCGCCGCGCTTGCCACCGGCTTCGCCTGGGGCGTGGGCCTCGCGGCTGCCGGCGCAATCTTCGGCAACTGCAACTGGGGCGGCGGAGACGTCAATATCAATGTCAACAAGGCCGCCAATATCGATCGCAACTTCGACCGCAGCAAGGCTCAGGGCGGCAAGTGGCAGCATGATGCGGGCCATCGCCAGGGCGTCGCCTATCGCGACAACGCGTCCCGTGAGAAGTACTCGAAGAACGTCTCGGGCGCCGACGCACGCGGCGACTTCCGCGGCCGTACCGGAGGCGCGGCTGACCGCACCGCCGGATCCGACAGGGCGGGCGCGGGCAACCGCGCAGGAGGCGCGAACAACGCCGGCGGCGGTAACCGCGGCGGCGTAGCGAACAATGCCGGTGGGGGCAACCGTGGCGGCGCAGCGAATAATGCCGGCGCGGGTAACCGCGGCGGCGGAGCGAACAATGCGGGCGTGGGTGACCATCGCGGTGGGGCAAATAATGCCGGCGTCAGCAACCGCGCCGGCGGGGCGAATGTTGGCGGCTCGGCCAATCGTGCGGACGTTTCCGACCGGGCCAGTGCGGGAGGCGGTCGGGCCGCCGCCGGCGGCGCAGGCGGCGGTCGAGACAACGCCTTCCAGGGTGTGGGCGGTGGCGGCGCCTCGCAGCAAGACTTCAACCGGGGGCGCGCAAGTGCGCAGTCTTCGAGCTTTAGTCGACAGGGCGGCGGAGCGCGGGCTGGTGGTGGCGGTGGCGGACGTGGCAGGCGCTAAGGAGACAAAAGCATGAAGTCACCACTACGATTCCTCGCGGCCCGGCTTGGCGCAATCGGCAGCGCAGTTATCGTTGCGCTGACACTATGCCTAGCGGCACCTCAGGCGGCATACGCGCAGAACGACTTCAAATCCCCTGAGGATGCAATGACTGCATTTGGCGATGCGATTGCCAACGACGACGAAGCGGCCTTGAAGTCATTGCTTGGCAATGACTTTCGGGAGCTCATTCCTCCTGTGGGCGCCGAGTTGCGAACCCGCTTCCTGACAGCCTGGAAAACGTCACATGCGATTCAGGCATCGGGCAGCGAACGTGCAGACATCAAGGTAGGCAATGACGGCTGGACCCTGCCCATTCCTCTCGTGAAATCGCCGCAGGGCTGGCATTTCGACACGCACGCCGGCGTGGAGGAAATGCGCTTGCGCCGCATTGGCCGAAACGAGCTTGCCGTCATTCAGACCATGCTGGCGATCTACGATGCGCAACGCGAATACGCCAGCACGGACCATGACGGCAGTGGCGTGCTTGTTTACGCCAGGAAACTATCGAGTTCGCCCGGCAAGCGCGACGGCCTGTATTGGCCTACTGGCCCCGACGAAAAACCGAGCCCTCTTGGCGAAGCCTTTATCACGGCCGGCACGCGCAACCCGTCGCAAGCTGGCTACTACGGCTATCACTACAAGCTGCTGACCTCGCAAGGCCCTCACGCCCCGGGCGGAGCGTATGACTATGTCGTGAACGGTAAGCTTTTCGGCGGTTTTGCCGTGATTGCCTGGCCGGTTCGTTACGGAGAAACCGGTATCAAGAGCTTCATGGTCAGTCACGACGGGCAAGTCTACGAACGAGACCTTGGACCTGATAGCGCGGCCAAGGCCGCCGCAACCAAGTCGTTCGATCCCGCTCCCGGATGGACCAAGGAGCAACCTTGACACGCATTCTGCTCGCCGCCGGGTGCTGCGCCCTCATCAGCCTGTCGGCCTGCACGTATTACGCAGTACCGGTCGCCGGAACAGTGGTGACGACGCCTGCGAATTACGATCGATCATTTGCCGCTGCCGCACGGGCAATGCG
>Ga0157369_10004095_pt1 | contig 17268 bp, 13 predicted proteins | sample C25metaG_FD_113461 | JGI IMG/M metagenome (GOLD analysis project Ga0157369, IMG submission 113461) | Corn rhizosphere microbial communities from Kellogg Biological Station, Michigan, USA - C2-5 metaG | ecosystem: Host-associated > Plants > Roots > Rhizosphere > Soil | place: USA: Michigan... | reverse complement strand
CTCGACCACCGATGGTGCGAACGAAAAAGGCCTGATGGCCAATGTGCTGTGGCTGGTGGAATCGAGTTATCCCAAGCCGAAAGCCGGAGACCACACACTGAGCATCGCGCTGTGGGCCCAGTATGTGCTGGATAACTTCGCGACCGTGGACGAAGCGGTCAAGGCACTGGAAAAGGAACCCTTCATCGTGGTGACCGATGAGGTGCCCGGCGAGCCGCGCCTGGCGACGCTGCATCTTTCCATGTCCGATGCGAGTGGCGACAGCGCCATCGTCGAATACATCGGCGGGAAGCAGGTGATCCACCACGACCGCACGTACCAGGTCATGACCAACTCGCCCACGTTCGATGAACAGCTGGCACTTAACACGTACTGGCAAGGCATCGGTGGCACGGTGATGCTGCCGGGCACGAACCGTTCGGCCGATCGATTTGCGCGTGCTTCGTTCTACGTGAATGCCATTCCAAAGAACGACGACCCCGACCTGGCCCTCGCGAGCGTCTTTTCAGTTATCCGTAATGCATCGGTACCGTTGGGTATCACCACCCCCGACCAGCCGAACATCTCGTCAACTCGCTGGCGCACGGTGTTCGACCACAAGCGAATGCTGTACCTGTTCGAATCGGCGGTCACGCCGAATACCTTCTGGGTAGACCTGAAGAAGATCGATTTCGCGGAAAGGGCGGGCGTGCGCAAGCTCGACCTTGGGCCGGACCAGAAGCATACGTATGCTGGCGAGGTCTCCGGCCAGTTCGTTGCGGCCAAGCCGTTCCGCTTCGCCGGCCTGCACTGAGGGAGCTAGTGGGAGGGCGGTGCCTTCGCCCTCTCAGCCATCCGGTTGAGCATGAACTGCTGGATCTCCTTCTCGGAGACCTTCCCGCGCTTGGTCGTGTCGATCTGGTCGAAGTTCTTGGCGGTGGCCTGCATGTTCCCTGCCTCGGCCTCTTCCTTGGTAACGAAACCGTCCTTGTCCTTGTCGGCAAGGACGAACTTGTTATGTAGCTGCTTCGTGGCGTAATCGAGCCTTGCGCCGGCACCCGTCTGGGCCGTGGCGGCCAGGGGCGAAACGCACAGGGCGGCCAAGAGGGCCAGAGCAAGGGTCCTGCCGAAAGCCATGACATCTCTCCACGCAGCCGGGGTCGGGATCAGCCGACGTTACCCCCGGCACCACCCCCTGTAAATCAGTGAATTTTCTGCCCGTGGCGCGGTGGCGCCGCCCCGTTCAGTCCCGGACCCCGCAAGAAATGTGACCTGGTTCTCAAGACACCCCCGTTCCGGCCGATAACCGAGGACGCAACTGGGCATGGCCGCTGGCCATGGGGGTTTCACAATGTCAGGTACGGAAGCACGGCAACGCGCCCGCGAGGCGCTTGCCCAGGCCAAGGCCAGGGTGGCCGCGCTAAAGCAGGTCGATCCCTTCTTCCTGGACCTCTCCCTGGGTGAGGCCCCGGAGGGCGCGTGGGCCGAACCGGGCCACGCGGTGACCGCCGTGGGCCGCCTCGACGCCGCGGGGCTATACACCCCCAGCCCCTGCCAGGAAGCCCTGCGTGGCCTGGAAGTGCCCAGCATCGTGAAAGAGGTGTACCTTGCCGGGGCCGGGATGCGTGGCCGTTACGACCACGAGACCTTGCGCCGGAGCCTCCCTGAGAGCGTCATGTGGCTCATGGAGAATGTCCGCGGCGAGAAGGGCGGGGCGCCCCGTATTTACATCCATGTACCCGATGGCAGTGCGGCCCTGGCGGAAGCGCCAGAGGAAACGCTGGCCATCCTTGAATTGCTGGCCGGGCTGCCGCTGGAAGGCGTGGCGCTGGCGGACGATGTACCAGACGCTGTCACCACGGGCACGAACATGAGCATTGACGACGCGATCCTTGCCGAGGACATCGGGGTCTACAAAACCCTGCTCGAATCGACCCGTGCCATCCCGTGGAAGATCGAGTGGGCGACGCTGCGCTTTGCCTATATCGGCCCGCAGATCGAAGAACTCCTTGGCTGGTCGCCGCAATCGTGGCAGACCGTGCAGGACTGGGCCGATCGCATGCACCCCGAAGACCGCGAGTGGGTGTTCAACTTCTGCGTTTCGCAATCCCAGGCCGGCATTGATCATGAAGCCGACTACCGCGCACTGCGCAAGGATGGCGAATTCGTTTGGATCCGCGATGTGGTGCACGTCGTGCGCAACGACGATGGCACGCCGAATGCGCTGATCGGTTTCATGTTCGATATCAGCGAGCGCAAGCGTACCGAGGAAAAGTTGCTCGATATGCAGCGTGAGCTCGAAGAGCTCTCGTTCAAGGATGGCCTGACCGGTGTGGCCAATCGCCGCCGCTTCGATAACGTGGTGGAAGCTCGCTGGCGCGATGCACGGCAGAACCGCCAGCCGCTATCGGTGGTCGTGCTCGATATCGATTACTTCAAGCAGTACAACGATCACTACGGCCACCTGGAAGGCGATGAATGCCTGAAGCGCGTGGCCCGGGCACTCTCCGGCAGTGCGCGCAACGCGGACGATCTGCTCTGCCGCTTCGGTGGCGAGGAATTCGTGCTGCTCCTGCCGAACACCGATGAAGCCGCCGCCATGGCCATGGCCTGGCGCTGCCTCGATCTGGTCGACAAGGCCCTGATCCCGCACGCCGGCGTTGGCCACGACAAGCGCCTGACGCTCAGCGCCGGTGTGAACACGCTGGTCCCGGGCGAGGGCGACAGCGTGCTCCCCTTCATTGGCGTCGCCGATAGCCGCCTGTACAAGGCGAAAGAGCGCGGTCGCCACCGCGTGGTAGCCGAAGGCTAGTATCAGTTAGCGGTCGTCTGCAGCCATCGGACACAGTGAGTCGCCATAGCGCCTACAGATTGTGCGGCGAGCCCCGTCACGGCACAGGGAGCAAGGCCTACTGACGCCCCGGTGTCAGTGCGTAAACTTGCCCTGATCGCAGTGCAACGCTCTGGACATGACCAAGGATCAGGCTAAAAACTCACTGGCTATCGTATGGTGGAATGCCAGCGACTTTTTCCATTTTCTCCCCTCGAAATCGCAAGGCGGTTCACGCTGCCGTTGGCCCACGTCGCGTGATCAGTACAAAGCGAAGTGCGCAAAGGTCGATAAAGCCTTGGGTGAGCTATTTGCGGAGATCGGCACGCCGCAAGTACTCGCGCTTGGTGAGATCACTCACGTCGCTGCTAACGATCTAAGAGACCGTCTGCTTCCCGAATACCGGGTTTTGTCACTTGACGTAATGAAGGGCGATGAGTCACTTCAGGTCGCGGTGCTGTATGCCCCCGATTCGGACCTGGTCAACTTTGAGGAGCAGGCGCCCTTGCTGGCGCCGATGATGCCGGGATCCACTCGCCCCATGGCGGTCCTCGATGCTACATCCGGCGCCCACACGGTCCGCATGGTGATTTGTCATTGGCAAGCAAGGTTCGATGCCGTGGGGTCAAGACGCACTCGCGCCAGGACGGCCGACTTCCTCGCCGGCGAATGCTATGACTTCATCGTTGCCGATCATCAGAACCATCACCTTGTCATCGTGGGCGACTTTAACGAGGAGCCTTATGAGGAAGGTCTCTTGATGCTGAACGCCCACCGACATCGGCGTCGTGCGCATCGCAAGCCACACCGCGCTGATCGGCCGGTAAAACGCCTACATCTTTACAACACGGCGTGGCGCCTGCTCGGGGAACAGTATCCACATCCAGTGGAGGGGAAGCGTTCCAACGCTGCGGGTTGTGCGGGAACGTATTACTGGGCGATAAAGAAAAGCTGGCATCACTTCGATCAAATCCTTGTCAGCGGAGGCCTTCTCGGGTCCGATGCGCCTTACATTGACGAGACCCGTACCGGCGTTGCCTCGACTCCCTCCTTCCTGGCCAGTGGCCTTCCGGCGAAATTCATGGCCGCGCATGGAGAATTCGTCGGGTTGTCAGATCATCTTCCCATCTTCGCTTGCATCCAGCTTTGAGGTAACCCGTGGTCGATTTCAGTGACCTTTTGCAGCGATCCCTTGCCACCGTCAACGACAAGTACGCAAGGACGGTCGAAGACCTGCGTACCGTGGTCAGGGAACTACGTGATTCGATAAAAGCCATTGCGAACAACGAATTTGGATTCGAACTGGCTGAAATCGTGTCGGACGTACAAGGCACGACATTTCAGATTTATCTTGATAGCGACGTCACCGTTCCGAACGCCACGCTCGTTACGGTCGCCGAGTTTCACGTCGGTGCTACAGGCTATCCCGTCGAGATTGGAACATTTCACAAAGGGACGCGGCGGTTCGTCTCCGGCGGATTTCCCCCTTTGAACGACATTGAGCAAATTCGTGTGTTCTTTGTTGAGCAACTCTCGAACCCTGAGTCGCCGCTGATACAAGGCATCGGCTACGCCATGCGAAAACGCCTCAATCACTGAGGCGTTTCGTCATCGGAACCAAGGCATCAAGGGCCGGCAGGCGCCTTGGTCGCTGCCGCCGTCGCTGTGGCATCGCCGGCGGGCGAGGCGCCTGGTAGTGATGTCCCGCGTACCACATCGGCCAGGCGCTTCTGCATATCATCGTCAGCCGCCTTGTCACGCACGGCGTAGCTCACCGTGTAGATGTAACTGGCGGTTTTCGGCTGGGCCGGATCGTAGACTTTGCTGATCAGCCGCCACTCGTCGCTTTCGAACGGTTTGCCATCGCGTGGGTGGGCGTGCTTGCCCAGCTCGTCCCACAGGTTGTTCGCATCCTGCGACGAATCGGCGAACGGGCGCTGGAAACGGTCGATGTAGACCATGGCGTTCGGCGCTTCCTGCTGGCTGAGGCTCAGGTGCAGCAGGCGCACGACCGGCTTGCCATCTTCGACCGTCCAGCCACCCGCCACGAAGACCTCCGAGCGGCCGCCATGCGGCACGATGCTGCTGGGCCAGCCTGCCTTTACGCCATCGACGGAAAGCGTGGCGCCCTTGGCGTCCTGGCCAAACGCGGCATCGCGCAGAACCATCGGCCGCGTGCCATTGGCAAGGAATGCCTGCCACTGCGCGAGCGTGCCGGTGTACGCGATGTCCTCCATATCGGCCATCATGCGCATCTTCAGGGTTTCCTCGAAGATATCGCCCGCACCCGCCATGCGGATCATGCCCACTGCGCCATCGGGCGTCGGCGTGGTCGCCGTCAGCAGCGACATATCGAAGAAGGGGATGGTGAAGGCATCCACGCGCCACGCGCGGCCCTGTCGGTCGGTGAAGGATTCGGTCGATGCGGGCTCACCCAGCGAGGTGATCTTGATGCTCTCGCGGCCGACCTTGCGAGTAATGAAGCCCAGGGTCAGCAGCGCATCGCCCACGGTGCGGCCGCCGGTCAGGGCCGGCTTGTCCGCTTCGGAGTGGATGTGCCACAGCGCCGTGTCGTTCAGCGTGGAGCGATCGATGTAGCCCTTGTTCGGCAGCTGCGAGCGCTGGGAGTCATCCTTATCGGTGCGCATCCACACGCCACCGTTATCCTGCACCACCAGGGCAGGCACGCCACCGCTCCACGGGCTATGGGTCAGCAGCTCATGGGATTTCTCGCCTTGCGGCCACAGCGAATCGGCGCGCTCCTTCAGCCACGCCTGCGCTTCCTTCGCCAGCGCGTTATCGGAGACCGCCGCGATGCGCGTGTAGAACTCCGCCTGGCTCAGCGGCAGGGGCATCTGCTCGCGCAGGCGGCTATGCCGGGTTTGCGGGCTGTAGGTGGTGCCGAAATCCATGGAGAGGTCGATGCTGGCGACCTTGTCCGAAGCATCCAGCACGGCACTGATCGGCAGGGCGAAGTTGAGGTTTTCGCTGGGCGATTTGCGCAGCACCACGCCGATCACCTTGCCCTTGTCATCGATCAGCGGGCCGCCGCTGTTGCCGGGCGAGGCGGGCGCGGAGAAGCGCATCCACTTCCAGCGGCCATCGACTTCTTCGGGGGTATCGGAGGTGTAGAGGCCATCGCGCAGCACCACGCCGGTGCCCAGGGCATTGCCCACCGCAATGACGTTCTCGTTGATCGACGGCGTGCGCTCGACCTCGAGCGGCTGCACCGAAGGCGCCTGCTTCAGGCTGAACTCCACGAAATCCTGCTGCGGCGAGAACTTCACCACCTTGTCCACGGCAAACACGTGGCCTTGCTCGTCGCGCAGGGAGAGCGGGCCGCGCACGCTACCCACGCCGCTGGCGAAGACGTGCCAGGCGGTAACGAAGCGGTTATCGCCAATGGCGAAGGCGGTGCCGATCGACTGGTACTTGTCGGTCCGTTCCTGGTACGGCATCTGGTCGAGGGGCAGGGGCTTCTCGTAAACCACCTTGCCATCATCGGCCTTGGCCGCGACGACCTCGAAGGTGGCGGCCTTTACCCTGGGCAGCAGGGCCGCATCCAGCGTAGCCGCGTGGGCCGCGGTGCCGGCACATGCCAGCGCCATCGCGGCGGCGATCATCCGTTTCCTCAGAACTGCCATGTTCGATTCCCCTGGTTGGTCGCTACAGCGTACGCGACCGATGGGGGCGATTTGAAGACGGGTTGCGGGCGCCGCGAGGGCGCCCTGGGTGGCCGGGGTCGGTTACGGTGCCGAAGGCTTCCTGTCCGGCACGTCCACGCCTGCCGCCGCCTGCTTCAGCCGCGCCCGCATGTCATCGTCGCTCACCTTGCCGCCCACGGCGTAGGTCACCCCGAAGGCGTGCCTTGCGCGGTCCGGATGGGCCGGATCGAATACCTCGGCGATGCTGCGCCGGTCATCCTTGTCCACAGGCTGCCCGTCGCGTGGGTGCGCGTGGGTCATCAAGTCGTGCCAGAAACTCTGCGCCTGGGGTTGGGAATCCTCGAAATTGCGCTCGTAGCGGTCCAGCCGGACCAGCGGCTCGGGCGTATCGCGCTGCTGCAGCACGATGGTGCGTACATGCAGGGCGGCCTTCCCATCCTCGTCGGTCCAACTGGGTTCAACGGCCACTTCGGCGCGACCCTCCAGGGGCACGAGATCGCCTGGCCAGGTGGCCTTCATGCCATCGGCTGACACGGTTACGACATTACCCTCCCGACGTACTGTCGCATCGCGCAGCACGGTGGCCGGCGCGCCGTTGGCGAGGAAGGCCTGCCACTGGGGCAGGCTCCCGTGGTACGCGATGTCCTCCATGTCCGCCATCAGGCGCAGCTGCAGGGCGATCTGCCGTGCATCCCGCGCCAGCGCGAAACGGAACATTCCCACGGCGCCATCCGGGGTCGGCGTGGTGGCCAACACCACGGCCCCATCATTGAACGACAGGGCAAAGGTCTGCACCGTCCAGGCCCGGCCCTGGCGGTCAGTGACGGTTTCCGAGGCCACCGGCGCGCCCAGCGACGTGATCCGGATCTTGTCCTGGCCCATGTCGCGCATGATCATGCCCTGGGTGAGCAGCAGGTCCATGACAGTGCGGCCACCATTCCCCAGGGCGGGCTTATCGTCATCGGCGTGGATATGCCACACCATGGTCTGGCCGTAGGCGGTCTGTTCGATGAAGCCCTTGGCCATGGGCGTGCGCTTGCGCTGAGGCTGGCGGCGCACCCAGTTACCGTCGCTGTCCTGGCTCACCATGATCGGCAGGCTATCGGTCCACGGGCCGCGCGTCAGCAGGTCGTGTGATGCTTTGCCCTCGGGGAAGAGCGTGGCCTGGTGTGCGCTCATCCAGACCTGGGCTTCGTCGTGCGCCCAGTGGTCGAAGATGTCGCCGAAGCGCTTGTTGAATTCCGCATAGACCATGGGTAGCGGCAGCGTGGCCTTGAGACGGCTGTTGCGGGTCTCCTGGCTGAACGGCACGGTGAAGTGCTCGGGGACATCGATATTCGCGGTCTTGTCGGACGCATCGAGCACGCGATCGATCGGCAGGGCGAAGTTCAGATTTTCACTCGGCGATTTACGCAGCACCACGCCGATGACCTTGCCCTTCTCATCCACGAGCGGGCCGCCGCTGTTGCCAGGCGAGGCCGGGGCCGAGAAACGCAGCCATTTCCAGCGGCCATCCACTTCTTCGGGTGTCTGCGATGTGTACAGGCCATCGCGCAGCACGATACCGGTACCCAATGCGTTGCCCACCGCGAAGACGGCCTCATTCAATGCAGGCGCGCGTTCGACAGGCAGTGGCGCGACGTAGGGCGGGTTCGTGAGGCTGAACACCACGAAGTCTTCCTGCGGCGAGGTGCGCAGCACCTTGTCGATCGCGAACACATGGCCTTGCTCATCGCGGAGCATCAAAGGCCCCTGCAAGCTGTTCACGCCATCAAGGAAAACGTGGAAGGCGGTGACGAAGCGCCCGTCGCCGATCGCAAAGGCCGTGCCGATCGAACGGTAGTGGTCGTTGCGTTCCTGGTAGGGCAACTGGTCGAGCGGCAAGGGCCGCTCATAGGTCACGTTGCTGTCATCAGCCTTGGCCGCCACGACTTCAAACGTTGCCGCGCGCACCTTGGGCAGTAATGCCGGATCAAGCGTGGCCGCCGCAGCGGCCGATGCGAATGCGCTACCGATGGCGAGCGCTAGCGACCACTTCACTAGCGACCACTTCAACAGAACCGCCATGTTCATCTTCCCTGGGAATTTTCCGCAGGGTAATGCAGGCAAAGGCCTGAATTGAACTGGCAAGTTCCTGCGATGACACCTCAGTAAAGTGCGCGGGCCTTCAACGTGCCTTCGATCGCTGCAAGCTCATTACGCAAGGCGGCCGCGTGTTCTTCGCTGGTGCTTACATCGATCACGACGTAGCCCACCTGGCCCGAGGTCTGCAGGTACTGGCCATCGATGTTCACTGCGGCGCGCGAGAATACCTCGTTCACCTTCGACAGCACGCCCGGGATATTGCGGTGAATGTGCAACAGGCGGCGGCTGGTCGGGTGGCCGGGCAGCGATACCTCGGGGAAGTTCACCGCCGAGAGCGTGCTGCCGTTATCGCTGTAGCGCACCAGCTTGGAGGCGACTTCGATACCGATGTTTTCCTGCGCCTCGCCGGTGCTGCCACCGACGTGCGGGGTAAGGATCACGTTATCCATGCCCACCAGCGGCGAGACGAAGGGATCGTCGTTGCCTTTGGGTTCAACCGGGAACACGTCGATGGCCGCACCGGCCAGGTGCTTCGCGTGCAACGCCGCCGCCAGCGCATCGATATCGACCACCGTGCCGCGTGAGGCGTTGATCAGCATGCTGCCCGGGCGCATGCGCGCGATCTCTTCCGCGCCGATCATCAGCTTGGTTTGCGGGGTTTCCGGCACGTGCAGCGTCACGACGTCGGCGCGTTCGAGCAGGTCGCCCAGGTCAGCCGCCGGGCGCGCGTTGCCCAGCGAAAGCTTCGCTTCCACATCGTGGAAGATCACCCGCATGCCCAGCGATTCGGCGAGCACGCCGACCTGGGTACCGATATGGCCATAGCCGACGATACCGAGCACCTTGTCGCGCACTTCGAAGCTGCCCGCGGCCGACTTGGACCAGCCGCCGCGGTGGCACTGCGCGTTCTTTTCCGGGATGCGGCGCATCAGCATGATCGCTTCGGCGATCACCAGCTCGGCCACGCTGCGCGTATTGGAGTAGGGCGCGTTGAACACCGGCACGCCCAGGCGTTCGGCTTCGGCCGTATCGACCTGGTTGGTGCCAATGCAGAAGCAACCCACGGCGATAAGGCGGCGCGCCTCGGCAAGCACCTCGGCGGTGAGGTGGGTGCGCGAACGGATGCCCACGATGTGCGCATCGGCGATGCGTTCGCGGAGCTCATCCTCGGGCAGGGACTTCTCGTGGAACTCGATCTGGGTGTAGCCGGCCTGGCGGAAGGTATCCAGCGCGCTGCGGCTGACGCCCTCCAGGAGTAGAACCTTGATGTCCTCTTTGGGGTACGACGTGCGCTTCATGGCCAGCCCGGTCTGTAGGTTCAACGAACCCCCACTATGCCAGAACGTGGCGGGGATGTTGCAGTGCAGTGGACGGCTGGCGGCCGCGCTGGCACCCTCGGGTGGCCCCTTATCCGAGAGCCCCATGAGCGATCCGCGCCTCACCGACCTTGCCAGCCAGTTGCCTGGCCTGAAGCTTTCCACCGAACCGGGCGACCTGGAGCACCACGGCCGCGACTGGACCCGGCGCTGGACCCCGGCGCCGCTGGCCATTGCGTTTCCCGGCGATATCGCCGAGGTACAGGGCATCGTCCGCTGGGCCAACGAAAATGGCGTGGCGGTGGTGCCTTCCGGCGGCCGCACCGGCCTATCGGGCGGCGCCGTGGCCGCCCACGGCGAGCTGGTGGTAAGCCTGGACCGGATGAACAAGGTGCTGGCGTTCAACGAGGTGGACCGCACGTTGACCGTGCAGCCGGGCATTGCGTTGGAGGCAGTGCACAACGCCGCCCGCGAGCACGGCCTGATCTACCCGGTGGATTTCGCCGCGCGCGGCTCGTGCCAGATCGGCGGCAACATCGCCACGAATGCGGGTGGCATCCGGGTTATCCGCTACGGCAACACGCGGCAATGGGTCGCAGGGCTGAAGGTGGTCACGGGCAGCGGCGAGCTGCTGGATCTCAACAAGGGCCTGATCAAGAACGCCTCGGGTTACGACCTGCGCCATCTGGTGATCGGCTCGGAGGGCACGCTGGGCATTGTGGTCGAGGCCACCCTGGCGCTCACCTCCCCGCCGCCGGCTTCGCAGGTGATGCTGCTGGCGGTACCGGCGATGGATGCGCTGATGAAGGTATTCGCCGAGGCCCAGCGCACGCTGCGCCTGGAGGCGTTCGAGTTCTTCACCGATCGCGCCTTGCATCACGTGCTGGCACATGGGGCGCAGGCGCCGTTTGACGAGACCTACCCGTTCTACGTGGTGACCGAGTTCGATGCAGCCGATGAGGCGGCCGAGGCGAGCGCGCTGGCGTTCTTCGAGGCCTGCCTGGAGCAGGGTTGGGTGGTGGATGGCGTGATCTCGTCATCCGATGCCCAGGCCGCCGCGCTGTGGCGCCTGCGCGAGGGCATCACCGAGAGCCTGGCGAAGTACAAGCCGTACAAGAACGACGTCTCCGTGCGCATTTCCCGCGTGCCGGCGTTCATGGCGGAGATGCAGGACCTGCTGGCCCAGGGCTACCCGGATGTGGATGTGGTCTGGTTTGGCCATATCGGCGACGGCAACCTGCATATCAATGTGCTGAAGCCGGAGGGGCTCGATTACGCGGCGTTCGTGGAGCAGTGCGAGCACGTGACCACCTTGCTGGTGGAAACGCTGGAACGGCACGCGGGGAGCATTTCCGCGGAGCACGGCATTGGGCTGGTGAAGAAGCCCTGGCTGGGGAGCGTGCGCTCCGCGGAAGAGATCGCGTTGATGCGGGGGATCAAGGCGGTGCTCGATCCCAATGGGGTCATGAATCCCGGGAAGCTGCTCTAGCCCCGGGGGCTTGGGGCGCCCCGGCTCGCAACAGCCTTCCCTCAGGCGTTACCCTTATCGTCCCCCTTTTCCCCAAGGCACCACCCCATCATGGCCCAGGAATCCCCCGACCTGTACCCCGCGATCGAGCCGTACGAGACCGGCTCGCTCCAGGTTTCCGACCTGCACACCCTGTACTACGAGCAGAGCGGCAACCCGAACGGCAAGCCGGTGGTGTTCCTGCATGGCGGCCCGGGCGGCGGCACCAACCCGCGCTGCCGCCGGTTCTTCGATCCGAAGAAGTACCGCATCGTGCTGTTCGATCAGCGCGGCTGCGGCAAATCCACGCCGCATGCCGAGCTCACCGACAACACCACGTGGGATCTGGTGGAAGATATCGAGCGCCTGCGCAAGCACCTGGGCATTGATAAGTGGCAGGTCTTCGGTGGCTCGTGGGGTTCCACGCTGGCGCTGGCGTACGCACAGACCCATCCCGGGCAGGTGAGCGAACTCGTGCTGCGCGGCATCTTCATGCTTCGCCGCAGCGAGCTGGAATGGTTCTACCAGGGCGGTTGCGACCAGCTCTATCCGGATGCGTGGGAAACCTACCTCTCGGCCATTCCGCAGGCCGAGCATGGCGACCTGATCAGTGCCTACCACCGCCGCCTCACCAGCCCGGATGCCGCCACGCGCGTGGCCGCGGCCCGTGCATGGTCGGTGTGGGAAGCGGCGACGAGCTACCTGTACCAGGATGAAGGCCACATGGCCTCCAGCGGCGAAGACGAGTTTGCGCTCGCGTTCGCCCGCATCGAATGCCATTACTTCGTCAACGCCGGCTTCTTCGAGGTTGATGGTCAGTTGCTGCGTGACGTGGGCAAGATCCGCCACATCCCGACGGTGATTGTGCAGGGCCGTTACGACGTGGTGTGCCCCATGCGTAGCGCGTGGGATCTGCATCGTGCGTTCCCGGAAGCCGAGCTTCGCGTGGTGCAGGATGCCGGGCATTCGGCATTCGAGCCGGGGATTACGCGCGAGCTCGTCCGCGCCACCGATCAGTTCGCCCAGTAGTACCGCGTCCTTGTAGGAGCGCGCTTGCGCGCGATGGGTGCGTGCGGCAAGACCCATCGCGCGCAAGCGCGCTCCTACACAGAGCCATCGCACAAAAAAAAGGGCGCCCGGGTTTAGCCGGGCGCCCTTTTTTGATTCGTGCTTAGAACAGGATCGACGGCAGCGTCAGCAGGTCCACCACGAAACCATCGTGGTCGGACGAACCCAGCGCCTTCTTCACGCCGGTTTCCTTGGCCGCATCATCCAGCGTCTGTACCGGGGCATCCAGGTTGCCGCGGCCGTATTCCATCTTCAGGAACAGGCCACGGGCCACGGTGTTCAGCAGCGCGTGGTCCAACACTTGGTGCGTCGGCACCGAGCGCGGGGCCTGGCCCTGGATGTTGCCGAAGTTCTCGGTGAACAGGAACGAGTAGCGATCCTGGGCGGGCACCGAATCCACGGCGTTCCACAGGGCCGGCTTCACGATGTTCTTGCCGAGCTTCAGCAGGTTCTGGCTATCGTCGTACTTGCCCGAGACCAGGCCCACCACATCGGTGAAACCATCGCTGAACTGGTACGAGTTGAAGTCACCCACCACCATGATCGGGGTGAGCAGGTTCTTCCGGTCGGTCTGCAGCGCCTGCACCTGCTTCGCGAGCGACTGGGCCTGGAGGAAACGCTTCTGGCGGTCGCGATCGGCGGTCGTACCGGTCTTGTCCACGTTCTGGCGTGCCTTCGGGTGCACCGAGATCACGTTGATGCGCATGCGGCCGATGATCGACGGCACATCGGCCGTGAGCAGCAGCGGCGGGTGGTCGTGCAGGAACGATTGCGTGCCGCCATCATCCCAGGTGGCGTCCGCATCGAGCTGGCGCACATCCACCACGCGGACGCGGTCGGTGCGGACCAGGAAGCCCACGTTGATGCCGCTCGGGTCGTGGCCCGGCTGCAGGAACGCTTCGTACTGCGCCGGGTAATCATCACCCAGCTGCTTGGCCAGGCCCTGCAGCACGGCCAGGCTCTTCACTTCTTCCACCGAAAGGATATCCGGCAGCTTCAGCACGCTACCGACATACGCGGAGAGGCGCTGGGTCTTCAGCTTCACTTCGTCCGGCGTCGGCTCGGTGCTGCCGCCGCTGCAGGTGAAGGTGGTGTTGAAGTCCGAATCGCAGAAACGCTCCATGTTGAACGCGCCGACGCGCACCGCGTAGAACGGCTTGTTGTCGACCGGGCGCGGAAGCGGGTTGGCCTTGGTGATGGTGATCTTGCTGGGGATGAAGGTGTACGCACCGAACGCGTACGAGATCACGCCTTCGGCCTTGAACGTGGTGCCGGCGTTGAACGGCGTGTTCGCGGCCACGGCGCCGAAGTCGGCCGTGTTCATCTTCAGCACTTCGGGGTTACCCGACCAGTTCGGCAGGTTCACGCCATCGGGCACCGGCACGGTGTAACGCACGCCTGGCTTGCGCAGCGAGCGCTGGCCGTTGGCGGTGATGTACACCTCGGCGAACGGCTCGTTGCTGAAGCGCAGGTTGCCGGTCGTGATCATGCCGGTGTTGATCGAGACGCGCATGCCCACGAAGCACTGGAAGTTCGTCGTGCCGCAGGAGAGGGCGTTCGGATCGTTGGACGGCACCTTGTCGTTGAACACCACGGCGGTCGGCAGGCGTGCGCCGTGCATCGTGGTGGTGATGGTGGCGTTCTTCAGTTCCGGCAGGTTGAAGTAGTTGTCGACGGTCGCTTCGACATTCACCTGGTCGCCGGCCTTCACCGTCGGCGCCGTGCTGGTGAACACGTAGATGCCGTTCGAGGTGAGCGGATCGTTGTCGGCGCGGCTATCCGGGGTCTGGATGGTGAAGCCAGCCGGGCCCACCGCCGTGACGATGTTGCCGGTGGTGGAAACGCGCTTGCCGAGCAATGGCGAGACCTGGTCGTGGCCGGTGATCTGCCAGATTTCGGCGGCGACCGGGATCTCGTTGAGGATGGCACCCACGGCGGTGGGCTTGGCCAGGGCAACGTCGCCCGAGGCGTTGGTCAGGTTGACCTTGAACGCCTTGTCCGGGCCGGCCGCCTTGGCGCCGTGCACGTTCACCGTCACGGTGGCCGTGGTCTGGCCGGCCGGGATGGTGACATCGGTGTTCACCGCGTCGTAGTCGCCCGCGGCCACGGTGGCCGTATCGTCGGCCGTGGCCGCATGCACGGTCACGTCCGCCGCGCCGGCCTGGCTCAGCGTCACGGTGAACGGCATCGGCACGTCATCGGCGTTGCGCAGGCTGACCGAGGCATCGGCGATCGACAGGCTCGGGCCCTGCGCCACGCAGGTGCTGGCGCTGTTGTGCGGGGTGGTCGGCGCGACCTTCACCCAGTCGGCGGAGTTATCACCGGTGGACTGCGGGAAGCCGGCGGCGTTGGTCTTGCGGCCGTAGCCCTGGTCGCCGTTGGTGCTGCCCAGGCTCGCCAGCGGCGTGCCCAGCTTATAGGCCGAGCCGGCGCTCAGGCCGACCTGGTCGATCACCGTGCCCGAGGCATCCAGCAGCGCGAGGCCGCCGTCATCGGTCACGCCGGTCGAATACTTCTGATCGAACGCCACGCTGCCGGAGTAGCCCGAGCTTGCCGTATTGGCCAGCAGCAAATAGCAGCCCGGGGCGATGGTGACGCCGGCGGGGAAGGTGAAACGGGTGCCGGTCGTGCCCGCGTTGTTGGAGGCGTTGAGCTTGTAGCCCGACACATCCAGCGGCGCGGTGCCGCTGTTCTGGACTTCGACGAATTCGTCGTTGCCGCCAGCGGGGCCGCGGACGCGGAACTGGGTGATGGAAAGATCCGCCGCCTGGAGCGACGAGGCGGCCATAAGGCCGGCAAGCGCCGCCCACAGGGCGCGCTGCTGTTTGGTCGAACGCATTCGAAAATCCCCTCGAGTCGTTGAGTTGTACGCGACCCAAGACGCCCGCAATCCCCTGCGGCGGCGCTCCCCCTGTCAGGTCCGCCGCAGGATTCTGCCGCAAGTTTGTGACAGCCGGTGTGACGGCCGTCGCCGGCTTATTCGGGTTTTTGCTTCGTCCCGAAGATTTTGTCACCCGCATCGCCCAGCCCCGGCAGGATGTAGCCCAGCTCGTTCAGGTGATCGTCGATCGAGGCGACGTAGATCTCGATATCCGGGTGCGCCGCCTCGATCCGCTTCAGGCCCTCCGGCGCGGCGACCAGGAACAGGCCCTTGATCCGCTTGGCGCCCGCGGCTTTCAGCATGTCGACGGTAGCGACCAGGGTGCCGGCGGTGGCGAGCATCGGGTCGACGATGATGGCGGTGCGCTCGTCCATGCGGCCGCTGAGCTTTTCGTAGTACGCCACCGGTTGCAGGGTTTCTTCATCGCGCTGCAGGCCCACCACGCTCACCTTGGCCGCCGGGATCATTTCCAGCACGCCGCTGAGCATGCCCAGGCCCGCACGCAGGATCGGCACGATGGTGACCTTCTTGCCCTTGATATGGGTCACTTCGACAGGACCCGCCCAGCCTTCAATCATCTTGCACTCGGTTTCCATATCCGCCGTGGCCTCGTAGGTGAGCAGGGCGGCGACTTCGGAAGCGAGTTCACGGAACTCCTTGGTGCTGATGCCGGCGGCGCGCATCAGGCCAAGCTTGTGCTGGATGAGGGGGTGGCGGACTTCGACGATTTTCATGGGCGGCTGGGTGGCGTTGGTTTCGATGCGGCATTTTCGCACGATCGGGCGTTGGCGCATGCGCGGATCGCGTGCAAGCACGCTCCTACAAAAGCGCGCAGCGCAGGTACTGGCTGGCGTTTGTAGGAGCGTGCTTGCACGCGACGGGTGCTCGCCTAAACGAATCAGCCCTTAAGGCACGAACTCATGAACGCCTTCCGCTCATCACCCTTCAGGGTTTTGGCCTTCGGATCGGCGTTACACGCCTTCATCTTGTCCTGCTGGGTCATCTTGGCCGGGGCCGCTGGCTGCTCGCCTTTCAGGCAGCTGGACATGAACGCTTTGCGCTCATCACCCTTTTTGCCAGTGGCCTGGGTGTTGCAGGTGGACATCCGCTGTTGCTGCGGTGTCAGGTCCTTCTTGGCCTGGTCTGCCGCGAAGGCGGAGCCGGCGAAAACGAGAAGGGCGGAAACGGCAAGGACACGAAACTGCACGCGCATGGCGAACCCCTACGTGACGCCGGCCATCCCGGCGTGGGGCAGCTTACGCTGTTTCTCAGTCACCAGCATATCCCCGCTTCTGTAGGAGCGCGCTTGCGCGCGATGGCTGCTCGCGCCATCCGTGAATCGCGCGCAAGCGCGCTCCTACATTGATTCGTTCAGGTGAACCGCATAGCTTGGTGCCATGAACCAACCACTCTCGCTCTCCACGGACGGTAACGGCCTGCTCAGCGGCTTTCGTTACCACGATGGGCGCATCGTCCACATCGGCTTCGATCGGGATGCCGTTACGCTGCGAGTCGCATGCGAAGACGGGCTGGCCGAGACGGATCTGTTGCTCACGGGCGTGCGCGCCTACCGCCAGGATGGGCTGTTGAGCCAAAGCATCGTCGGATGGATGTTCGTGGTGAAGTCCGGAGAGCTGTCGGCCGAGAAGGCAGCCACACTGTTCGGCCGCGACATCGATCTCTACAAAAGCCTTGAGCCCGGTGAGCTCATCATCCAGGTCGAGGCCATCATGGGCGTGGGCGTAACCGCGGTTTGCACCGCGGTTACCGCATGGGCCGCCTGAGGATCAGGCCGCCTTTTCTTCAGAACGGCGCGGACCTTCCTTAAGGGCGTGGCGCACCTCGTCGATGATCAGGTCCACCTCGGCGCTGGTGACGCGGAAGTGCGGGGTGAAGCGCAGCGAGTTCGCGCCGCCGTGGATCACGCCGATGCCGCG
>Ga0157369_10004094_pt1 | contig 17270 bp, 24 predicted proteins | sample C25metaG_FD_113461 | JGI IMG/M metagenome (GOLD analysis project Ga0157369, IMG submission 113461) | Corn rhizosphere microbial communities from Kellogg Biological Station, Michigan, USA - C2-5 metaG | ecosystem: Host-associated > Plants > Roots > Rhizosphere > Soil | place: USA: Michigan... | reverse complement strand
GAGATCAATGCGCCGCCGGACGTGGACAGCGTGAGCGGCACGCTTCCGATCTTGTAAACGAACGCGCCGATCAACGCGCCGATCGCGATCGCCGCGCCGATGAAGGCGACGTCAGCAATATCAGTGACGCGATCCGGCCGCCCCAGCATCTTGGTCGCCGCCACGACATCGGGCGTGCGGCCGACCAGCGTGACGATATCGCCCCGGTTGATCTTCGTGCCTGGCAGAATGGGAATTTCGACCGCGATCGCACCTCTTGTGATCTTGCGCAGGAACACGCCGCGTGCGGACGGCAGCTTTGCCAGCTCCTCGAGGGTCTTGCCATCGACGTTCTTGTTGGTCACGTAGACATCGACGCCTTCGATCGGTACCGCCAGGAGTTCGCGGTCGTCGACCTCCTCCGCCTGCTCGCCGATCAGCTGGACGAGCACGTCGCGCCGGCCTGCCACGGCCACGATGTCGCCGGCATGAATCACGGTGTCGGCGGTCGCGTCCATGATCTGCCCGCTCTGTCGAATGCGCTGGATGAACACCCGCTGCTCGGGGATCAGGGCTTCGGCTCCCTGCACCGTCTTTCCGACCACCGGCCCGCGTTCGCGAACGCGAAAGGCGCGCAGTTCGAACTGGTGCCAGGCCGTGCCGGGTCCGCCCGTCTGCTTCTTGCCGCCATGCTCCTCCTCATACTTCCTGCACGCGGCTTCGAGGTCGATGCCAAGCAGCGCCGGACCGATCAGGGCCAGCACGATCGCGGAGCCGACCGTGCCGAAGATATAGGTGACGGCATACGCAACCGGCATTCCGTCGAGCAGCTTCTTGGCCTCGTCCGGCGGCAGACCGAGGCGGTTGATCGCATCGGTTGCAAGGCCTATCGACGCCGAGATGGTCTGCGAGCCGGCATAGAGTCCGACCGCCGATCCAACGTCATAATCGGCTATCTTGGCACCAAGATAGGCGGCGGCCAGACAGAACACGCACACGACCGCCGCAAATATGGCCTGCGGAATGCCGTCCTGCGCAATGCCTCGCACGAATTGCGGGCCGACGCCGTAGCCGATGGCGAACAGGAACATCAGGAAGAAGGTCGGCTTCAGCGGGCCCGAGATCGTGATCCCGATCTGACCGATGATCACGGCGGCAATCAGCGTCGCGGTTACGGCGCCAAGGCCCAGCCCCTTGTACGTGAACGAGCCGAAGTAATAGCCGAGCGCCAGGGAAAGGAAGATCGCGATTTCCGGATATGTACGGAGCGTCTGGAACAACCAGTTGATCATGACTTCACCCATTCATGCATTGCCAAGGCACCGGCGCCCATCTGCTGCGGCCCCGACGGCGACGTGGCGACGCAGAACCACCGGCGAGACCTGAGCGTGCATCGGCGGCATCAGGCGAGACGCAGCACAAGATGTGTTGATCTATGTCAATCGGCCTGTTGCACGGGTTGGCGCTCGCGATTGTCGCGACAACGCGTCGCGCGGCGCGAAAGAAGCCGCTGGCCTTCGAACCCTTGAGATAGATCAACCCCCCTTGCGCGAACTCCCCGATCCTCGTGGGGGTCGAGGAAGGATCAGGCTTGCCTGCCGGCCAAGCCTGATTGGCTTCCGATCCAACGGGGCACAGCTTGGGAGCATGAGATGGCCGATATCCTGACCTTAAAGAAGTTCGAGGCGCTGAGCCCCTTCGAGATCAAGGATGAGTTGATCAATCTCGCCAAGGCCAGCTCGAGGCGGACGCAGACCGCGTTTCTCAACGCCGGGCGCGGCAACCCGAATTGGGTCGCGACGACTCCGCGCGAAGGCTTTTTCCTGCTCGGACAGTTCGCCATCACCGAAAGCAAGCGCGTGATGGATCATCCGGCCGGCATTGGCGGCATGCCCCAGGCAAGCGGTATCGCAGCGCGACTGGAGGCGTGGCTGGCCAGTCACAAGGACATGCCGGGCGCCGGCTTCCTCAGCGAGATGGTGCCCTTTGCCGTCAAGAAATTCGGCTTCCAGCCGGATGCCTTCGTCCATGAGCTCGTCGACTCCATCATCGGCGACAACTATCCGGTTCCGGATCGGATGCTGGTGCACAACGAGCGCATCGTGCACGAATATCTGATGTGGGCCGTCTGCGGTGAGCCGCGGCCAACGGGCAAGTTCGACATCTACGCGGTCGAGGGCGGCACGGCCGCGATGTGCTACATCTTCAAGTCGCTGAAGGCCAACCGGCTGTTGCAGCCCGGCGATACCATCGCGCTGGGCACGCCGATCTTCACGCCCTATATCGAGATGACGCATCTGGAGGACTACGACCTCGAGGTCGTCCAGATCCAGGCGCCGCAGGAGAACCGCTTCCAGTTCACCGACCAGGAAATCAAGAAGCTGGAGGATCCGAAGATCAAGGCCTTCTTCGTCGTCAACCCAGCCAATCCATCCGGCATGGGGTTGGACGGCGAGACCATCGCCAAGCTGACCCACCTCGTGAAGACCAAGCGCCCCGACCTGATGCTCCTGACCGACGACGTCTACGGCACGTTCGTGCACGGCTTCCGCTCGCTGCTGGGCGAGCTCCCGTACAACACGATCGGCGTCTATTCCTATTCGAAATATTTCGGCTGCACCGGATGGCGGCTCGGCGCCATCGCCATCCATGAAGACAACATCTACGACAAGATGATCGCCAAGCTGCCCGATGCCGCGATCAAGGCACTCGACAAGCGTTACGGGCCGCTGACGCTGGAGCCGCGAAAGCTCAAACTCATCGACCGCATCGTCGCCGATAGCCGCGATGTCGCGCTCAATCACACCGCCGGCCTGTCGCTGCCACAGCAGGTGATGATGAGCCTGTTCTCGCTTTCGGAGATGATGGACGAGAAGAAGGCCTATCAGGCCGCCTGCATGGAAATCGTCAACAAGCGGCTATGGTCGCTGATCGATGGCCTCGGCCTGCGGGAGAAGCTCAGCCCCAATCCACACTACGATGCCTATTACGGGCTCATCGATTTCGAATTTTGGGCCCGCAAGAATATCGGCGATGAGGCCGTCGACTACCTGAAGAAGCACGTTCACCCGCTCGACCTCGCCTTCCGTCTGGCCGAGGCCCACGGCATCGTGCTGCTGAATGGCGGCGGCTTCGATGCACCCGAATGGTCACTCCGCGTGTCGCTCGCGAACCTGCCGGACGATGTCTATGACGATATCGGGCGAGGCGTGCGGACGATTGCGCGTGGCTATCGGGATGCTTATCAAGCCGCGCATGCAAATGCCGGCGCGATCAAGCGATGATCGCAGCAAAATCAACCATGCTCCGCAGCACCCGGATCACAAGCGAAGCCTACCGGACTACCCGGTGGGTTTTTGTCACGCATGAAAGGCGTCGTAGGCGTGAACGAGAAAAACGGCTGCGCTACAGCAAACTAGAAACGCAACGACCAATGTCACGATTGCTTCTCCTGCGGCAAAGCCCCGAGATATTGGTTACGCGTAAGGTCCCAAATCAGTTCCAGGATGAATTGCATGACGCGATCCCCGTTCTGCGTGACAGAGCGTAGGCATCGCTTTGTTTCAGGGGTGCTTCGTCGGGGGAAGGAAATGGTTTCGCCGGACCGCCGTCGTGCGATCAAATAAACACCGCGGGGTTCGAAATACGTTGTTCCCGGCGGGCGTCTTTAGGCCGGGGCCCCGCACGATCCCAGCAACTGAAGGGTGCTCTCCAGTACCGAAGCGCTCGCCGACCGCGAAGATCCAGCCCATGGCGCCCGCCTGCCGCTCACCGCGCATGGCGACCGGCAAATTGCGACAAGCCGACATCAAGACGAAATGCCGAGCGAAGGCTGCGGACTGCTCAACCGGACAAGGTGCTGGCGGAAACCACCAGCCCCAGCACCAGACCGACCGCGATCGCAAACATCGTTGGAATGATAAACTCGACGGCAATCTCTTTTGGGGTCATTGCGCAAACTCGCTTTGACCTACCCCTAAGGCGCCAGTAACCACCTTGACGTGAGTCGCGCAATCGGCGTGATCGGCAAGCCGATATCCGTCTGGTCAGTCATCTGGCTCAGCGAAGTTCCGATCGATGAAGCTACAGCGCCGAGTTCAACCGGGCGCAGCCAGCTGATCTCATGATGTCACGGCGGGCATTGGTACCGCGGCACCAGACAGATGAACTCGCCGGACTTCTTGGCCGGCGGGTTTTCTTTTCCGCGAGCGATAGTTCGGCGCTGTTGCATCCGAGCTATAGCGAAGCAGCCACATTGTTGCCATTATCAACTCATGCCGGTCGAAATGACCAGCGCGGCGACTTGGCTAGGCTCGGCACACCTCCGGCTGGGGGCATGTGCCGAGCCGCCGCCGCATAAAATCGGGCGACAATGGATTTGCAGGCACGGGCATTTTGCCGCCGCGCCCTGTTGTTCTGCCCTGAGTTATCGAACCCCTCGACAACCCGTTCGGCACGAGGTTGTCACCCATGTCTTAGGTACGTTTCGTTACCCATGTGTCCGGGCCGGACAAAGGAAGATGTGGTGAGCGCGGAGGGACTCGAACCCTCGACCCCATGATTAAAAGTTATGGGCATGCACACAGACTAACCTCCTAGGCTTGTTCGATATTCTCGATTCTGCCTGAAAATCCCTGCAGATCAAGCCTTTACACATCTTTCTTGCTCATTCTCATTTTTTCCTTGTGTTGTCCCTGCGCTGTGTGCATAGAGTGTGCACAGAGACCTCGTGATTTTCTCGTGTGCACGGAGCGACCATGCAGGTAAAGATCAGCAAGACGCGCATCGACAAGCTCGAGCCCGGCCAAATCCTCTATGACACCGAGATCAAGGGCTTCGTCGCCCGGGCCCTGAAGAGTGGCAAAGTCAGCTACGGCTACCGCTACAGAAACCGCGGAGGCGCCTCGAAATGGCTTGGTCTTGGCATTCACGGGCCGGCGTTCACTGCGGAACAAGCCCGCACGCTGGCCAAGAAGCGCGCCGGCCAAGTCGCCGACGACCGCGACCCGGTGGCCGAGCAGGAAGAGGCCCGCGAAGCCGCTGCCAAAGCCAAGCGGACCGAAATCAACACGGTGGACACGGTCCTGGACGCCTTCGTTAAGCGGCACGCCAGCAAGCTCCGCAGCTCCGACCAGATCGAAGGCGCACTCGATCGGCACGTGCGCCCTACCCTGGGTTCCAAATCGATTTACGACCTCAAGCGCAGCGAGATCGTCACCATGCTGGACAAGGTGGAGGACGAGGCCGGGCCGGTCATGGCTGACCGCGTGCTGGCGCACATTCGGAAGGCCTTTAACTGGCAGGCTGCGCGCGACGACGAGTTCAAGTCCCCGATCGTCCGCGGCATGGCGCGCACCAAGCCGAAGGAACGCGCCCGCAAGCGCATCCTGGCTGACGACGAGATCCGGGACATCTGGAAGGCCTTGGAAAAGATCAAGGAGCCAGCTTGTTACCCGGCGTTCGTCAAGTCGCTGCTGCTCTGTGCAACCCGCCGGACGGAATCCGCCAGCATGTCGAATGCGGAGCTTGACGGCGATCTGTGGATCATCCCGGGCGAGCGGTACAAGAATAAGCTCGATCACGTTATCCCGTTATCTGAGCAGGCGCGCTCGCTGATTGGCGACAAGCCGGAAGGCTTCAAGGGCAATGCCTGGTTTGTTTTCTCAACCACGGGCGGCGGCAAGCCGTTCAGTGGATTCTCCAAAGCAAAGAAGCTGCTCGACGCCGAGATCGCCAAAATCAGGAAGGCCGAGGACCGGCCGAAGATGGCGCGCTGGACCTTGCACGACCTGCGGCGCACCGCGCGCACGCTGATGAGCCGCGCCGGAGTGTCGGAAGATCACGCCGAGCGCGCCTTGGGCCATGTGATCGGAGGCGTCCGCGGCACCTATGACCGCTATGAATACCTCGAGGAGAAGCGGCAGGCGTTCGCGGCGCTGGCTGGATTGGTGGCGCTGATCCTCGATCCGCCGGCTAATAACGTAGTTAAACTTGAGAGGTCCGCTACGTGAAAACTCGCATAACCAAGCGGGAAATTGAGCAAGGGTGGCTCATAGTTCAGGGCATGCTGGATGTAGCCCGCGAGCGTCCCGTGAGAACAGCACGGGATCGAGTGATCACGCTGAAGCAGATAAAGATATTGGTCGGTAACCTCATTCGGCCTCCGATGATTCATGGCGCGCGAAAAGGACTTAAGCGAAATCTTCACGCCGACCTTGCGGTCATCAACGACATCAAGAAATTTGGCTCGCTGCCCAAGGCAGTACGGGCACACATGCGTGACAGTCGCCTTTCCAAAAACACAACAGAGCGCTCGCATATTGAACGCATCAGCCTGCTGAAGAAATCTCGCTCGAAAAACCACAAGAAATAACGCCCCCATTATTCCTGCAGTCGTTTTGTCGGGAGCTTCCCGCGATTGTGTCGCGGTGCTCAACGTCACTGATGGCTGCGTTTAGTTTGTCGCGCCCTCAGTGTCTAACCCGAGGGACTCCGATGTTGAACGACAAACTTCTTTCGACCACTGCCATGAAAGAGCGCCGGCCGCCGCTCGATACTCCAGGTGCGGCGATCTATACCGGCACAAAACCGAACTACCTTGAAAAACTCCGCTGTACCGGGGCGGACCCGTTTACATAAAGCGCAAAGGGAAAGTTCTCTACGATCTGGATGACCTAGACGCGTGGCTCGAAGCCGGCAAGCGCCGCTCGACCTCTGAGGAAACGGAGGCCGCATAGTCATGCCGATCAAAAAGGAAAGCCCCGCTGGCGGGCGGGGCAATCCGGTAACTGTTCTGTCGGAAGCGAACACCCCGGAAAATAGCCTCGCCGCCCTCCGCGCGCAATACCTAGCCGAAATCTTCTCGTTGCCGGCAAGCACTGCCGTCACTGTCGCCGAGCTTGCCTTTAGGGAGGCTGTGCGATGACGGCCCGCAAGCGTCTTCCCAATCGGCGCCCTCACCTCGCTTTCAATTTCAGCCATGAGGGGCAAGCCTATCATTGCAGCGCCACCCGTTATCCTGACGGCCGCGTGGCGGAAATCTTCCTGCAAACCTCAAAGGCTGGAAGTGCGGCTCAGCAGCATGCTGAATGCGCTGCCATCCTCTGCAGCCTAGCGCTGCAATCCGGTGTAAGCGCCGAGACCATTATCAACGCGGTTCACGGTCCCATTGGTAAAGCTCTGACCTTGGCGGTGCGGCCATGACAGAGCCCATCACCATCAGCCTGTCTGGACCTCCACAAGGTAAGGGCCGAGCGCGTGCCTTCCTGCGTAGCGGCCATATCGGTCACTACACCCCCGAAAAGACGCGCTCCTACGAAGGCATGATCCGCACGGCGGCAATGGAAGCCATTGGGGATCGGCCTCCGATCGATCAGCCGATTGAGTTTGTGCTGCGCGCGATTTTCCAAGTGCCCGCGTCCTGGTCGCAACGCAAGCAGCAACAGGCCATCCTTGGAGAGATCAAGCCCGGCAAAAAGCCGGACCTCGATAACATCGCCAAGGCCTGGAACGATGCCCTCAACGGCGTTGTCTATCGCGACGATGCTTTGATCGTTCGAATGGCGCTTGAAAAGCGGTACGGGCCTCAGGCGCTTGTGGCGGTCACTGTGAGGCCAATCGAATGAAGGTCGCACAGCTTTCCACCGAAGCGCGGGCGAGCTTCGGTCTCGAAATCAAGCCCCTGCCGAGCGCTCATAACGTCGCGAACCGCGCTGAATGGGTATTGGGCCGCGCCCGCTCCATGAGCGTCGGGCTCCGGCTTGTCCTGGCTGAGATCGACGAAATCGGCATTTCCCTTAAGCATGGGTGGATCACGCCCGAACATGCGGCCGCGGATTTGGCCGCGCTCGAGCAACTGCCCTGCTACGTCGCTTCGGTCTTCCTCAGTGATAGGAGCGATACGTGAGCCCCGCGGAGGAAAACCGGATCCTGGACATCGATGTTGCGCGCCGCGACCGTCACCAGGCGGCCAAGGGCTTCCGCTTCAAGCTACTCCGCGAAACTGCGATCGATTCGGTTGCAAAGCGTCATATCATCAAGGGCATTTTTGCCCGCGGTGAAACCTCCGCATGGGTCGGACCTCCGGGCAGTCTGAAATCTGCCCTTATGGCGTCAGCCACGCTTGCTGTAGCCTCCGGAAGCAATTGGTTCGGTCGGCGCCATAAGGAGCAATGCGGCGTCATCTATTTTGCCCTGGAGCGTGCCGACCTCGTGGAGCGTCGTTTGCAAGCCGCCACGGCGGATCTAGACCTACCGATTGCCATCGTGCGCGACGTAATGGACCTGCTCAACGGAAGTTCGGTCAGCAAGGTGATTGCCACAATTCGCGAGGCCGAAGAGGCGTTTGGGTGCCCGGCGGGGCTGCTCGTGTTCGACACTTTCGCAAAGCTGGTAGCGGCAGGCGGCGGTGATGAAGACAAGGCCAAGGACCAAGGCCGGGTCTTTGCCAATATTCAGCGGATCAAGAACCAAACCGATTGCCATGCCGCCATCATCGGCCACACCGGCAAAGATGAAACCAGGGGAAGCCGCGGCAGCAATGCCATTCTCGGCGACGTTGATATGATGGTGATGATCTCGGGGGACGCCATCAAGACCGCGACCGTCACCAAGGCCAACGACGCCCCGGAGGGGCCGCTTTTTTCCTTCAAGTCGGAAACCTACGACTTCGGCAAGGACGAGGATGGTGACCCGATCACCGTCAATATTGTCAGCGCTGTTGAAACGCCAACGCAAGCGACCTCGGCCCGCGAACCCAAGTTGAGCGCCAACCAGAAAACGCTTTTCGCCATGGTGCACGCCGCCGGCACCAGCGGGATATTGCTGGAGGACTGGAACGCTCAAGCCAGGGAGGCAGGCATCGGAGTGAAGCGCAAAGCGGACCTGAACGACATCCGCAACGCGCTTCTATCGAAGGGACTTGTCCGCCAGTACGGCGACCGATGGACGGCGAGACATGAGTGAAGGGTTCGGTTGGTTACGACCGTTACGTCTCTATAGAGAGAGACGTAACGTAACGTAACTCCGTAACCTGCCAATCCGTAACCGTAACGTAACCCGAACCGTAACCCGTAACCGGGAAGAAACATGGCAAGACCGTCGAGCTATAACATCGAAGCAGTTGAGGAAATCTGCCTGCGAATGATCAACGGACAGGGGTTGCTGAAGATTTGCAGTGATCCAGGCATGCCGGACAGATCGACGGTCTATAGGTGGTTGAAGGACAACAGCGAGTTCCGCGACAGGTACGCCCGCGCGCGCGAAGCTTTGATGGACTTTTACGCCGAGCAGATCCTGACGATCGCTTTCGACGAATCCGGCGATGTTGTTATTGAGCAGGTTGGCGACAAATCGAAAGCCGTGGCGAACCATGCAAAGGTTCAGCGCGACCGGCTGAAGATCGACACCATGAAGTTTCTAATGGCGAAGCTTCATCCGGGCCGGTACGGCGACAAGCTGCCTGAAACGGTCGAAGATCGAAATATCAAGATCAGCTGGGAGAGTGAAGACAAGCCTATCAATGAGATCAAGCTGATAGGTCGGCCAGATGGAGATCGCCTAGACGATTTGATGAGGACCATTGATGGCCGCACCCGGGGTATTGAACGAGAGATCATCAGGCCAATCCTCGACGACGATGGCAACATAGTGAATGCCAACGATCCGGGAGCACTCCGAAGGCGCATTCTTGAGCTGGAGGCGAAGCTTGGCATTGGAAACCACGAGCCGCGTACGCCATCGGGACCACCACAGATCACGTACCAGCCTCAGCCATTGCCGGCCGATCTGGCGCCTGATGAATGGGAGCTGATGCTGTCCGTTCTCAACCTGGTGAAATGTTGCATGCCTGATGATGCTGACGCGTCACCGGCCGAAGTGTTTGGGGTGATCGAGCGCGCGCTGAAAGAGCATTTGCAGCCCAAATTTGCCGACTGAACGGCGTGGAAGGCTCTCCGAAAAAATGTTGGGCGATCTGGAGGCCGTTTGGGAGTTCCTGAGACCGACGCCAAGGGCTGCGATTGACGGAAAGTAGCGGCAATGTGTGCATAGCGTGTGCAACAATCGGAATAATACGGAAACATTAGCACAATCAATGGATAACCCGTGACTAAAGATTACGGGGTCTTGCAACCGCGGTCCTTTCTGGGTCAGAATCGCCCACTGATTTGGAGGACCGTTATGGCTGCAATCGAGTCTGACGAGGAAATGAGCAAGCTCATTGAATACCTGCGGGACAACACGCCGCTGAGTGCGCTGAACGCCGTGGAGGCCCGCGCGGTGTTCAGGTCGCTCTCACAGCTCGGTTATCGCATCCAGAAGCCGGCAGCGCATCCATCGGGCCTTCAGACGACAGAACAGGCCATCACCAGGGTTTCGACCAATCTTCATAGCCTGCGCTACCGCAAGGCCGGGAGTGTTGCATGATGCGCGAGAGCTTCACGGGCACGCTGAAGACCAGATGTCCGCCTTCCTTACTGCCGCTGATCGATCGGGCCGCGGCCGGCAAGATGATGACGGCAAGCGAATATACGCGGCGGGCGGTGATCGCTCAGCTCGAGGCCGATGGTGTCGAAGTTCAGCCCCTCGAGGCCGATGGTGTCGAAGTTCAGCCCCTCGAGGCCGATGGTGTCGAAGTTCAGCCCCGCGATGCCGGCGGCCTCTACGACCTCGTGGGAGGCCGTGCGCGCTATGCCCGGATTGAGGACGGTCAGATTGTCGACATGGGCTATCACGATGCCAAGCCCGATGACGGCCGCACATGGTTGCCGGTGGTGCATGTCGATTCCGAGCCGTTCAATATCGTGCGGCATTGGCGCCTGAACCCGGAAGCCCGGCTTGATGGTGACCGGGTGGTGGTGACCTATCCCGTGGTGTCCAAGTCGCAGGAGCCCACCTGATGGCCAAGGGCTTTTACTCTTGGAGCCAGACAGCTTCATCGAACGGCAGCGCCGACGACAGCGTGAACTACCTCGAAGGGCAAGCCCCGTCGTCTTTGAACGACTCTGCCCGCGCGGCGATGGCTCGCCTTCGCGAATGGGGCAACGACATTTCCGGCGCGATCGTCACCTCAGGAACCAGCGCCGCGTACACGGTGGCCTCAAATCAGGTTTTTGACACACTCGCTCATCTTAATAACCAGATCGTCGCATTCACGCCCCACACCACTAACGGGGCCATTGTGACGCTCAATGTGGATGGTCTTGGAGCGAAACCACTCCGGACAGCACCGAACACCGAGTTGCTGGCCGGCGTTCTCATCCAGGGGACGCCCTATGTTGCGGTCTACAACAACACCGATGGCGCGTTCTACCTGCGAGGCTTCTACGGCAATCCGTACAATATCCCGCTCGGAGGAGGGCTGGATTTCTGGGGTTCGACTGCGCCGAACACCTCGTTCGCATTTCCGACCGGGCAAGCTATTTCGCGCACGACCTATGCATCGTTGTTTGCGTTGATCGGTACGACCTATGGGACGGGAGACGGGTCAACCACGTTCAACCTGCCGAATAAGTCTGGCCGCGTGTCTGCAATGATTGATGCGACGACGACTGTCATTAATTCAGCCACCATGTCGCCCGACGGGACAACGATGGGAGCGAAGGGGGGCGCTCAAGTCTCAACGCTCACGACCACCAACCTGCCGCCCTATACGCCGTCCGGTTCGGTATCGACTATCACCAGCGGATCTACGAATGGCGATACGCTCACAAAGACCGGATCGGGAACCAACACCGGATTTGCGGATGGTTCCGATAGCTACAATCGAACGACAGCCCTGGCATGGAATAGCGTCAGCACGTTCACGGGCACCGCCCAAGGCGGCACAAGCGCAGCATTCACCAACATGCAGCCCACCATCCTTTGCAATTACATCCTGCGGATCATCTGATGGTGATTCCGCTTGATACCGGCATCAATGTTGCCGAGAGCTTCGCGACCTGATGGATCGCGCGGGCGCACTATCGGAGAGCACATGAGCGAAAATCGGGACGAAACCACGGGCCAGTTTGCAACCTCCAGTGAGGGTCTTTACGGCCAGGAAGCCTTGGAGGCCGAAAGCGGCTACAAGCCGATGACGATGGCTAGTCCGGTCAAGAGGGGCGACGACGGCCTTGAGTTTACCGCAAGGGAGGCTGGCGAGATTCTTGATGCGGCGCGGGGCGAAGAGACGCCGATTATTCCGGTCACCTATCTCGACGCTGCGACTGGTGAGCCACGTGATCCTGATTTGAAGGAAACTGTCTCACTCGAGCAGGCTGCACACGATCTGGCGAACTGGCGCGAGGCGAATGCCGACGATCGTGCCGCCTCGGTTTCCAAAGATTTTGCCGACGCCATTGACCAACTTCGCAACCCGGAATCGGCTGCGGAAGACGATGGAAACGTTCCTGAAACGGCCAAGGACAAGGCTACTGCTGAGAAGCCCGCTGAGGAGCCTTCCGAAAGCGGGCTGGATCAGGACCTGGAACGTGCGCTCAAGCATCCACAGGTCCGCCAGGCCGTCGAGGAGGAACTAACCAAGGCCAGCGAGACACAGCGGCAGTACAGCGAAGGATTGCGGGCTGGTCAGCAGATGCTTCAGGCCACGGTTGCCAGTCTTGCTCCGCAGTTGCAGAGCCTTCCTATCGAACAATGGGGACAGGCGCTCGCGACGATGGCGCAGACGGATCCATTTCGGGCCGACATGGTGGCTGACGCGTTGGGGAAGTGGGATACGTTACAGAAGGCTGATCAGCAGAACCGGCAATATCAGGCCCACGTCGCTCAGCAGCAGTTCGAGACCACGAGGAAAGAGCTTGTCAATGCGAGCGCAAAGGCTCTCTCCGGGTACTCAGAGGCCGAGCAGCAGGCGGCGGCTGATTGGCTGGCCAAGGAGGCCAGCCGGTTCGGAGTTACGAAGCAGCAGCTTGCAAATGAGGCAAAGGGTAACTTGCTCTTCGCGCATCCCCTGCTTCAGACGGTCCTGATGAAGGCTGCCGCATATGATCGTATTAAATCGACCCCTTTGCCGAAGCCGGCGCAAAAAGCGTTGCCGCCGGTACAGCGGCCGGGAACCGCTCAGTCCTATCAATCATCCAACCAACGCAGCGCTTCCTCCGCGATGGAGAAATTCTCACGAACCGGATCATTGAAGGACGCGGCCGCGGCTTTAACGGCTCGCCGCGCGAGGAGCTGAGCATGGAAGACGAGCGAGACTTTTTCGAACGGGAAACTTCGTTTGCCCGTGACATGATCGGCAGGGATCCAGAGCCCGAGGACATGGCAAGGGAATTCGCTAAGCTCGATCCGACTCGGCGCGCTTTCAAGCTTGACCAGCTAAATGCGAGCATGAGTGATCGCGACTTGTCGGTGCATGACGCCGCTCGCAAGCTTCCCATTGTACGTGCGCTGCGAAACATGCACGACGCCTTACGGAAGGTCGGCCGTTGACCAATCCGGTGATGCAGGCGCTGGTGAATGCCAGGCTACAGGAGCAGAACCAGCACGAAGCGGCGGTTGCCGCCGCGGTGGCCGCGCGACTGGATTATCAGCCGGTGCAGCATGACCGGACGGCATGGCCCCTTTTCAAGGGGTGGTGCGAGCAGAAAGCCATAACGCCGTTTCCTGCGCGGCCGGCGTCAGTCGCCTATTTCATCCTGGACAATGTCCTGCTTGGGATCGAAGGGCTCGAAAAGGTGATCGAGGGCATTTCGGCGGTTCATGATGGTGTGGCCGATCCGACACTTAGCCCCATGGTGTCCGCGGCTTTTCATCAGGTCGCGCCGATCGACCCGCCCCGCTCATGGCCGAAGGAGCATAAGCAGCGCTTTTTATCGCTGCCCCGTGAGTTGCAGACGTACGTCGTCGCGCGCGAAACGCAGCGGGATAAAGAGGTCACGCGCGCACAGAATGAAGCCGCCAAGGTGCGGCAAAAGCTACTGGAACTTCAGCGATCACCAAGGCAGGAAACAGCAGATGGCATTCAACAAAACGCCACCGCTTGACGAGCGTATCCGGCAGATCAGAGCCGAGATTGACGCAATCATTGATGAGAAGGTGGAACAGAGTCGGAAGGAATGTCCGGGCGTTCCTCCCGGTGTGTTGCGCGACCTGATCACGGCGCAGGGAGGCGGCTGTCAGTGCCGGCAGTATCTTCAGATTATGGAGGGAGACGAGGCATGAGTGAACATCTTGGATTGCTCGGCATCCTATCGGAAGCGGCCGAGATCGCGAAAACCATGGGCGTGTCGGCCGGGGAAGCTTACCGAATCCAAGCCGAGCGCGCGGCAGAGCGTGCTGCGGAATGTGAGCGACCCTCGAACGTGATCCAGTTCAGGCCGCGTGGTGCCTGATGGACTGGCTGCACGATATCCGGAAATACGTCGATCATGCCGAGCGGCTTGATACCGATCTCGAGTATTTTGCCGCAGAGCTTCTGAAGATCAGGCCGAAGGCCGGGGGCCTCGCCCCGTTTATCTTCAATCCCGGCCAGCGGGAGCTACACCGCATTATCGAGGAGCAGAAGGCCAGGACCGGCAAGGTGCGGGTTATCGTCCTGAAGGCGCGCCTTTCCGAAGAGAAGGCCAAGCGCGACAAGCACTAAGGGAACTACATGCCAGCAGGAAAGCAGACGCTAAAGGACTGGGCAAACAAGCTGGAGAGCGTGGGAAAGGAAAAGGTACGCGAGAAACGCAAACCAAAGCCGAAATCCCTTCGCCAGACCCAGGAAGTTCTGATCACCACGCGACCGCCTAGTGATAACGATCCGGGCGAGGTCACGATGGGCTATTACTTCGTTGAGGATGGCTTTCTGACCATGGTGGACGAGCTTGGAAAGCCGCTCGGCAATCCGATCGCGCTCAAGTCTGGCGATGATTACAGGGCCATTGCAGCCAGTCTCACGCATAAAAGACTTGAAGGGCGCGGCTTCAATCGGCGGATTGAGTATCCGGAGTACGGGGTTGCCTGAAGGCGCGCGACCTCCATCTAAAATTGATGCTCGATCCGCCGGGTGCTTGACACTCCCAAAAGACAAATTAAGACACGCAACGAAAAGCCCGGCGCGAGGGCCGGGCTGATCGCAAATACGGGATTGGTACTGACAATTCGTCAGGCTATGCGGAAATTCTCGGGATCGTCTGTATAAAATTGACCAGCGCCGAGAATGGCGACGTGGTTGGTTGTGCGGGCGGTTCGTTTGCCCAAGGACCGCCCAAGGAGGCGGCCTCAGTCGCCCCGATTGGGGCCGCTTCTTTGACACTCGCGACGAGGAATTAGGGAGATTTCTGCACTCGCCTCGGCCGGTACTGGCCGAAATAGGCCACTCGCAGATGCGAAATAGGCCAGTCCACAAGCTGGGGCCGTCTGATCGTCTTTGTGAACAGTCAGCGAAGCGTCTGGGGCCATTAGACCAACCGCCTGGCACGCAAGCAGCGAATCGCGAGTCCTACCGGCTCAGAGCATTGGCGATATCGGAAAGCAGGCCTTCGAGGCGCCGAGAGCGTGCGAGACAGGAGAAGCTTTTTCTGACGCGATCAAAAGCATGGTCTCCCGGTTCTTCAACTTCATCCAGTGCGGCGAGCGTCTTACAGCCTATGCAACTGAATGTGCGCAACAGGATCAAAATTGTCTAAGGCTCGGAAACGTCCCACAACGTGCCGCGTTACTGCACCGGGCTAAACCACTGGAGGAAACAATGCGAACGTCGATTTTCGCGATCGTGATTGTTGCTGCAAGCGCGGCTGTTTTCCCCGCCGCGGCACAACAGAAACCTGGACCGCAGCAAGCCGCACCTAGTGAGCAAACCAAAGAACAGATGCACCAAGATGTAGATAAAGACCTCAAAACTACAGGACAAGCGAACGAGCAGATGCAGCGTGACGCCGACAAAGGGATCAAGACTCGTAACTCCGGAGAGTCCGGTTACGTAGGCGATCAAGACAAGCCGGGCTCTTCTGCCCACCCCCCAGGCGCTGGAAAGTGATGTAGCAAATTGCTAACGGCCTTGGCAGTGGGGCTGACCAAGGCCGCTGGAGGTTTTTCGCGAGCTGCCGGCGTTGACCATTAGCCCGGCAGACGCCATCAGCCTGCGATATCAGCACGTAGCTCGCATCAACATTTGTTGGGCTGCGCCATGGTGTCGCGAATCCCGTCAGTCGTCTTCCATGTTGTCCCGAACGAACTCATATCCCTTGCTGTCGACGACCTCGCCAGCCTCTCTGATCGGCACGTAGATGCACGACCTACCTTCAGCATCGGTGAGCCTTATCGCTTGAGGCATAGTATCTGGCTCATCGCCGCCATGCTCGAGTGTTTCGAAGGTAAGGCCGGTCCCGTCGAGGTGCGGGTCCTGCGGTCGCTTCTCCGGCGTCAACGGCTCAAAGTGATGAACTAGCTTCGGCATAGGCATCTTTGAAAAACCCCAAGCTCCGCACCGGCGAAGCCTGGGGCTGTCCTCGCGCGGCCCGACGGGGGGTTGAGGAGCCGCGCCAGATTCAAGCCGGCGCCTCCGCCGATGTTCCTCAGACGAACAGATCCTTGCCGCTCTGCGTGAAGCGTACAAAGGTACCGCTCTCGTGTAGCACCAGCCAGCCCATCTCCACGGCGCGATCGAGCCCAGCTCGGTACTCGGCTGGCGTCGCCTTGTGCTGGTACAGCATCGGCGCGTTGATCAGTTCGAAGTTCAATCGGTTGAACCGACACCCGACGCCTGATCAAACTCGGTGGTCAGTCTCCGCTGGATTTCGTCGGCCTGTTCCTTCGTCAGTCTTTCCGCCAGACGGGTTCCAATAAGCGCCGGTGCTCTTCGTTCGCGATCATAAACAAACCAACCATTAAAGCCTTGCCGAACCAAAAAACGGGACACCTGGACCTCCACTCGCCAACCTGACAACTTAAGCGGAATACCAGCAGAGCTAACCCCTTCTAGTCGGAAGGCCGCTGAGCGCCATCACTTATGTTTAGCGGCTGAAGGCTCGGGTTCAGTACCAACCCGATGACTTTAAGCCGCACCCCTCGCAGCGGTAGTGAGGCTTTAATCCATCCGGCCGCGAACGACGCCGACCTTTGCCCTAGTCGGCTCTTCGCCGTCAGCAAGCGCTTCATCCAGCGCGCGACGGACCACGCCGGGATCGGCTTCTTCGGCATCGCGGATGATGCGGGATTCGTGGACTTCTTTGCGGGAGAGGCCAATGTCGGCGGCTGTAGCAGCGTTCCTGACTGGAACGGTGGTGTCTCCTCCACCATTGGGGCCGACAACTTCGCCCCGTTCCTGCGCCGCGTCATATTCATCGGCCATGCGACGCTTGGCG
>Ga0157369_10004093_pt1 | contig 17270 bp, 13 predicted proteins | sample C25metaG_FD_113461 | JGI IMG/M metagenome (GOLD analysis project Ga0157369, IMG submission 113461) | Corn rhizosphere microbial communities from Kellogg Biological Station, Michigan, USA - C2-5 metaG | ecosystem: Host-associated > Plants > Roots > Rhizosphere > Soil | place: USA: Michigan... | reverse complement strand
TCACATCTACCGCCTGCATCCTGGGACGGCGCAGCTTACGCCGCATGGCGAGTGGCACTCCGAACCGGGGTTTGGCCCGCGCACGCTGCACTTCCATCCCAATGGAGTGACCGCGTATTGCATGAACGAGATGGCGTCGACGGTGAGCGTCCTTCATTGGAACAAGACGAACGGGAGCTTCACGACGGTTTCGCAATTCGAGTTGCATCCCAATCCGGCGAAGGCGCCCAACACCGGTTGTGACACGGTGATCACGCGCGACGGGCGCTTCGTCTACTTTGCCAATCGCGGAGATGACTTCATCCTGGCCTGTCACGCCGATCCCAAGACGGGCGCGGTCACGCCGATTGGCAAGACGCCCAGCGGTGGGAAAACGCCGCGCAACTTCACTCTCGATCCGACGGAGCGATGGATGCTGGTGGCGAATCAGGAATCAAGCCAAATCGCGGTGTTCGCGCGCAATCCGCAGACCGGCGCGCTGGAAGCCCCGGGCAAGACTTTCGACTGCCCGACGCCGATGTGTATTTTGTTCGAATAAGCGGGAAGGTCGGCTCTTGCAATCAGGGGCCTCGCGAGTCAGGCGCGCTGCAGTCAGGCGCCCTGCAAGACGGAATGGCGAAGCGCAGGCGCGGCCGGCTCCGGATCAGCCGTTGAGTGTGCGGGGATGCGCGCCAGCTCCCACGCCGAGCGATCCTTGAGCAGGCGCGAAACCAGCGCAGTGTGCATGGCGTGGCCCGCGCGTTCCGCGACTACGTGACCCTCGATGCGCCGCCCGGCAAGGGCAAGGTCGCCAATCAGGTCGAGTACCTTGTGGCGTACGTACTCATCGGTGAAGCGCAAGGGGCCGTTCTCCGGCCCGTTCTTGCCCAGGATGATTGCGTTTTCCGGTCCGGCGCCACGGATGAGTCCCATGTCGCGCAGGCGCTGCTCGTCGGCCTTGTAACCGAACGTGCGTGCGGCCGCGATGAGGCTGCCGTAGGTTTCTGCTGCGAGATCGACCGACGTGCTTTGGCGGCCGATGGGGGCAGGGAAGTCGATGGTGTAGTCGATGCGGTAGCCGGAGCCCGGGTAGACGCCGATGAATTTGTCGCCCTCGCGTACCTCTACTGGGCGCAGGATCCTCATGTATTCGCGCCGCCGGCGCTGGGTGCGCAGTCCTACGCGCTGAAACGCCTCGATATAGGGCAGCGCGCTGCCATCGAGGATGGGCAGCTCAAGGTTGTCCAGCTCCACGATGACGTTGTCTACGCCCATGCCGATGAGGGCGCTCAAGAGGTGCTCGGTGGTCGAAATCAGCACGCCCTGGCGCATCAGGCTGGTGGCATAACTGACCTTGGCCACATTGCGCCCGATTGCGGTAATTTCGAAGTTTTCGAGATCCGTGCGGCGGAAGACGATGCCGGATCCGCCCGGCGCGGGCAGCAGGCGCATGCTCACCTGTACCCCGGAATGCAGTCCAACCCCCGAAAAGTCAACAGCTTCGGTTATTGTCTGTTCAAGATGATCGGGATGGGCCACGCTCAACTCCAAATACTCCAATGGGGATCGTACGAACAGGTTAGACGCGCTTTGTAGAGATCGTACTGTGGTAAATTTGCAACACTCTGGTGCGCTAACCGGCCATTTTTCGGCAGTTTCGATCTCTACGCGAGCCTGGCACGGAAATTAGAATCGGTCCAATGCCGTTCCATGAGGTGTTGTCCTTGGCCAAACAGCTTTCAGCCGTAACTTCGTCCGCAGTACCCATGCGAGCCCTGCTGGCGGGTGCCCGCCGCAAGCAATCCGCTCTGGTGGAACTGGCGCAGAAGCTGGTCCGGGCGGAGTCTCCGTCGAACGATAAGGCGGCAGTGGATGCCTGCGGAGAGCTCGTTGCGGATCACGCCCGAGCGCTCGGCGGCCGGGTGAAGCTGCATCGGCAGAGGGTATTTGGCGACGTCATCGAAATGCGCTTCGGGCCGCGTTCCGGTGGTGTGGGGCGGGTGCTGCTGCTGGGACACATCGACACGGTCTGGCCGGTGGGCACCCTGAAGAGCATGCCTTGCCGGATGTCCGATGGCCGGCTCTGGGGCCCGGGCACGCTGGACATGAAAGTCGGCGTAGCGATGGCGCTGACTACCATTGAAATGCTCACGGAAGCCGGCCTGCTTGAACGCGAAGTCGTACTGCTGATCAACAGCGACGAGGAGATCGGCAGTCCCGTGTCTCGCCCCATCACGGAGCGGATTGCGCAGGAGTGCGCCGCGGTCTTTGTGCTTGAGCCGGCCCAGGGACTCGCCTACAAAACCGCGCGGAAGGGCACGGGCAACTGGCGGGTTGATATCAAGGGGGTCGCTGCTCATGCCGGGGTCGATTTTGAAAAAGGAGCCAGCGCGCTTCGTGAACTGGCTAGCGTTATTGAGACGGTCAGCGGGTGGACCGACCTGAAACGGGGCCTGACCGTGAGCGTTGGTCTGGCCGGCGGCGGATCGAAGACCAATGTTATTCCCGCCGAGGCATGGGCCGAGGTGGATGGGCGCATTGCACGAGCCGCCGATGGTCCGCGGATTGAGCGGAAATTCGCCGCGCTCAAGGCGGCGGATAAACGCTGCTCAGTGATTGTGGCCGGAGGGATCAACCGGCCGCCCATGGAACGCACCCGCGGTACCGTGGCTCTTTATCGCAGGGCGCGTGAGCTTGCCGCCGATCTGGGCTTCCAACTGGATGAGGCGTCAACGGGCGGCGCTTCAGACGGCAACTTCACTTCGGCGCTCGGCATTCCCACGCTCGACGGCATGGGGGCGGTGGGAGAGGGCGCGCACGCCCGACATGAATCGGTGCTGCTGGAGCACCTGCCGGCCCGCACGGCCCTGCTGGCCGGGATGCTGGCGGTCGGAGCTGTGGGTTGATTCTGAGCGGAGTCGCCCGTGCAATCCGATGATGCGCGCTTCTGGCCGCTCGCCCTTCTACAATCCTGAGCATGGGTGCTTCTCTTCCGTCCTATCCCGAAGCTGCCGCCACGGTCTACGAATATTCCTCGCGGCTTCTCGCGCAGGCGAAGCGAACCGAACCTGTTGCGCTCGGCAATGCGCTGGGCCGCATGCTCGCCAGCGCGGTCCGCGCGGACCGCGACATGCCCGCTTTCCCGCGCTCCACGCGGGACGGCTTTGCCGTCCGTGCCGCCGAAGCCTCGGGCTGGCTCTCAATCGCGGGATCCATCCGTGCCGGTGATCCGCCTGCTGCTCCGCTACTGCCCGGCTCGGCATGGGAGATCATGACCGGGTCGGCTGTCCCCGAGGGCGCCGATGCCGTCGCTATGCTCGAACACGTCGAGTTCGCCCCGGTGGAGCAGGATGGCGCTCGCGTGCGTCTCGCTCCCGGACGGAAACTCGATCCGGGGGAAAACGTCGTTGCCGCCGCCGCCGAGGCACGCGCGGGCGACGAGATCATTCCCGCTGGAACCCGCCTCGGCCCAGCCCAGATCGCCGCCGCAGCGACTTGCGGATATGCCATTGTCGAAGTGTTCGCCCGCCCGCGCGTCGCCATCCTCACCACGGGGGACGAGCTCGTCGCCGTGGACGCTACGCCCGGGCCTGGCCAGATTCGCAACTCTAACGGTCCGATGCTCGCCGCCCTCGTGGCTCAAGCCGGCGGCGATCCCTGGCTGCTGCCTGCTGTACCCGACCAGAGTGCCTCAATTGAATCAGCACTGCGTACTGGCCTGGAGGCCGACCTGCTTCTCATCTCGGGCGGCGTTTCGGCCGGTAAATTCGACCTCGTCGAGCCCGCCCTCGCAGCCCTGGACGCCACCTTTCACTTCACGGGGGTGCGCATGCAGCCGGGCAAGCCTCTAGTATTCGGCGATCTGCCCGTGCCGGGGCGCCTGCTGCCATTCTTCGGACATCCCGGGAATCCCATCTCCACCGCGGCAACGTTTCTTCTGTTCGCCGCGCAGGTGCTGCGCGCTCTTTCCGGAGAGAAGGCTCTCGCCCCGCAGTTTGCGGCGGCGCGGCTGGCACGCGATGCGCGGGGCAAGCCGAACCTCACGCGGTTTATTCCGGCCAGAGCAACCATCGATGCCCTCCCTGGCAGTATGCCGAGCGTCGTTCCCGTTCCCTGGCAAGGCTCCGGCGACCTGGCAGCATTCGCCCGCGCGAATTGCTTCCTTGTAATTCCCGAGGGCGCGGACCACGTTGCCTCGGGCGACATCGTTACGATTCTCCCCATCTGAGAGGACTCATGCCAGACCCCAGCCGCCCAACTCTTTCTCACTACGATGAAGCCGGCCAAGCCAGCATGGTGGATGTCAGCGCCAAGCTGGCCACAAGGCGCACTGCCACTGCGAGCGCGTTCGTCGAGCTTTCCGCGGCCGTTATCGCCGCACTCCCCGACAATCCGAAGGGCGATCCGCTCGAGGTGGCGCGATTTGCTGGAATCCAGGCAGCCAAGCGCACTTCCGAACTCATACCGATGTGCCACCCACTGCCGCTGACTCACGTTGAGGTGCAGGCCAAGATTGAGGGTAATGGCGTCCGCATCACTGCGACGGCGGCAACGGTTGGCCCCACCGGGGTCGAAATGGAAGCGCTCACCGCTGCTTCCATCGCGGCGCTCACTGTCTACGACATGACCAAGGCTCTGGATAAGGCGATCGTGATCCGAAACGTCCAGCTCGAATCGAAGTCAGGGGGCAAATCGGGTGATTTCAGCCGAGAAGGTGGCCAGGTTTAGCTTCTTGTTCGGGGCGCTTGTCGCGGGGGAGGCAGGCCGTACTCGTTCCGAAACCCGGAGATGCCGGTATAATCCAAACAGACCCGGAGAGATGGCCGAGTGGCTGAAGGCGGCGGTTTGCTAAACCGTTATAGGGTCAAAAGCTCTATCGGGGGTTCGAATCCCCCTCTCTCCGCCAGACCTTCCTGTATCTCCCTCATTCCATTCGCAAACAATAGAAAATAGGCAACTTGGACGATCTCCATCTTGTCTGCGTTGTCCGCATTTTCCGTCGAATTCGGCCTCTGGGACGCTTTTTGCATGACAACGGCCGGGATGCATGACAACGGCGGTCGCCTCCCACAAATGCGAAATGCCCCTCTCGTGCCATGGGGTTTCGGGAGGGGAGAGTGCGCTGCTAGGCTAAGAGCACACGCGTAAAGAAGGGTTCGAACATGGCTTGCGCTGCGTTGCTGAGCAAGAATCTTAGAGATCGATTGCGTAAAGGTGGGCCGCCGGTAGCGACCGTAGACCCTTACCGATTCCAGGAACTACATTTTGATGGGCGAAGCCTCATCCTCGACTGGGCCGGACGCGCAGTCGCTCAGACCGAATGTGCAGACCGGGATTCGTTTGAGCCGTTCATCTTCGGGTGGATCGCTTTGAACGGTTGGGCAACTTGTGTCACCGGTGAAGATCTGGATTTTCAATACCTGGACGCCCTGATTTCCGATTCTAATTTGGCCCGCGAATTCAACGAGCGTTTGAGCGCGGGCCTCTTCGATGCAGCACGAGAGTTCCAAAGCCTTTGGCCGATCTTTTGCTCAAAAGACATCGGCTACAACGCGGACCCAAGCGGAGACCGCCAGCAGCTGATAAGGCGGTATAGGAAAATCAACCCTTCACCAGGATTCAGACCGGAGTGTACATTCGAGCACCTCGATCGTGGAGAAGAGGTGCCGCTTGACTGGCCCCACACGCTTTCAGCAATCTACCGCGTTCGCAGTAATTTATTCCACGGATACAAAGGCGTTCACTCGGAGAACGATGTGTTGATTGTTTCGAGGGCCTTTCGTGTTCTTGTGCGTTTGCTTCCAATGCTGATTCCGACTTTGAGGCTCCCTTCAGTTGAAGGGACCAGGTCGGCTGGTTAAATCAATCACAGGAGCTTGCTTGAACCATTCGCATGCCATGAGATTGTTACGCTCGCCGAAGAAGCCTTTTGCGAAACTGCTCGTACCGTATTCGCAAGGCCTTACGCGACAGGGAACGTTCGGACCCGCATTCGATTTGCATCCCGGCTAGCTCCCCGTACTCTTCGGCCAGACTTGGGTGCAACACCACTTGCAGCCGATCCGGCTCAATCCCGAGCAGGTCTAGGTCAAACAGCGTGTGAATATCAGACCGGAGAAGTAGGCCGTTCTCAGGGTGGTTGTCTTGTTCGCCGCGGTATGGCTTGATGTGCGCCGCCTCCAGCACCGCGAGAACCGTGCACCCCGTGACCAGGCAGCGGTCCCCATGACGCTCTCGCAAGCAGTCCCGAAAGTGCTGCTGCCCCCGGCGTTCGCGGATTTGACGCTCGATTACTTGGCGCTGGTCGTCATCTGTTGGATCGTATTTCGCCTCGTTCCCGATGCCCTCTCGGTTTGCTTCCCCGTCGGGAAGGCTTAACCCGGTCCCCACGTCTGCCTTGATCTTTGCGAGGTCACGAACACCAGGGTAGTCCCAAAGCTCCCGTGCGACTTCCGGCGCACGGTCGTCCTGCAACCAAAGAGTCGGACTCACCCCGTTCATCGCGTGGTTTTTTCGCCTGCGTCCGAGCCGCCCCTCAGCGATCAGCCGAGCGCTGGTGTCTCGCTGTGCAATCCAAATAGGAAGAACGTCCTGGAGCGGCACTAAAGCCGCATACACAATGTGTTCGTCATCGTTTTGGACAATCAGGAGGTGCGTGATTCCCTGGGACTGTTCCCGACTGGCCTTCTTGCGGAGGGCTACTAACCAGTCGTCCTTTCCAATATTGGCCATAAGCTGCGCCGCCGAGAAGGTTTTAGCAACGCTGGAGTCTCCCCGTCCCGGATCTCGACGCCAGCATATACGGACTCGCATTGAGAGCCGGTCCCCGTTTGGGGCGGTCGCTACAATGGTCTGCCCGTTGCGAACCCGCTCATCGCTTACCACCGCAAAGCCCCGGCGGGCAAGGAAGTCCGGAAGCATGGCGCGCGTGGCGCGCTCCGATTCGATGCTCTCGGGACCTCTGAATGATCTGGCTGTTATCTCACTTTCCACGCATTACCCTCCCACGGTGATGCTCTTCTGGGGTGCACAATAGGGACCGTTCAACTCTGGCGGCGCTACCGCTTCAGGTGGCGGGAAATCTCTGCCTACGTCCCGCATGATCCCGCGGATCGTTGCGTCGTCCAGAGTCTTCTGCTCGTCGAGAGCTTCAGCAACCGCCAGTATGGCGTCGAACTCGGTTTTGACTATTTTCTCCGCATCCTGCCAGGCTTCTTCGAGCCACGCAGCCAAAGCCGCCCTCTTGAGTCCACACCCCGCGCGAGCGAGTCGGATGATCTCCTTCGCCTTAATGCAATCGGCCTTCTGCGCCCGCATGTGAAATGAGCGGGGCCTAAAGCCGGAGTGAGTCTCCCACGCCGGGCCAGCGAATGTCACCGCGATCCGACGGCGGAGCATGGACTGTGGCGCTTCTCCGGGAAGCAGGAAAAACGAACAGACTGTTTCGCCGTTGATTGGGATACCCGTTTCGGACTTTCTCTGTTCGACAACGGCTTGGACCTCCGACATGCCAAGGATTACTGCGGTCACCGCGTGGGCAGCTTCATGGAAAGATGTGGGGTTCACTCCTTAATAGTAGTGGGAGCTCCGGCCCGAGCCCGCTTTAGGTCGACGTTGAAGTTGCTTTATATTGTTTCGCCTACAGGCCGGCGGCGGCTCAGACATTCACCTCTTAGCCGAATGTCTTAGAATGCCCCTTACAGCAAAAAGACAATTGGATCGGGGCTCTGTATGGCTGGGAAGAAGAAGCAGGCGAAGAATCGTGCGGTTAATGGGCAGGGGACGCTCGGCAATGTCACTGATTATCGGCACGACGAAGCAAAGCGGAAGAACAACCCGCCGGCAAAGATCGCCGCCGAGGGCACCGTACCATCATGCCGAAGATTCGGTATGAATACAGCCCGCGGCTGGCTCCGGCGCTGCGCTTCGACTCCACGGGCCGGGCGGACAAGCTACCGGAACTGCTGCAAAAGGCTCAACGCCAGCCACTGACGGCTGCCGAGGCCAACCAGCTTGCCGACGCCCTACGCAACCAGGAACCGTGGCTGGAGTGGGCCAACAAGCGCGAGAAGCGCTGGTTCGATGTGGACCCGGTTGCGCTGCATATCCATGAGCGGGTCAGCACCGAGGCCATTCTTCGCGTTGCGGCGCGACAGGACATCGAGCCTTCGCTCTTCGGTGATCCACAACAGGCTTATCACGAGGCCGTGCAGTTTTACCAGCACGAGATTCCGTGGACCAACCGGCTCATTCTGGGCGATAGCCTCCAGGCAATGACATCGCTTTCGCGCCGTGAGGACCTTGCAGGCAAGGTGCAGATGATCTACATGGACCCGCCCTACGGCATCAAGTTCGGAAGCAACTTCCAGCCAGAGGTAGGCAAACGCGACGTAAAGGATAAAGAAGAGGACCTCACCCGTGAAGCGGAGATGGTAAAAGCTTACCGGGATACTTGGCATCTCGGGATTCACTCATATCTGAGCTACTTGCGAGATCGACTCGTCGTCGCAAAGGAGTTGCTCGCCGACACCGGAAGCATTTTTGTTCAGATTGGCGAGGAGAACCTCCATATCGTCCGCACCCTGTTGGACGAACTCTTCGGAAAGGAGAACTCCATCGCCGTCATTTACTTTCGGAAAAAGACGATGCCGCTAGGTGGGGCATTCCTGGAAAGAATGGGAGACTACATTCTTTGGTACGCGAAGGACAAGGTTCTGTCCGCCTCGAAGTTCCGGCGTTTGTACCTCAAGCAGGATGTTTCAGCAGATTTTCATTGGGCCTCTGTGGAACTTGATAGCGGCTCCCGTCTTAAGAGTGAATATGTTTCCGAGCCAGATAGCGAGCGAGCCACGCCGTTTCGTTTGGTATCCATGTGGCCACCGTCCTTCAGCGCTTCGGCAGTTTTCCCTGTTGATTTCGGAGGTGTTCAATGTTGGCCTGCAGATGGCCAATGCTGGCCGACAAACCCAGAAGGAATGAAGCGGTTAGTGAGTGCCGACCGAATTCATCCAGAGGGTAAGCACCTGCGGTACGTTTACCGACTCACAGACAACGATCTCGCCAAACTGACCCCGATCTGGAACGACACAATTGGCGCGCGCGACCAGCGCTACACCATCGAGACCTCGGAACTAGTTGTGCAGCGTTGCATGCTTATGGCGACCGATCCAGGCGATCTGGTTCTCGATCCCACATGTGGCGGGGGAACCACCGCGTCAGTTGCTGAACAGTGGGGGCGGCGCTGGATCACAATTGATACAAGCCGCGTTGCCATAGCGTTGGCCCGGCTAAGGCTCTTAACCAACAAATACGAATTCTATGAACTCACTGACGAGCAACGTGGCATATCAGCTGGGATTAGGAGCAAGAAGGTTGCAATCATCGACCTAAAGAACGTTTCCAACAACACAAATCTCGATCCAGTAATTGCGAAGCATCAGCCTGCTCTGGACTCCGCACTTGAGGTTTGTAATCGGACACTCGAAAAGGTGTCCGAAACCGCCCGCTCAGCAATGGCGGCTAAGCTACTTCGAAAGCAACGAGAGCAGGGCCGTAAGACCATAACCGAAGCAGACCGGCGGCGTTGGAACTTACCTGAACGGGGCCGCAAATGGGAACACTGGCAAGTGCCTTTCGATATCGACCCTGATTGGCCACAGCCGCTTTCGTCAGCCGTTACAGAGTACCGCAATGCCTGGCGGGTGAAGATGGGCGAAGTCAATGCTTGCATTGGCGCGAATGCGAGACACGAGGAACTCGTGGACCAACCAGAGGTTGTCAATGGCGTGGTTCGCGTTAGCGGGCCTTTCACGGTTGAGGCCGTGCAACCACCTGAAATGTCCTTGGGTGACGCGAAGGTAGTCGAGGTCGAAGGTTTTGACGGCGCCCCCGATGAAATGGAGACCTTCGAGATGCGTATGGTTGAAACCCGCGCCGACCAAGAAGCGCAAAATGTCGACGCCTATCTGGACCAGATGATGCGCTATCTCAAAATGGATGGCGTGCTCTTCCCCAACAACAAGATTATGACGTTCCACCGGTTGGAACTCGTCATGGATGGAAGTGTGATCCACGCCGAGGGTCGCTGGGCTAACGGTGACGCGGATAAAGACCCGGAGGGCCGGGCGAATGTCGGGGTTGTGTTCGGGCCACAGTATGGCCCAATTACCGCAATGCAGGTTGAGGAGGCCATCCGGCAGGCGAACCGCCGTGGTTACGATCATCTGGTGCTGGCCGGCTTCAGCTTTGACGGCACTGCGCAGGCGGTCATCGCAGAGGCAAAGCACCCCAGGCTTAAAGTGCACTCTGCCCACATCCGACCGGATGTGAATCCGGGAATGGCCGGATTGCTCAAGGAGCAACCCGGCAGCCAGCTGTTCAGCGTATTCGGCCAGCCGCGGACCAGGGTGGACGGCCCAAACCGCGAGGGCGAGTTCTCGGTGACGATGGAGGGCGTTGACATCTACAACCCCGTCGATAACACAGTAACGCCGACCAAGGCCGACAAGGTGGCGGCGTGGTTTGTGGATGGAGATTACGACGGGCGTACCTTCTGTATCACGCAAGCATTTTTTCCTGACAAGAGCGCCTGGGAGAAGTTGAGCAAGGCGTTGGATGGGATTGTGGATGCGGAGCGGTTCGAGGCTCTCAGTGGCACGACTTCTCTGCCATTTCCTCCGGGGAAGCACAAGTGTCTTGCTGTGAAGGTTATTGATCCACGCGGCAACGAAGTGATGCGAATTCACAAGCTGGAGGATCCCCGTGGCCGATAAGACCGGACAGCTTCCGATCCAGCCAGTGGAACGCCCTATTCTTTGCAGCCCCTACGAGATGCCGGACCTGCACTGGCTATACGACACAAAAACAGGCGAGCCCCGGAAGAATCCGGGGCGGCGCGACGCGGGCTATTGGTACAAGACGGATAAAGTGGGCGGCGCTCAGACGAAGTTGTTCGTTGAAGAGGAGCGCGACGACATTGAGTTGGTGAATGCGCTCAGAAAGGACGTGAACCGCTGGCGGGAGTCGAAGTACCGCGGCGCTTCGAACGTCACGAAGGACTTGCTTAGTCACTGGGCCAGTGCGGACCGCCCACGCAGACTATTCTTCTGCCAGCGCGAGGCCGTAGAGACGATCATTTATCTGGCCGAGATTCGGATTCCGGGACGCACCACCAGGACGCAGTTCAAAGATTTCGCGATCACCGACGAGGACATTCAGCAACTTCTCAAGGGGGAGCGCCCCGGCTTCTATCAGACCGCCACGGACTATTTTCCGACGCTGATTGACCCGTCCCCGGACGCAAGCATCCTGCCGTTACAACGGCTTGGCTGCAAGATGGCGACAGGCTCTGGTAAGACCGTCGTGATGGCGATGCTGATCTCCTGGGCGTTTTGCAACCGCGGCGTGAACCCGAACAGCACAGAGTTTCCCAACGCGGTACTGGTGGTGTGCCCGAACCTGACAGTCAGAGAGCGGCTGCAGGTTTTACGGCCGGAAGATGCAAAGAATTACTATATCGAGTTCGACATAGTTCCGACGAAGTATCGCCCGCTGATGCAAAAGGGAAAGGTGCTGGTAACGAACTGGCATCTCTTCAACCCGCAGTCGGAGCATGAGGAGGGCGGCAAGACATACGCCGTCGTGAATAAAGGACCGGAAACACCAGAGACTTTTGCGAAGCGCATCCTCGGCGACGACCTCTACGACCGCACGCCGATCATGGTGCTGAATGATGAGGGCCACCACTGCTGGCGTCCGCTGGCCAATGGCAACGGCGACGAGCATCCGGCGGGGAACGGAGAAGGACTTGAAGAGGAGGCAGAGGAAGCAAAGGTCTGGGCCGGCGGACTGGACAAGCTAAATAACTCGAGCCCGGACGGCCCGAAGGCGCGGGGCATCTCGCTATGCGTTGACTTGTCGGCCACTCCGTTTTATATCGGCGGCAGCGGACATCCGGAGGGACGCCCGTTCCCGTGGCTGGTTAGCGACTTCGGCCTCGTGGATGCCATCGAGAGCGGAATCGTCAAGATTCCGCGCATGCCTGTGATGGACGTGACAGGACTTCCCGATCCGAAGTATTTCAAGCTCTGGGAGACGATCAGAGCCGGGCTGCAACCAGCGGACTTCCTGCCTGGGAGAGCCCGTAGGCCAAAACCGGCGGTGGTGTACAAGTACGCCGAGGGCGCGTTGCAGCAGCTTGCGGGCCAGTGGAAGGAACGGTTCGAGTACGTCGAGCGCGCCACGCCCGGCCAGGAGCATGTTCCGCCGGTGATGATTGTCGTCTGTGACAACACGGACATTGCCGAAGTGGTCTATGAGAAGATCAGCGGCGAAACGCAGGTGGAACTAGTCACGCAAGCAGACATCGAGGATGAGGACGAAGAAGAGGCACCGGCCAAAGGCAAGAAGAAGCCCAAGGTGAAGTGGATTACAAGCTACGGACCTAGCGCGATCCGCCCGGAGTTGGCCAACACAGAGGACCGAAAACATACGATCCGCATCGACACGAAGCTACTGGCCGAGGCCGAAAGCGGCGATCCAAGGAAGGGCAAGAAAGACTTCGCTGAGGAACTGCGCCAGATTGTCGCTACCGTCGGCAAGCCCGGTCAACCTGGTGAGCACGTTCGGTGCGTCGTGTCAGTTGGCATGTTGACGGAAGGCTGGGATGCGAACAATGTAACCCACATCCTCGGCATACGCGCTTTCGGAAGCCAGCTGCTCTGCGAACAGGTGGTTGGACGCGGGCTGCGTCGCATGGACTACACGCCGGTCAAGAATGCGGAAGGGAAAGAGCTTCTAACGGAAGAATACGTTGATGTATATGGAATTCCCTTCTCGGTGATTCCGTTCAAAGGAAGGGCGGTAACAACCAGCGCTCCGGAAGATAAACCGAAGCAACACGTGATGGCATTGCCCGAACGCAAGGCCATGGAGATTCGGTTCCCTGTTGTGGAGGGGTATGCGTTCGCCCTCCGAAAGAACTTGATTAAATGCGACGTTGCCTCGATGGAATCCCTGGTCATAGAGCCACACAAGGAGCCGACTGCTACCTTCCTGACCGCCACTGTGGGATACAAAGAGGGCCATGCGGCCTCGGGTTCGTTGATACTGCCTCTAGTCGAGCAAGACCGTCGCACTTATTACGAGCAGAACCACATCGAGACAATCAAGTTCAATCTTGCTCGGATTGTTGTTGAGTTACTCTCGGACGCCTCGCACCAGGGCAGTGACAGGAAGGCCCGCGTCTTCCGGTTGCAGTCTAAGCATCAACTTTTCCCGCAGGTGTTCTCGGTTGTCGATGAATATATCCGGACCAAGGTCAATTTCCAGAACGAAAACCCGTCTGAACTCGGTTTGGAAATCTATGTGCAGCGGATCATAGAACGCTTGCTGGCACGGATCGAACCGGACGATGAAAGCGGCGAGATGCCGCTGATGCCGATCTTGAATCGCTACAAGCCAATTGGGTCAACAGCGGAAGTTGAATTCAAGACGACGAGGCCATGCTTCGCGACCGCAATGAGCCATATCAATCAGGTTGTTGCGGATACGCAGCAGTGGGAACAGACCGCGGCCTTCCGGCTTGAAATGGCGGTTAAACACGGACTAGCACTCTTCTACGCCAAGAATGACCACCTCGATTTGCTCATCCCCTACGAATACTTCGGGGTCGAGCATAACTACATCCCCGACTATCTCGTGAGGATGGCGAACGGAGTGACCCTTCTGCTTGAGATAAAAGGTCAGGAAGACAATCAGGACAAGGCGAAACACGACTCGGCGCGCCGCTGGATATCCGCCGTCAACAATTGGGGCAAGCTCGGCACATGGGATATTCACGTTTGCCGCAATCCACAAATGCTAGAGAGAGAACTACAGTACGTCCTGAGTGGCCGTGCGAAATAGCATGTGCGTCCAGGGAAACAACGAAAAGGAGACTTTCTGAGAATGGCCGGATCAACTTTCCAAACTAATCCTTTTGGGCTGCATAAACTTCTTGACCAATGCCACTCAGGAATCATTCAGTTACCGGACTTCCAGCGCAGCTGGGTGTGGGATGAGGATCGAATTAAGAGTCTCATTGCGTCGGTATCACGGGCATTTCCAGTAGGTGCGTTGATGGCGCTGAATACGGGCGGGCCTGTGAATTTTAAGCCTAGACCTATTGAAGGCGCACCGAATGAAGCGGGGCAAGTTACGCCCCAATCGTTATTGCTTGACGGCCAGCAACGAATGACCTCGCTTTACCAGGCAACGTTGCGGGGAAAGGTCGTTGAAACTGTCACGCCAAAGAACAAGAGGGTAAAGCGGTGGTTTTATATGGACATTCGCGAGGCGCTTGACCCCTCTGTCGATCGTGAAGACGCGATTAAGGGAGTTCCCGAAGATCGAATTGTCCGCACTGATTTTGGTCGTGAGGTAGTTTTGGACTTGTCCTCGCCTCAGTTGGAATATGCGTCACTGATGTTTCCGCTGTCTCAGGTTTTCGATTGGGATGATTGGCAGGACGGATTTAACGAGTACTGGGAGACCAATGAAAGCGTGCGCAAGGAACTGCGCGCCTTTAGGAAACAGGTTTTAGAGAATTTCAAGTCCTACGATGTACCCGTCATTACGCTCGACCAGTCAACCTCCAAGGAGGCCGTGTGCGTGGTCTTTGAGAAGGTGAACACCGGTGGTAAAGCCTTGGACGCATTTGAGCTTGTTACCGCGATGTATGCCGCGTCGGGCCATGAACTGCGCAAGGAATGGTATGGCGGCGACGGGGAGAAGGGGCGTCACCGGCGTCTCGCAGAGACTTTCCGGCCTGCCGGTGCGGATGCCGGTATCCTTGCGGGGGTTTCCAACACAGATTTCCTTCAAGCCGTTTCTCTGTTCCATACGCGTGACCGGCGGCGCGCGGCAGAGGCTGCGGGCAAGCAGGGGAAGGAGCTGCCCGCCGTTTCCGGGAATCGGCAAGCGCTATTAAACTTACCGCTCGACGCATACAAACATTATCAAGTGCAGGTTGAGAAGGGCTTCGTGCAGGCCGCGAAGTTTCTACACATGCAGCATATTTATCGCATCTTCGATCTTCCGTATCAGTCTCAGATTGTTCCTCTTGCAGCCATTCTCGCCGACATTGGCGAAGCCTGGGAGCACGATGCTAACAGGGCTAAGCTGGTGCAGTGGTACTGGAACGGAGTCTTTGGGGAACTATATGGTTCCGCGGTCGAGACACGGATTGCTCTCGATTTCATGCAGGTCCCTGAGTGGCTGAAGGGTGGCCCCGAGCCCTCAACGGTCAGTGAGACGATGTTCCGCGCAGATCGGCTGAAGACGATGCGCATGCGTTTGTCAGCAGCCTACAAGGGTGTGAATGCCTTGTTGATGAAAGAGGGCGCACAGGACTTTCGCTCTGGCCAGAAATTCGATCACACTGTGTTCTTTGGAGAATACGTGGACATCCACCACATCTTTCCCCAAGACTGGTGCAAGAAAAAGGGCATCAAGCCGAGCGTGTTCGACTCGATCATCAATAAAACGCCGCTGTCGTATCGAACAAACAGGTTTGTTTGATGTGTCAATGCCTCGGAAACCACCGAGAGGCTAGAGAAGGGCAACAGCACGACGCCGCCCATCGATACTGCGAAACTCAACTCCTACTTCGCGTCTCATCTGATTGATCCGTCCCTCCTGCGCGCCGATGACTTCGATGCCTTCATGGAGGATCGGCAGAAAAGGCTTCTCGGACTAATCGAAGAGGCAACCGGAAAGTCGGTTTACAGCGGAAATGTTCAGGAAGAAGGCGTGGATGTTGAGGCCGACGACGACGCTGTCGAGGCGGAACTGACGCTCGCTTAGTGTCTGGCTCCGGGCAAGACAAAGTGCGGTAATACCGACAAGACCCCGGCGCAACCATGCGGCCAATGGCGGAAGCGATTTAGCGGATCGATCCTGCGTTCGCCTACGCCTCTCTCGGACAAAACTGCGTTGCGCTGTCCGTTTCCAAGAACACACCGCAGTCCAGTTTGGAGGATGTATTTATGTCTGTTCATCACGTAATGAAGGAGCCAGTTGATTTGTTCTTCATCAATTGTCCTTCCGGGATACCTTGGGACGCAGCGAAAAGCTGCTATGCGCTGATGGCGGATATCAGAATGCAATACCTCGACTGCGAATTCAGGGGTGTTGAATTAGACAGACTTGAAGCCATCACGCACAATTTTGTAGACGTCGAGCCCTCGGATGCAGTGATCTTTGCGGGAGACCTTGAAAAGGCTCTGGAGTATGGGGACTGGCCCAAAGTAATAATTGCCCTACGATGGAAAGCCATGAAAAGGTCTTTCGACATTTTGCCCGAAACCGCGACTCAATCGGATATTGAGGCAGCTCAGCGCGAGTACCCTACGATCATTCGTTCGGGTGATCGCTCACTTTATTGCAGCCGCTTGCCGGAAAGCGATAGTCGCATGGGCACTTCTTACGAACGGAACTATGGGTGGTTCATCCCCGGCAATGCTAAGGAAGCGCTTGCGGCGATTTTCATAATTTGCAGACCGGAAGACCTCGCGGTCGCGAAGAAGTATTTCGAGAGATACAATCAAGCGCTCAATGAAGCGTCCCCGGAAGTAGGTAGTGCAGGCCCAGCGTGAGTGCTCCGGACAGTGCCGCCGCCGCGCCCAATTGCCAATACCTGAATCTTTGTAGGGCGGCAATACTCTGCTCGGCAGTTGTCATTCGGCCCGGCTGACCGTTGCCGCATACGTCTTGTGCCTTGGTTTCAAGCTGGGCGATGCGCTCGCCGGTTTCTTGCTGCCATGCTGACACTGACTCACGGAACTCGCGCCACTCCGTATCGCGGAAGGCGCGGAACTCCGTCAGAAGCAGTTGAAGTTGATCGTCCACTTGCATCCTCCTACTGGATGTAGATTTCTGCAACCGACACTGACGCTGTGCATTGGCAAGCACTGAGCGGCGTCGTGTCTGCTACTGCGTTCCCGGTTTGAACCTCAACTACCACACTGACCGTGGAAAGGTTCGTCCCGGCTGGAATCGCCAGCGTGTAAGTAGCCGTCGCTGTCGGAGAGTCAATTCCCGTCGGCGGCGTGAGGGAGGTCCACACTCCGCCGATGTTGACTTGGATGGAGCCGTACCAGCCGTTCGAGTTCGGTGACGATGCCGGCGTTGGAGCGGTTCCGCTGAACCCGAACGAGGCCACAACTTTCAACGTGGTGGCAACGGTGGTAGTGATCGCCGGGAAGTTCAGGAAGCTGCATTGACCCTGTCCCGACGTGAAGTAGTAATCGCCT
>Ga0157369_10004088_pt1 | contig 17277 bp, 20 predicted proteins | sample C25metaG_FD_113461 | JGI IMG/M metagenome (GOLD analysis project Ga0157369, IMG submission 113461) | Corn rhizosphere microbial communities from Kellogg Biological Station, Michigan, USA - C2-5 metaG | ecosystem: Host-associated > Plants > Roots > Rhizosphere > Soil | place: USA: Michigan... | reverse complement strand
TCACGAGCCGCGCGAGTTGGGAATGACCATTCGCTGTCTCTCATTTGGACCGGCGTAACGATGGCCGATCAGAACGTAGCGCTGCGCATCGTCGTCGAGAACCCGCCCGTGCGATTTGCCGTGCAGCGCGGCAAAGACGAACTGCTCGAGGCGGCGTCGTCGAGTGCGAAAGAACAGGTATTCGAATTCTCCGTTCGCGCGCGCGACGATGGATCGAGCGTTCCCAACTTTCTCGGCCCGTTCGCGCAGGGCCCCGTCGGCGGACGATTCGTCTACGTCAACTCCGGAATCATGGCCGGCGACGCGAACTCCGACTGGCAGCGCCGCGCGAAGGTTCCGCTGAGCGGCATCACCTGGAGCATGATCAAAAAAGGTTCGGTCATCGAAGCGCGGATCAGCGGCACGGCGCGCGACGGAGGACCCGCCTGCGCCACCGTGCCGCTCCTCGGCGGCGGCTGGAAGATCGCTCAGTAGCGCCAGTAGCCGGCGATCCAAACGTGGCGGAACGCGCGCCGCTCCCAATGGGGCGCGATCCACACGGCGCCCGCCCGCGGCGGCGCAACCCAGCGTCCTTCCACGAACACGAGGCCCGGACGCGGCGGACGGGCGACGACGGTAGTTGTGCAGGCGCTGGTCATCAGGCTGGCCGCGATGATCGATGCGGAGATGAGTCGTTTCATGGCGTGTAGCTCCTTCGCCGATCAGACGAAGAAGCACGTCAACTTGTTGACGATCGCCGTGCAAACAAAAACGCGCCGGCTCGCACCGGCGCGTTCGTAAACATCCGTGGAAACGAAACGTCTATTTGAGCTTCGCCTTCGCTTCCTTGGCCATCTTCAGGTGATCCTGCAGCGTCGGCAGCGTCTTCGAGGCCCACGCTTTCAGGTCGGGGTCCTTCGCGTCCTTCGACGCTTTCTCGAACTCCTTCACGTCCTTCTCGTGGTCCTCGACCATGCCGTCGATGTACGCCTTGTCGAAGTCCTTGCCGCTCAGCTTCGACAGCTTGTCCGCCATCTTCTTGCTCTCATCGTCGACGTCCGAGGGCAGGGTGACGCCTTTGGTCTGCGCAAGCTGTTTCAACTCGTCGCCCGCTTTGCCGTGATCGCTGACCATGCGATTGCCGAAGTTCTTCACGTCCGGGCTGGTGCCCTTCGTCGATGCCGTCTGCCCCAGCATCACTTCGGCCATGCCGCCCTGAGCGGCCTTGTTCATGAACTCCTGATCATCTTTGTCGACCGTGCTGGCCGCGGTCGATGTCGGCATAGTTCCCGACGTGTCCGTGCCGCTGGTGTCCATCGTCGACGTCGTCGCGGAGGTATCGGTGGCGCTCGTGGTCGTCGTCGACGTGTCGGTGACGTTGTTGTTGTTTTCCTCGTGATGGCAGGCGAACGCCAGCGTCGCGAAGACGCAGACGAGCGCGAGAATCCATGGGTACTTCTTCATTTTTTTCATATTCGAATCGCTCCTTTTCGTTTCCCGGGCCGATCCGGCTGGTCTGCACGAAGTGCTCCAGCGTCAGCGTCCGGCGGCAGGTTTTCTCTTCGCCGTTTTGCGAGCGACCACAGCCTTTTTCTTCGCGGCCGGCGGGTACTGCTTGGCGGCCACGGCGTTCACGTAGCGGACGAATTTCGCGAAGAGCTGCTCGCTGCGGTCGACCGGAGCGGCGGCGCGCGAGAGCTCGTCGACGTAACTGCCCGAGCTGAGCTGCAGATGCGAGTCGCGCGTCAGCATGGCCGTCATCATGTCGGACACGGCGAACTCCGCCGGAGGGACGATGCCGAGGGATTTGGCGGAGAGGGTGATGGCACGGCGGGCGGAGGGGGAGAGCTCGGCGATCTTTCCGACCAGCGTCGTTTCGATGTGGCTCGACTCCGGCGTGATGAGCATGACCGCGCTGCGCGAGGCCACGAAATCGGGCGACGCATTCACGATGCCGTTCGTCGCGGGGAGGAAAAGTTTGTCGCCGTTGTTCGGATCGAGCTGGTTGTAAATCGCCGGCCGCAGCAGCCGCCCCGAATTGCAGGCGCTGATGATCACGTAATAAATCCCCTCCGGTTCCAGGCGCTGCTGCAACGCGCCGGCGGAAATGTAGGAGCGGCTCGCATTCGGGTCGTAGCTCGTCTGCAGTTTCAAACCGTTGCCGTTCGTCCCGTGCGTTTCCAGGATCAGCGTGAAGATGCGCCGTTCCGGATAGAGCACGTTGTGACGATGGACGGCGTCGAGGACCTTCTCCCAATCGGCATCCTGAAAACAGGCGAAGCCGAGCGACTCGTAGAAACGGCAGTTGTCGGCGACGGAAAGATCGGGACTGAAAACGACGCCGACGCCGCGGCCGATCTCGCTGACCTGTTGCGAGGCGACGTCGGGCCAGGCGCGGTCGAGAAGGCGAAGACTGCTGTTGTCCGCGACCGCGGCAAATTGCGGCGCGGCGAAAAAAAGGAGCGCCGCGAAGAACGAAACGATGCGTGAAGTCATGAGAGTGGCGGAGCGTCCTCGGACAAAACGCTCCGCCCGAAACGCTTACTCCTTGTGCATCGAGCGATGACGGTGATGCCGTCCGCCGCTGCTGCTGGTGCCGCTGTCGGTGGTCGTCGATGTGGTCGTCGTGTCGGGCGTGGCCATGCTGCTGCTCATGCCAACGTTCGCCGACGTATCGGTCGTCGCGGCCGTGTTGATGTCGGTCGACGTCGTGCTGCTGGCCGTCTGCACGCCATAGTTCGCCGTCGGATTCGTCGTGGCCGTGCTCTGCACGCCGGTATCAAAGTTCGACGATGCAGTGCTGTTGTTCGAGCCGTAGCTGGCCGTCGTTCCGGTCGTAGCGGCGGTGCCGCCGTAATTCGTCGAAACGCTTGCCGTCGGCGTCGTGTCCGTCGTCGCGCTGGAAATGGAGCTGGCCATGCCGGACGTCGTGCTGATCGTTCCGTTGTCCGCGGTTGCCGTTGTGCGCGTCGTGCTGCAGCCGAACAGCGCTAGGCTGAGCGTCAGCGCGGCGATGAGAGTGAGTGTTCGTTTCATGGTGATCCTCCTAAAATCTCTCGCTACTTCAAAACTCACACCGAACTTCAATATGTGCCGGTCGAGCTCGTTGTCGTCGAGGTGGAAGTCGTTCCGGTCGTTGATGTGGTGGATGTCGTAGTCGATGTCGTGGCGGTATTGGTCACGGGCGCGCCGGTACCGGTTTCGGTAGCAGTCGTACCGGTGGCCGTCGACTGGATCGTGTCGGTGGCGGTGGTCGTCTCTGCCGGCTTGCGGCCGCACGCGGCGCAGAGAGCGGTGATGGCGATGAGGGTGATGACGCGGATGCGCATAGTTGCTCCTTCGCGGCACGAGGGAGCAATCGTCGCGCCCGGTTGGCGCGCGACGTGAACGCCAGCCGCACCGGAGGTGCAGTATGGCTGAGGTTATCGGACGTTTTTCCGCGCAGGCATTCGCGCTGCTGCGCATCATCGCGGGCCTCATGTTCGCGATGCACGGGACGCAGAAACTTCTGGGGTGGCCGCCGATGCCGCCAGGGATGAGCGGCCCTTTGCCGCCGCTGATGAAAGTTGCCGGAGGAATCGAGCTGGTTGGCGGGTTGCTCATCGCCATCGGCCTCTTCGCCGGCATCGCAGCGTTCATCGCCAGCGGCGAGATGGCAGTGGCCTACTTCATGGGCCACGCTGCCCACGGCGGCCCGTTCTCGCCGCTCGAAAACAAAGGGGAGCTGGCGGTGCTCTACTGCTTCGTCTTCCTTTTCATCGCCGCGCACGGCGCCGGAATCTGGAGCATCGACAACGGCCTGCGCCGCCGGACGCCGGTTGTTACGACCGCGTGAGTTGACGCAGTGCGGCCTTGAGCAGCGCGGAGAGCTCGGCCTCGTTGCCGAGCTCTTTGCGCGCCAGGTCGAGCGCCGATTCGGCGTCCTTCGGGCGGTAGCCGAGGTTGATGAGCGCGGAGTGAACGTCATCGTCGACCGAGGTGCGCGACGACGGCACCGGCTGCTCCCGCGCGGACTCGGGGATGAGCAGCTTGTCGCGCAGCTCGAGCACGATGCGGTCGGCCGTCTTTTTTCCGACTCCCGGGATCGACGACAGCTTCCTCACATCCCCTCGGGCCACCGCTTCCGCGAGATCGGTCGGATCGATCCCGGACAAAATCTTCTGCGCCAGCGTCGGTCCGATGCCGGAGATCGAGATCAGCTTCTCGAACGCAAACTTCTCCTCGCCCGACGCGAATCCGTAGAGCGAAAGCGCGTCCTCGCGAACGTGCGTGTAAATCGTGAGCGCGACGTCGCGCTGCCCTTCGAGCTTGTAGTACGTCTGCAGCGAGATGTGCACTTCGTACCCGACGCCGCCCGCGACGACGAGCGCGCGCGTGGCGTCGAGTTGTTTGAGGGTGCCTTCGAGGTAGCCGATCATTGGTTGTTTTGAAGTCTACCCTGCGCGTAGACGCAGGGTCTCCGGTGGGGCCGCGCAAATCGGATTTCTAACCTACAGCCGTTCGGTATCACCGGAGATCCTGCGTCTACGCGCAGGATGGGGCTTTTAGACCTTCCGCCAGCGAGTCCCGCCCGGCGTGTCTTCGAGCACGATCCCGCGGCTGACCAGCTCATCGCGCAGCCGGTCGCTTTCCGCGAAGTTGCGCGCCTTGCGGGCCGCGTTCCGCGCTTCGATCAATGCGTCGATCTCTGCGTCGTTCGCTTCGCGCTTCGGAAAAATATCCAGCACTGGATCAATCTTCATCAGCGCCGTCTTCAGCCCCTCGGCATCCCCCGCCAGGATGCGCCCTTCATCGAGCGCGATGTTCCCTTCGCGGATGAGCGTGAAGAGCGCACCCAGCGCACCGGCAGTATTCAGATCATCGTCCATCGCCGTTTCGAAATCGGTGAGGAACTTGCCGATGAGTTGGTCCGCGGCGCCGTCGGAATGCTTCGCATCGTGCGCGGCCGAGCGCGAGACTTCGTCGACGCGGAGCAGGAACGACTCGATGCGCGACAGCGCGTTCTTCGCGTCGTCCAGTGATTGCGTGGTGAAGTTCAACTTCGTGCGATAGGGGACCGAAAGCAGCGCGTACCGCAGTGCCAGCAGGTCGTAGCCCATCGCCTCGATCTCCGGCACGGTGTAGATGTTGCCAAGCGATTTCGACATCTTCTGCTGATCGATGTTCAGGTGCTCGCCGTGGATCCAGTAGCGGACGAAGGGCTTGCCGGTCGCCCCTTCGCTCTGCGCGATCTCATTCTCGTGGTGGGGAAAAATGAGATCGACCGCGCCGGTGTGGATGTCGAAGGTTTCGCCGAGGAGGTCCATCGACATCGCCGAGCACTCGAGGTGCCAGCCCGGGCGTCCTTCGCCGATCGGCGTCATCCAGGCCGGCTCGTTGTCCTTCTTCGCTTTCCAGAGCACGAAGTCGCGCGCCGATTCCTTCTCGTACTCGTCCGATTCGACGCGGCTGTATTCGCTGGTCTGATCGATCTCGACGCGCGAGAGCTTGCCGTAGTCCGCCATCGTGGAGACCTTGAAGTAGGTCGAGCCATCCGCAGTGTACGTGTGGCCGCGCTCATTGAGTTGCTGCACCAGCGCCACCATCTGCGGGATGTACTCGGTGGCGCGCGGATACGCGTCCGCCTTACGCACGCGCAATTTCGCGAGCGATGCGTGGAACGACTCGATGTAGGGCGCGGTGTAGGTGTTCAGATCCTGTCCCGCCGCGGCGGCGTTGCGGATGATCTTGTCCTCGACGTCGGTGACGTTCATGACCTGCTTCACGCGCAGGCCGCGCCACTCCAGGTAGCGCCGCAGCACATCGCCCCACAAAAACGTGCGCATGTTGCCGATGTGGAGGTGGTTGTAGACGGTTGGCCCGCACGAGTACATGCGCACCTCGCCAGGGACGAGCGGCTCGAAGATCTCCTTCTCCCGCGTGAGCGTGTTGAACAACTTCAGATCGGACATGCGCGGGGGATAGTAATTCAGTGGATCAGTGGATGAGTAGATTCGTGGAGCAGCAAGCGCTGAACGTGCGGCGTCGGCGAAGCCGGCGTAAGGACCGTAGCCCCCACGTTCACGTGGGGGTCTGTCGTCGCACGTTGATTCGTGAGCGCGTCTTGATGCGCGATAGAAAGCTTTCTTTCGCCCGCTCAAAGCGGACTCACAAATCTGCCCGCGGGGTGGTCCCACGGCTGAAAGCCGTGGGCTACGGTCCTTACGCCGCCTTCGGCGACGCGGGATCGGCGCTTCTGTTCAAATGCCAGTATCGTTCGCACGCCATGCTCAATCGCGACGACTTTCGCAATCGCTTCGGCGGCAACGCCGTCATCGGGATGGTGCACGTCGCCGCGCTTCCCGGGGCGCCGCTGTATGGCGGATCGATGCAGGCCGTAGTCGACGCCGCCCTTCGCGACGCGCGCGCGTTGCGTGACGGAGGGTGCGATGCCATCGCGTTCGAGAATTTCGGCGACCGTCCGTTTTTCAAGGATCGCGTCCCGGCGGAAACCGTGGCGGCGCTGACGCGCGTGATCGTCGAAGTTGCGGCCGAGGTGAGCGTGACGTTCGGGGTGAACGTGCTGCGGAATGATGCCGGGTCCGCGATCGCCATCGCCGCGGCGACGACCGCCGCGTTCATTCGGGTCAACGTCCACACCGGCGCTATGCTCACCGATCAAGGGATCATCGAAGGACGCGCCGCGGAGACGCTGCGGAAACGGGCGGCGGTCGATCCGAACATCTGGATCTTCGCCGACCACATGGTCAAACACGCGGCGCCGATGGTTCCCGTCGATGAAGTTCAGGCCGCGAAGGATTTGCGGCATCGCGGACTGGCCGACGCGATCATCATCAGCGGCGCGGAAACGGGCGCCGAGCCCGATCACGTCCGCTTCGCGCGCGTGCGCGAGGCCCTCGGCGACACACCGATTCTCATCGGCAGCGGACTGACGGAAGCGAACGCGGGCACGTTCGCGGATGCCGACGGGGCAATCGTCGGCACCTCGATCAAGATCGACGGACGCGTCGATGCGCCCGTCGATCCCGATCGCGTGAAGCGGCTGGTGGCCGCGTTTAAGCGCCAATAGCGCATCAACGCGACCAGCCGCGCCGGCTCAAAGAGCTCGGCGTCCGGTGACGAGCTGAATGATCAGCACGATCACCGCGATCACGATCAGCAAGTGAATGAGTCCACCGCCGATGTGCATCGCGAAGCCGGCCAGCCACAGAATGACGAGAACCACGATGATGATCCAAAGTAAATTTCCCATGAACTCAGCAATAGCTACTCGCGTGCCAGCCGGGCCCGACCGCGCTATCTCGGAAACTGCAGCGGCACCACCGTCGGCCGGTGAAGCCAGCTCTGCGGGTCGTCGATGATCAGGCGGAACGGGAACCATCCCCAGCTCGACTTCACGAGATTCAGCTTCCCCGCATCTCGCGGCACGTCGAAGGCCAGGCGGCTTTCGAACGAGCCTCCCGGCTCGGCGAACGACGTCACCGGCTGTCCGGCCTGACCCTGTTGTTCCAGCGCCCGCTGACCGGAAGGTGAGACGTCGAAACGACGTCCGCGGTCATCGATGAGCGAGATGCGCACATCCGTTTCGCGTTGCGGCCGCCCCTTGGCCCGGCTGCTGACGCGGACAGTGGCGATGCAGAACGTACCGCTCGCGCGCGTCGTCCCGATGGCGTCCTGACGCGTGGCCTGCTCCACGGTGATGCACCAGTCGTCGAAACATTGTTCGGTTCCGGCCGGCACTTCTTTCTGCGGCGTTGCGATCGAGAACCCCAGCAGCACGAGCATGTACGCCGCGACGAACATCAGCAGCCACGCCGCCGTTCTTCCCGCGGCGCGCCAGCGCGTGCGAATGGAGAGATAGAGAATCCGCACGAGGATGATGACGACGCCGAGCAGGGAGAGGAGGAACAGCAGGTCGAAGATCGACATACAGCAAGCACTTTACATCAAAAAGTGCTAATCGTTGAAGCGAATCGCGCCGGAAGCTTCACGCGTCGCCGCCGGCGCGTACGCGCCGAGGAATTCACGCCGCCACCAGGCGCCGGTGCGCGCGCGTTCGTCGCGCGTCGTAAACCAGTATTGATACGCGACGGCGCGCACGGCGATCGGCGGCTTGTCTGCGAATGGACTCGCGGCGAAGAGCTGCAACACCGGCGGCGAGTTCTCCAGCAATCTTGCCTCGGCGTTCAGTACCCACTGGTTCTCCTGAATCGAGCCGAGTGACGCGAACCAGAGGTTCCATTCGAAGCGCGGCTGGTACGGCGCATAGAGTCCGGGCGCCTTGCGGACGTCCTGCGGCTTGTAGCGGAACGGATAAGCGATCCACGTCTTGCCGTCGTGGGTCCCCTGAAACTCGATCTCGTATCGATTGCGCGTCATCACCGCGAAGAGTCCGTAGCGATTGGCGACGCGGAACGGATCGAGAAGCGTCACCGTCGGAAACGACGGCATCAGGAAGCTGGCGATCGAGGTGAGAAAGATCGTCGTCAACACCACCGCTGCCGCGATCGACGGTTTCCGCATCCTCGGCACAGGCACCGCACCGCGCAGAATGGAGTCGTCGAGAAGCAGAATGCCAAGGAAGAGAACGAGATAGTTGAGGAAGGCGTAGTTGGCGGTGAGGATGATGCCGATCTGCAGCGGCGTGACGACGATGAAGGCGATCAGCCGGCAGAGCGAATTCCGGCGCGGCGCGAAGAGCAGCCAGACCGCAATCAACTCGACGAAGAGCGTCAACCCGGCCGAGAAGGCGTGGAACGAATGCGGCCACTGCTGCACGTACCACCCGATCCACGACGGCAGCGGACCGTTCTCGTAGTATTTGTCCATCGCCGTCAGGTTGCGCCACTGCTCCTCGCCGCTGAGCAGCTTCACCACTCCCGATTCGAAGTAGATGCGGAACCACTCCCACTGCAGCAGGAACACGGCCGCGCGCGACGGCGGCTGCGCCACACTTTGCGCATCGCCCATCCTCGGCCGGATGCCGCGCGGCGCGAGGAAGATCGACAGCAATGCCGCTTCGAGCAACATGCCGTCCGATTGATATCCGGCGAACTCCTGCGCCGCACCGACGAACGAGAGGAAGCAGATGCCGGCGACGGTGATCGAAAGGCGCGGCCAGACATTGATGATGATGGCGACCGAGGCGGCGAACCCGATCCAGACGATCGCGCTGAGCATGGCGTCGCTGGCGCTGATCCACAGCAGCGTCGGCGCGTACCAGAACGCTTTCCATCCCAGCGCGCGATGGACTGCATCGAGATACTGCCCGGCGGGAAGAATGCCGCGCGGTCCGATCAGCCCGTGAATCTGAAAGTAGAGCGAATAGAAAACGGAGAAGAAGATCCCGCCGAGGCAACGCAGCCAGATCCATCGCGCGCGAACGAACGATGGCGCGACGGACGGCGCAAACCATCGCTCCAGAATCGGGGGGCGTATCGGTTCGGATGTGAATTCTTCGAACATGAGGCGGCTGTACCTCGGGAACACGAACGCGAAGAAATATCGTGGGCTCACGGCGGCGTAGCCGTCGTAAGAACCGTAGCCCCCATCTTCAGATGGGGGTATTCAAGCCGCGCAATCTTGTTAGCCCGTTTTAACGGGCGAAAGAAAGCTTTCTCTCGCGCGCCAAGGCGCGCTCACAAAATGCACCAATCTCTTAACCCCCACGGGTGAACCCGTGGGCTACGGTTCTTACGCCGGCTTCGCCCACGGGACAAGCTCGTAAATTCTCAACGTCCCTTCGCTCCAGATCATGCGAAACAATATCGGGCGCTCTCCGCGCCACACGCGCCACCACCACGTCGACTCCGCTGCGCGTCGCGTGCCGAGTATGGCGTTGGCGGAGGCGATGCCGGAGCGCGGTTGTTCGAGTATCAGGTAGCGGACATTCATTGTTTCGCAGGAGCGCGCGAGAGAAAGCTCATCGGTGGATAGCAACGCCTGTTGTGCGCGCTCGAACGTCGCGGCGTCTGGCATGGTCCCGAAGTTGTCGATGATGACGGGATGGTTTCCTTCGACGTCGATGGCGTGGCCCATCGACCACGGCCCGAGGATGCGTCCGGACGGCAGCGTGCGGATGAAGGACGTCGCGCGAATCCACTGCTGCTGATTCGGCGGGATCGTCTGCGGCGTCATCAGCCATCCGGCCAGTTGCAGCGGGGGAGGGATGGCGATGAGCATCGCGGCGAAAAGCGCCAGACGCTTCCGTGCGATCAGCGGCACGTACGTCGCGCCGGCGAGGGCGAGCAGCGGGATGGCCACGATCCAGAAGCGTCGGCTGGTGATCGTCAGCGTGAAGTAGGTGATGGCGAAGATGGCGATCGCCAGCCGGACGTTGTCGCGCGTTTTGATCGCGCGGATTGCCAACAACCAGACCAGGATCGCGCCGCCGGAGAGGCCGACGGCGTCGGAGAGGAGATCGTCGCCGCGCGCGCGCCAGAGTGGCTGGAACTCCTGAATCGTGCGCAGCCAGCGGTCGCCGCCGAGGAAGTGGGAGCCGGTGAAGATCGATGCGCGGACGGTGGGAATTGCGATCACGAGTAATCCGCCGATGAGTAACGCGAACATGCGCCATCTACGTCGCGCCGCGATGATCGCGCACGCGATCGCGGCAGCGGCGAAGAGCGTCGCGTGTGTCCAGCCGAGGAACCATTGATTGTCGGGGAAGCCGGGAGGGCGGGTGAGGCGGTAGATCGCTACCGCGATCGCGGCGATGCTGAAGCCGCAGCTCGCGGCCAGGCCGTCGGTGGCGAAGAAGAGGATTGCGAAGGCGAGGGCGGCGGCGATGAGCAGGGCGGTCTGGACGAACATCGCCGCGGTGATGGCGATGCCGAGGAGGATGCCGGCGCGGACTTTTTCGCGGCGTGTTGTTGCGCGAATGGCCAGACTCGTCGCGCCGAGGATGGCGAACGTCAGGGCAGGCTCGAGGTAATGGTGATCGATGCTGCCGATCCACGACGTCGTCACAAGAAATGGCGACGTCGCCAGCGCGATGCCGGTGATCGTCGCCACCAACGTCCCGCTGCGGCGCGCCAGAATGAAAACGGCGATGCCGGTGAAGAGAGCGAAGAGGATCGGCGGGAACCAGACGATGCGCGCCAGCACGTCCGTGCTGCTGCTCGCACCGAGCAACCGCGCCGCGCCGCCCGCGACCACGTCGTACAACGGCGGCCACGGACAGAACGCGCCGCTCACGCCGCGGTCGCGATCGAGCTCCAGCACGTGCGGAAAGTGCGCCGCCGAGTACACCATCCGCTTCCAGTGATACAGCTCGTCCACCGGCACGATGCGCGGCTTGCCGCCTTCGAACGCGTACGGCGCGTTCAGAAACCGGCAGGCGAGGGCGAGGACGAAAAAGGCGAGGGCAACGGGAGTGGGATGTAGGGCGTGGGGAGTGGGAGATCGCGTAGACGAACCGCTCCCGCTCCCCACCTCCCACTCCCCCCTCCCATTCTTTTCTCTTGCCATTTCTCCCGCGATGCCTGAATCTTATTTCGCGTCGTCCAAGACGTCCGAAAAATCAGGTGACCCTGCTGCGAAGCCTTTTCGCCGCTGTTCTATTTGTGCTGGCCGTCTACCCGGCTGCAGCGCAGGAGCTTGCCTCGACGCGCTGCCGCGAATCCGAGGTTGAGATCGACGCGACGCATAACGCGGCGAAGCTGGAGGGATGCGGCGACGCCACCGCCGCGAATCTCCTCTGGCATCTCGACCGGATCGATCAGCGCGACGGCATCCTCGACGGACAGTACCGCCGCCACGACACCGGCCGCGGCGCCGTCGTCTACGTCATGGACACGGGTGTCATGGCCGCGCATACCGAGTTCGCCTCGCCGGCCGGCAGCCGCGTCATCGCCGGATTCGACGCCACGCAAGGCGTCACCGTCGGCGCGTCGAACTGCGCCAGCGCGAACAAAGCGCTGATGCCGTGCTTCTCGACGACGGCGGAATTGATCGGCGCCTCGCACGGGACGAGCGTGGCCTCGCTCGTGGCCGGACAGAACGTCGGCGTCGCGCCGGAGGCGCTCATCGTCAGCGTGCGCGTGATGAACGAGTCGGCGCTGGCCACGACGCGCACCTATCTCGACGGCTTGAACGACATCATCCGCCACGCCTGGGATCCCTCCACGCCGCAGTTCCAGACCGCGGTCGTCAACATCAGCGGCTGGGTGCTGGAGCGGCTGAACGCGAATCGCGACGATGCGCCGGTGACGTTTGCCGCCGTCGAGCGGAAGATCCGCGACATGATCGGCGGCGTCGACGCCCTCGGCCGACCTGACCTCAACGGCAAGCGTTTCCTCTTCGTCGTGGCCGGCAACAACGTCGACAACGGATGCGGCCGCGCCGGAATCGTCGACCGCTTTCCCGCCATCCTCGGCAAAGACCTCGACGGCCTGATCACCGTCGGCGGCATGACCGCGGACAACAGCTGGTGGCCGGGCGCCTGCCACGGCGGCCTGGAGATCCTCGCGCCGTCGCAGGGGATTTTCAGCGCGTCGATCACTGCCACGAATCATTACCGCGGCACGAAGCCGAATCTTCGCTCCGGCACGTCGTTCGCCGCGCCGATCATCTCCGGCATCGCCGCGCGCCTGCTCTCCGAGCGTCCGAACCTGACGCCGGCGGAGCTGGAGGCGATCATCACCTCGACGCCGTCGCGCATCGTCAATCCCGACGCCAGCCGCGCCGATGGCAAGGTAGCCTTCGTGCAGGACTCGCCGGCGGTCATGACCGCATCGCACGCGTTCGCGAGCTCGGTGGTGCGGCTCGAGCCTTAAGTAGATTAGTGATTAGTAGATTAGAGGTTCGCCTCGATTCGTTTCCGATTCACCGATCGACAGCACACCTCTGATCTACTAATCCACTAATCACTAATCCACTGCTTCAATGCGCCGGCGCCGCGCCCCACAACTGCTTCAACCTCTGATCGCGTCCGCAGTTGAAGCGGTAGAACTTGTATCGCAGCGGATTCTTTTTGTAGTAGTCCTGGTGCCACTCCTCGGCGCGATAAAACGTCGCCGCGGGCAGGACGTCAGTGAAGACGTCGTGATGAAACCTCACGCCCACGGCCTGCTTCGATGCCTCCGCCAGCCGCTGCTGCTCGGCATCATGAAAAAAAATCGCCGTCCGATACTGCCCGCCGTGATCGCAGAACTGTCCTGAGTTATCGAGCGGATCGACGTTGTGCCAGAAGACGTCGAGCAACTGCGCATACGAAATCTGCGAAGGGTCGTAGACGACTTCGACCGATTCGCGATGACCGGTGTACCCATCCGAAACCTGGTCGTACGTCGGCTTGTCGACGCGTCCGCCGGTATATCCCGACGTGACCGAGACGACGCCCTTCAACCGCTCGAACGGCGGCTCCATGCACCAGAAACATCCGCCAGCAAACGTGGCGACGGCGCGCCGCGGCGCGGGAGCGGCGGAAAGGAGGGAGAGGGCGGCGAGGAGGAGGAGGGCTCGTTTCATATCGCCATTGTCCTCCTCAGTCGCCATTGAAAGAGCGAAGGGTGAAGAGTGAAGAGTGAAATTGGCCGCTTTCACTCTTCACCCTTCACTCTTCACTCTTCAGATTCATCTGCTATCTTCCGCGCCCACATGTCGCGCTCGCGTCTGCTTCCGTTGACGGGCATCGCCGTCGCCCTCGCCGCGTGGCAGATCGCCATCATGCTGCGGCCGTCGCTCATCCCCGGACCGATCGCCGTCGCGCGGGGCATCGGCGAGCTGGCCGTGCGTGGGCTGCTCGTCAAATATGTCGTGGCCTCGCTCTTCCGCGTGACCTGGGGCTACCTCGCGGCGCTGGTCATCGCCATCCCGCTCGGACTGCTGCTGGGGATGGTGCGCATCGGCGAGATGGCCGCGAATCCGATCCTGCAGATCCTCCGCCCCATCTCGCCGCTGGCCTGGATTCCGATCGCCATCCTCTGGTTCGGCGTCGGCGACGTCTCCGCCATCTTCCTGATTTTCCTAGCCGCGCTGCTCCCGATGACCGTGGCCACGATGAACGCCGTGCACAACATCGATCCCGTCCATCTCGCCGCCGCGCGCAACTTCGGCATCCCGCTGCGCGCGCGCATGCGCGACGTGCTCATCCCCGCCATCCTTCCGCAGCTCATCGTGGCGATGCGCATCGCCCTCGGCGTGGCCTGGCTGGTGGTCGTGGCCGCGGAGATGATCGCCGTCAACTCCGGTCTCGGATTCCTCATCGTCGACGCGCGCAACGCCGGCAACCGCTACGATCTCGTCGTGGCCGGCATGGTGCTCATCGGTCTGGTCGGCATCGTGCTCGACCTGCTCATGCGCCGCCTGGAGCGGCTCGATTCCGTTCGCTGGGGCTACGCATCGGAATGAAGGTTCAATTCAGCGACGTCTCGATGCGCTTCGGCGCCATGGAAGTCCTGCAGCACGTCACGCTCGGCGCCGAAGAAGGGGAGTTCCTCTGCATCGTCGGCCCGTCCGGATGCGGCAAATCGACGCTGCTGAACATCGCCGGCGGCTTCCTCGCGCCGGGCAGCGGCTCGGTCACGATCGACGGCGAGCCGGTTACCGCGCCCGACCGCCGCCGCATCTTCGTTTTCCAGGAACGCGGCGTCTTCCCCTGGTTGACCGTCGAAGGCAACATCGGCTTCGGCCTTTTCGACATGGATGAAGCCGGCCGCGCAGCGAGAGTCGCGCAGTACATCGACTTGGTCGGCCTCAAGGGATTCGAGAAATCGTACCCGCGCGAGCTCTCGGGCGGCATGAAGCAGCGCGTCGAAGTGGCCCGCGCGCTGGCTGTGAATCCGGACGTCCTCTTTCTCGACGAGCCGTTCGGCGCACTCGACTCGATCACCCGCCTGCAGATGCGCAGCGAGCTCCTTCGCATCTGGCGCGCCGAACGAAAGACCGTCCTCTTCGTCACGCACGACATCGAGGAATCGGTACAGCTGGCCGACCGCGTCGTGGTCATGAGCGCGCGCCCGGGCAGGATCCGGAGGGTGGTGGATATCGACATTCCGCATCCGCGCGATCTCTCCTCCCGACGTTACATCGAACTACGGGATCTGATCTTCGGCGAGATCGGCTTGGCCCACCAGGTATGAAAATGTTGAATGTTGAATGTTCAATGTTGAATGTTGAATGGGGGCCGCGATGAGGTCGCCCCGCATTCAACATTCAACATTCAACATTGAACATTCAACATTGAGGTTTGTCCTCCCCATCATCACCGCCGCGATCGGAATCATCCTCTGGTCGGTCGCCGTGAAAGCCTCCGGCACGAAGATCTTCCCAACCCCCGCCGCCGTCGCCAAAGCGATCACCACGCTCGCCGAAAAATCTCTCCTCTGGCGCTACATCGCCGACTCCCTCACGCGCGTTTTCGCCGGCTACTTCGCCGCCATTCTCATCGGCATTCCGCTCGGCTTTCTCCTCGGCTGGTACGCTCCGCTGGCGAGAGCGATCAACCCGCTGATCCAGATGCTCCGTCCCATCTCGCCGCTGGCGTGGATGCCGCTGGCCGTGATCTGGTTCGGGGTCAGCAACGCCGCGCCGATCTTCCTCATCTTCCTGGCCTCGCTCTTTCCGATCATCGTCGCGGCCATGAACGGCGTCCGCAACGTCCCGCCGATGTACCTCCAGGCCGGCCGCAACTTCGGACTGAGCACGCCGCAACTGATGCGCCGCGTCATGATCCCCGCCGTCCTGCCGCGAATCATCGTCGGCCTGCGCCTCGCCTTCGGCATCGCCTGGGTCGTCCTCGTCGCCGCCGAGATGATCGCCGTCGACTCCGGACTCGGCTACCTCATCATCGACGCCAGAAACGCCGGCAAGCGCTACGACCTCGTCGTCGCCGGAATGCTCATGATCGGATTGATCGGATTGCTGCTCGATACCGCGATTCGGAAAGTGGAAGTGTGGATCAGTGATTAGTTCCTCGGCTGTCGGCTGTCGGCTGTCGGCTGTCGGCTGTCGGGAGTCGGGGGTCGGGGGTCGTAGCCTTTGACTCTCCCGACAGCCGACAGCCGATAGCCATTCTCAGAAAGGAGGCCCAGAATCAAAAAACTAACCCTCGCCATCACCGCCTGGATCCTGGTCATCACCGCGGCGCACTTCGCGCTCAACGTGAACTGGCAGGTGCTGATGAACGACCGGTTGCCCGAAGCAGACCGCAAGCTCAACGTCGCGTACATCCCCGTAACGTGACACCTCGCTTGCCCGGTCACCGACTACATCTCCGCCTATTCGCAGTCCGGACAGATCTTCATCCCGCGCTTGTTTCAGGGCTTCCCTGAAATCAAAGAAGCGCTGATGTCCAACAAGATGCAGGCGGCGTTCATGGTCGCGCCGATGGCAATCGCCCTGCGGGCTCAGGGCGTTCCGGTGAAGATCGTTTACCTCGGCCACCGCTACGGATCGGCCGTGGTCGTCCGCAGCGACGGCCCTGTGCATCGTGTGTCCGATCTGCGCGGCCGCATCGTCGCCATCCCCAGCCGCTTCTCCGACGAGCGCCTGATCGTCTTCCGCGCGCTGCAGGCGAACGGAATGGATGCGAAAAAGGACGTGCGCATGGTGGAGATGGCTCCGCCCGACGTGGCCGGCGCCTTGGCGGCGAGCGCCATCGACGCCTTCTCCATGGGCGAGCCGTACCCGTCGCAGGCCGAGATCGCCGGCTTCGGCCGCGTCCTCTTTCACGCGCGTCAGTACTGGCCCGACTACATCTCCTGCGTTCTGGTCGTCCGGCAGGACGTGATCGACAAGCGGCCCGAAGCCGTGCAGACGATCGTCGACGGCATCGCCCGTTCCGGACTGTGGCTCGACGAAAAGGAGCGCGCCCGAAACCACCGCCTGCACGCCGCCGATTTCGTCGGCCGTTTCTACTACCATCAGGACCCGAAGCTCCTGCGCTGGGCTCTGACCAATCCCATCGACCGCGTCAAATACGAGCCGCTCTCCCCGCGCCGCGCCGACTTCGAGACGATCGTCAACCTCATGGTGCAGACCGGCGTCCTCGATCACCCCATCCCCTTCGAAGACTTCGTCGACACCAGATTCGCCGAAGGCGCGCACGCCATGACCGCGTGGAAGTACGAAGCCGGCGACTCCCAGGCGCGGTAGGCGACGAAGTGCGCGACGCGTTGTCACGCGTCGGCCCGAGGCACCGTGAGAAGCGTCGTTTCGTAGCGCCGGCCGCTGTGTACGTACCGGAGACATGGTGGACGGGTGGCCGGAGACATGGTGGACACATTCACCGGCGATCAGCGTACGACAGAACCGGGGTTTCGCAGGTCGATTGACCCGAGCTGTTTATGAAAGAAG
>Ga0157369_10004087_pt1 | contig 17278 bp, 18 predicted proteins | sample C25metaG_FD_113461 | JGI IMG/M metagenome (GOLD analysis project Ga0157369, IMG submission 113461) | Corn rhizosphere microbial communities from Kellogg Biological Station, Michigan, USA - C2-5 metaG | ecosystem: Host-associated > Plants > Roots > Rhizosphere > Soil | place: USA: Michigan... | reverse complement strand
CGGCGACGCCGCGCAGGAAGGCGTCGGGCATCTGGGTGAGGATGCCCGCGCCGTCGCCGGTCCCGGCGTCGGAACCGATCGCGCCGCGGTGCTCCAGGTTGCGGAGCGAACCGAGCGCCGCGTCGATGATGCTGTGCGAGGCCTCGCCCGTCAGGGTCGCGACCATCGCCAGGCCACAGGCGTCCTTCTCGTTCGCCGGGTCGTACATGCCCTGCTTGGGCGGAACCGAGCTGAACGAAGCGTACGGTGCATGCGCCATGGAATTACCGTCCTCACGAAAGGGGATCAGAAGGGGACGTCGCTGGCCCTGGGATGAAACGGGTGATGGATCCCCTGCTGAGCCGGGATCCACCGGGCCGACGAGGGTGCGTTCAGCCTAGGAGCGAGAGCCGGTCTTGCTTGTGGCGACCGTGGCTTCGGACGACGGAGTGGATGACGCAGTGCGGTCTGATCCGTCGGCATCGTCGTCGGCGGAGGCACTGCGCAGCCCCAGGTTCTCCGCGTCGGTGTCGTAGTAGTCTACCGCAGCCTTCGGATCGGCCCAGGAACGGCCGGGGACGTACGGCGACGGCTCGGCACCCGTGTGGCGACGCGACTGGATGACGATGATCGCGAGTCCGACGACGATCGCGAGGATCGCGGCCCAGACGTTGGCGCGGATGCCGAAGAGGTACTCGCTCGGGTCGATCCGGATGGTCTCCCAGACCGTGCGACCGGCTCCGTACCAGATGAGGTAGACACCGAACAGGCGGCCCCACTGCGGGTTGAAGCGGTGTCCGATCCAGAGGATGACGGCCACCCCCAGCAGGTTCCAGATGATCTCGTACAGGAACGTGGGGTGGAAGAGCGTGCCGGCGGGCAGACCGATCGGGAACGCGGGGTTGCTGGCCTCGATCTCGAGGCCCCAGGGCAGGTCCGTGGGGAGCCCGTAGAGCTCGTGGTTGAAGTAGTTGCCGAGGCGTCCGAACGCCTGGGCGAGCAGCAGGCCGGGCGCGAGGGCGTCGGCGAAGGTCCAGAACCGGATCCCCGTCATGCGGCAGCCGATGTAGGCGCCGACCGCTCCACCGATGAGCGAACCGAAGATCGCGATGCCGCCCTCCCAGATGTAGAGCGTCCGCAGGAGGTCCGCACCCGGGTAGAAGTAGTCGCCGGGGTGGGTCAGGACGTGGAAGATCCGCGCACCGATGATCCCCAAGGGGATGGCCCACAGGATGATGTCGAGCACGATGCCCGGCTCGGCACCGCGCTTCGTCAGCCGCCGGGAGGTGAGGATGGTGGCGGCGATGATCCCGGCGATGATGCAGAGCGCGTACATGTGCACCGTGAACGGGCCCACGCTGAAGGTCGCGATGTCCGGGTTCGGGCTCGGGATGCTGAGGGGTGCAATCACTGCAGTGGTCGCCTTTCGTTACGAACTCTGATCGAGTGTAGGGCTTTCAGCATCGCGGACGTGCTGAGGATACCCTCAGCGGGCGGTGCCGGCCGCGAGTGAACGGGCGACCTCGGTGATCGCCGGGACACCGCCGTCGGCGAGTGCCTTGACGAACACGGATCCGACGATGGCTCCGTCGGCGTACTCGAGGACCGAGCGGACCTGCTCCGCGGTCGAGATGCCGATGCCGACGCACGCGTGCTGTGCCCCGGCCGTGCGGAGCCGACCGACGAGGGTCTTCGCGGCGGCGTCGAGGTCCTGCCGGGCGCCGGTGATGCCCATCGTGGAGACGGTGTAGACGAAGCCGCGGGAGTGTTCGGTCACGAGCGACAGGCGCTCGTCGCTCGAGGTCGGGGCTGCGAGGAAGACCCGGTCGAGGCCGTGTCGTTCGCTGGCGTCGAGCCAGTCCGCGGCGGCGTCGGGGGTGATGTCGGGCGTGATGAGCCCGGCTCCCCCGGCCGCTGCGAGATCGGAGGCGAACCGTTCGACGCCGTACTGCAGCACCGGGTTCCAGTACGTCATGACAAGGACCGGGACGTCCACGGCGGCGCGGATGGCGCTGATCGCCGTGAAGACGTCGCGCAACCGGAACCCCTCCGCGAGAGCCGTCATCGTCGCGGCCTGGATGACCGCTCCGTCCATGACGGGGTCCGAGTAGGGCACGCCGAGCTCGAGGACGTCGACGCCGTTCTGCGCGAGCGCGATGGCGGCGTCGATGCTCGTCTGGAGGTCGGGGAACCCGACGGGGAGGTATCCGATGAGGGCGCCGCGGCGGTCCACGGAGGCCGCGTCGATCGCCGATGCGACCGGTGAGACCGTCGTGTGACCGGTGGCCGGGGCGGTCATGCGTTCCGCCCGGCCTCGTCGAGGAGACCGAAGTAGGTCGCAGCCGTCTCGACGTCCTTGTCTCCGCGCCCGGAGAGGTTGATCAGGATGGTCGCCTCGGGGCCGAGCTCCTTGCCGAGGACGATGGCCCCGGCAAGCGCGTGTGCGGACTCGATCGCGGGGATGATGCCCTCGGTGCGGCTCAGGAGCCGGAAGGCCTCCATCGCCTCGGCGTCCGTGGCAGGGACGTACGTCGCCCGCCCGGTGTCGGCGAGCCAGGCGTGCTCCGGTCCGACGCCCGGGTAGTCGAGCCCGGCGGAGATCGAGTGGGACTCGACGGTCTGGCCGTCGTCGTCCTGCAGGACGAAGGTGCGGGCACCGTGGAGGACGCCCGGACGACCGCGTCCGATGGACGCGGCATGCCGTGGGGTGTCGACGCCGTCGCCGGCCGCCTCGACCCCGTAGAGCGCGACGTCCGCGTCGTCGAGGAAGGCGTGGAAGATCCCGATCGCGTTGGAGCCGCCACCGACGCAGGCGACGACCGCGTCCGGGAGTGAACCGTTCAACTCGAGGAGCTGTGCGCGGGCCTCTTCGCCGATGATCTTCTGGAAGTCGCGCACCATCACTGGGAACGGGTGTGGGCCAGCTGCGGTGCCGAAGATGTAGTTCGTCGTCTCGACCGAGGCGACCCAGTCGCGGTACGCCTCGTTGATGGCGTCCTTGAGGGTCCGCGATCCGGTCGTCACGGGGATGACGGTCGCGCCGAGGAGTCGCATCCGGGCGACGTTGAGCGCCTGGCGTTCGGTGTCGACCTCGCCCATGTAGATCGTGCAGTCGAGGCCGAAGAGTGCGGCCGCGGTGGCCGTGGCCACACCGTGCTGACCGGCTCCGGTCTCGGCGATGACGCGGGTCTTGCCGATGCGCTTCGTGAGGAGCGCCTGGCCCAGGACGTTGTTGATCTTGTGCGAGCCGGTGTGGTTGAGGTCCTCGCGCTTGAGGAAGATGCGCGCGCCGCCCGCCGATGCGGCGAAGCGGGGCACCTCGGTGATGATCGACGGGCGGCCGGCGTAGTCGCGGAGCAGCGTCGTGAGCTCGGCCTGGAAGCTCTCGTCGGCCTTGGCGGCCTCGTAGGCCGTCGCGAGTTCGTCGACCGCGGCGATGAGCGCCTCAGGCATGTAGCGTCCGCCGAAGTCGCCGAAGAACGGGCCTGCCTCGTCTCGGAGGTGCGTCGATTCCGCGTGGGCGGGGGTGGCTGGTGACATGGTCATGCGGTGGCTCCCAGGAACTGTTCGAGGGTGGCGACGGGGTCGCCGGTGACGAGCGCCTCGCCGACCAGGACGACGTCGGCGCCGTCACGTCGGTAGGCGGCGACGTCGGCGGCGCGGAGCACAGCGGACTCGGCCACCTTGACGGCGTCGGCGGGGAAACGGTCGGTCAACGAGCCGAAGAGGTGTTGGTCGAGTTCGAAGGTGCTGAGATTCCGCGCGTTGACGCCGATGAGCCGGGCGCCGATGTCGCTCGCCCTCGACAGCTCATCGGCTGAATGGGTCTCGACCAGTGGCGTCATGCCGAGCTGCACGACGAGCTCGTGCAGCGACGACAGCGTGGCCTGATCGAGTCCGGCGACGATCAGGAGCACCAGGTCGGCGCCGGATGCCCGGGCTTCGAACACCTGGTACGGCAAGGAGATGAAGTCCTTGCGCAGGACCGGTATGCGGATCGCGGCCCGGACGGCCTCGAGGTCCTGCAGCGAACCACCGAACTTCCGGCCCTCGGTCAGCACACTGACCGCGCAGGCTCCACCCCGCTCGTAGAGCGAGGCGAGGAGCGCCGGGTCGGGGATGTCGGCCAATGCGCCGCGTGACGGGCTGGACCGCTTGACCTCGGCGATGATCTTGACCTGGTCGGCCGGGGCGAGCGCAGCGAGGGCGTTGATGGCCGGAGGGGCCTCGACGGCAGCGGCTTCGACGACTGCAGCCGGACGGCCAGCGAGGCGCCCGAGGGCGTCCTCCTTCGCGCCGGCCATCAGGTCGGCGAGCATGCTCAGTGCTCTTTCGCCACGGTCTTGGACCCACCGACGCCGTATCCCGCCTTGGCGAGGACACCGCCCGTGATCCACCCGAGGAGGAGGAGGCCGGCCGACGCCCACACGAGGACGGGCATGTCGAGCCAGAAGAAGACCGTACCGGCGGCGAACGCGACCAACATGATGATCACGGCCGTCCAGGCGGCGGGCGAGTGTCCGTGGCCGGGGTCCGAGGGGTCGGTGCTCATGGTTCTCCTTCTGTGCGAGTGCGGGTTCCAGTGTACCGGCAAGCGGTGCGCGGTTCCGTGCGTGGGCCACGAGTTCCCAGGTGGCCCGGGGTGCCGTCGTGAGTCGGCGGAGCGGTCAGCGCGTCGGGTCGTCGCCGCGGCTGAGGTCGTCCCAGGCGCCCACCGGGTCGGCGCTCGGGGCCGTCTCCACCTGGGTGAACCGGACCGCCTGGTACTTCTTCGACGGACCGGGCCACCGGCGGTGGGTGAGCACGGTCGCGAGCCCGGCGAGGCCGAGCACGACGCCGAGCACCAGGGTGATCGCCGGCCACGCGGTGAGCGTGGTCGCCGCGACGAGGTCGATGGTCGACTGACTTCCGGCCACGCCCGTGGCCTCGGTCACGGCCGCCGCGCCTGCGGTCGCCGGCGAGGCGAGCACCGCGATCGACGAGATCATGACGCAGGCGCCGATCACGGCCTCCAGCAGGCCGAGGATGATGCGGAACACCGGCCCGGCGATGGCCAGTGCCGCGACGAGGGCGAGACCGGCCAGGGCGAGTGCGGACAGAGCGGGAGCGGCGACGGAGCCGACCACGTCGAGCGCGCCGGAGTGTGGGCCGACGCCCACGAGGCTGATCGAGAGCCAGGTCTGGGTCCATGCCGCGAGGATGAGCGCGTCGGCGAGGACGGCGGTGACGAGGAGCAGGGTCTTCAGGCGGCGCTGACGACTGCGCAGAGCTCGTGACTCGAGCTCGTCAGCCGCGGACGGTTCGTCGGGCCTCGGCGGCTCCACCGGTCCGGACTGGGGTGCTGCAGTGCTCTCGGTCATGCTCCAACTCGATTCATGGTGTCGGCGTCGGTGCTGTGACGACGTCGAGGCTCCGGCCGTCGAAACAGCTGCGCGTCCCCGTGTGACAGGCGGCACCGTGCTGATCGACCTCCACCAACAGGGTATCCCCGTCGCAGTCGTAGGCGAGCGACCGGACGAACTGCACGTGGCCGGAGGTGTCCCCTTTGCGCCAGTACTCCTGTCGTGACCGGGACCAGTAGGTGACCCGCCCCTCGGTCATCGTCCGGCGGACGGCCTCGGCGTCCATCCACCCGAGCATGAGCACCTCGCGTGAGTCCCACTGCTGCACGATCGCGGGAAGCAGGCCATGCGCGTCGAAGGTGAGCTGGCCGATCGCGGTCTCCGGGTCGGCGCCCACCGGGATGGTGATGTCCGCGCTCATGCCCGCACCGTCCAACCGGCGTCGGCGAGTTCCTGTTTGACCTGGCCGATCGTCAACTCGCCGTTGTGGAAGACGCTCGCGGCGAGGACGGCGTCGGCACCCGCGGCGATGGCGGGTGGGAAGTCGGCGAGGCGGCCTGCTCCCCCGGACGCGATGACCGGAACCCGGCTGATCTCGCGCATGGCGCTGATGAGCTCGGTGTCGAACCCGGCCTTGGTGCCGTCGGCGTCGATCGAGTTCACCAGCAGCTCGCCCGCACCGCGTTCGATCGCCTCGGTCGCCCAGGCGAGCGCGTCGAGCTCGGTCTCTCGTCGGCCGCCGTGTGTCGTGACGATCCATCCGGATGCGCTGCCGGCGTGTCGCTTCACGTCCAGGGAGAGGACGAGGACCTGAGCGCCGAATCGGTCGGCTATCTCCCCCAGCAACTCCGGCCGGGCGATCGCGGCGCTGTTCACGCCGACCTTGTCCGCTCCGCTGGCCAGCAGCCGGGAGACGTCCTGGGTCGAGCGGACCCCGCCGCCGACCGTGAGCGGGATGAAGACCTGCTCGGCGGTGCGGCTGACGAGGTCGTAGGTGGTGTCGCGTTCGGCGACGGTGGCCGTGACGTCGAGGAAGGTCAGTTCATCGGCGCCCTGTTCGGCATAGCGCTTCGCGAGCTCGACCGGATCGCCGGCATCGCGGAGGTCGAGGAAGTTGACGCCCTTCACGACGCGCCCGTCGGCGACGTCGAGACAGGGGATGACTCGGGTGGCGAGTGACACGGAGGCCTCCGCAGGGCGACTGGGGCGGGTGATGATGGAGGGGCGACTCAGAGTCGGGCGGCGTGGATGGCCGTGACGAGGATGGCGCGTGCGCCGAGCTCGTAGAGGCGGTCCATGACGTCGTTCGCGTCGCCGCGAGGGATCATGACCCGGACCGCCACCCACTCTGGGTCGCGGAGCGGCGAGATCGTCGGCGACTCGATGCCACCGGCGACGGCGGTCGCCTGCTCGAGCAGCCGGACCGGGAGGTCGTAGTCGACGAGCACGTACTGCCGCGCGACGAGCACGCCCTGCAGGCGGCGGATGAGCGTCGCCGTGGTGGGCTTCGTCTCCGGCGACGCGATGAGCACGGCGGTGGAGTCGAGGATCACCGGGCCGAAGATGCCGAGGCCGGCCTTCCGGAGGGTCGTGCCGGTGGACACGACGTCCGCCACCGCGTCCGCGACCCCGAGCTGGACCGCCGATTCGACCGCACCGTCGAGGTGGACGAGCGTGGCATCCACACCGGCGTCGCGGAGGAAGTTGCCGACGAGGCCGGGGTAACTGGTGGCGACGGTCTTCCCCGCGAGATCGGAGAGCTCGGAGAATTCGTCGGCCGGACCGGCGAAGCGGAACGTCGAGCCGCCGAAGCCCAGCTCGGCGAGTTCGGTGGCGGCGGAGTGCGAGTCCAGGAGCAGATCGCGCCCCGTGATGCCGATGTCGAGGGCGCCGGAACCGACGTAGGTCGCGATGTCGCGCGGACGGAGGTAGAAGAACTCGACGTCGTTCCGTGCGTCGACGACGTGGAGCTCCTTGGTGTCGCGACGGGTCGCGTAGCCGGCCTCCTGCAGCATCTCGACGGCGGTCTCGGACAGCGAGCCCTTGTTGGGCACGGCGACTCTCAGCATGGGGTGACTTTCGTGTTGTGCGACGGTGTCTCGACAGGGTGATCAGGAGGCGCGGCGGATGCGCCGCGACGAGCTCCTACAGATGTCGGTAGACGTCGGCGGGGGTGAGCCCCTTCGCCACCATCATCACCTGCACGTGGTAGAGCAGCTGGGAGATCTCCTCGGCCGTCTCGGTGTCGCTCTGGTACTCGGCGGCCATCCACACCTCGGCGGCCTCCTCGACGATCTTCTTCCCGATGCCGTGCACACCCGTGTCCAGTTCGCGGACGGTGCCGGAACCCTCCGGCCGGGTCTCGGCCTTCAGGCGCAGCTCGTCGAACAGCTCGTCGAAGGTTTTCACGTGCTCCAGGGTACCGGTTCCGGGCGGCGGTGCGCACCGCGGACGCGCTCGACCGGCCCGCCGGGTCAGTGGGTGTGCGTCGACGCCTCGGCGGCGGCCCGGAGGAGCGCGATGTTCGACGCCGGATCGGAACCGCTGTAGACCGCCGACCCCGCGACGAAGGTGTCCGCGCCGGCGGCGGCAGCGATCCCGATCGTGTCCGCGGAGATCCCGCCGTCGACCTGGAGCCAGACGTCGAGACCGGTGCGCGCGACCTCGGCCGACAGCGCCTGCAGCTTCGGCATGGTCTCCGGCATGAACGACTGTCCGCCGAACCCCGGCTCGACCGTCATGACGAGCACCTGGTCGAACTCCGGCAGGAGTTCCAGGTACGGCTCGATGGGCGTGCCGGGCTTCACGGCGATCCCGGCGCGTGCCCCGATGGAACGCAGGCGTCTGGCGAGGGCGACGGGGTCGCTGGTGGCCTCGGCGTGGAACGTCACCGAGTACGCCCCGAGCTCGGCGTAGCCGGGAGCCCATCGATCGACGTCCGAGATCATGAGGTGGACGTCGAGCGGGACCGGAGACACGTCCTGGATGCGACCGACCATCTGCGGACCGAACGTGAGGTTCGGGACGAAATGGTTGTCCATGACGTCGACATGGACGAGGTCGGCGCTCGCGATCCGCTCCAGGTCGGCCTGGAGGTTCACGAAATCGGCGGACAGGATGCTCGGGTTGATGCGCGCGGACATGTGCTCGAGCCTATCGATCGACAGCGGGTCCGGCCGACTCCGCGGGCTTGCGAAGGAGGGCGATGTACATGGCGTCGGTGCCCTGGCGGTGCGGCCAGAGCTGGACCGCGCCACCGGGTGCCGCGGCGTCGAGCGGTTCGGTCGTGACCTGGTCGAGCACCGCGGAGGTGTCGAGCCGCTCCATCCCGGGATGGGCTCGCAGGGCGCTCTCCACGATCAGTGCCGTCTCGCCGACGTGCGGCGAACACGTCACGTACGCCACGATCCCGCCGGGAGCGAGCGCGGTGATGGCGGCATCGAGCAGTGAGCCCTGCAGACGGGTCAGCTCGGAGACGTCCTTCGGCGTCTTCCGCCACCGCGCCTCCGGTCGTCGTCGCAGCGCGCCGAGCCCGGTGCACGGGGCGTCGAGGAGGATGCGGTCGTAGGTCTCGGGATGCGCTGCCGCGAGCGTCGTGCCGTCGGCGGTCGAGACCGACACGTCGAGCGGGACACCTGCGAGGGCGCGCTCCACGAGACGGGCCCTGGCGGGGACCAGTTCGTTCGCGTCGAGGCGTGCCTCCCCGGCGAGGGCCTCGGCGGCCAGCAGCGCCGCCTTGCCCCCAGGCCCCGCACAGAGGTCGAGCCATCGCTCGCCGGACCGCACCGGCACCGCCCGCGTCAGCGCGAGCGCGGCGAGCTGCGAGCCCTCGTCCTGGACGCGGAGGCGCCCGCCGCCGGCTCCGACGAGTTGCACCGGGTCGCCGCCGGCGCTGCGGAAGCCGTACGGCGAGAACCGGTTGGGTTCGGCGTCCTCCGGCCGGTCGGCGAGCCCCGGGAGTGCGATGAGGTTCACCTGCGGGGCGAGGTTGTCCGCGGCCAGTGCGTCCTCGAGTTCGTCGCCGCGGTCCTGCAGATCGAGCGCCTGTCTGATGGCCCGAACGACCCACGCCGGGTGTGCGGTGCTCACGGCCAGGCGATCGGTGTCGTTCGTGGCCTCAGCCAGCAGGATCCGCTCCCACTCGGCGGGTTCGGTCCGCGAGATGGTGCGGAGGACGCCGTTGGTGAAGCCGGCTGCGGACCGTGAACCCGCGGAGCGGGCGAGCTCGACCGACTCGTTCACGGCGGCGTGGCCTGGGACGCGCATGGAGAGCAGCTGATGGGCACCGAGCCGCAGGACGTCGAGGATCGCGTCGTCGATCTCGGTCACGGGACGCTTGGCAGCGTGCGCGATGACCCGGTCGTAGTACCCGCGTCGGCGGAGGGTGCCGTACGTCAGCTCGGTCGCGAGGCCGGCGTCCGCCGGACTCAACTTCGCCTCGGCCAGCCGGTGCGGCAGGAGGAGGTTCGCGTAGGCGTCCGAGGTGCTGACGGCGTGGATGACGTCGAAGGCCACTCGGCGTGCCGGCTGCACGGTCGCCGAGTCACGCGGACGCGTGGGACGCTGGCGTCCTCGACGGGGTTCCACGTCGCGGGGCCGTCGGTCGCGGCGTCGCTGGCCCTCGGGCTGCTGGCCGCTCACGCGGTGACCAGCCGATCGGTTCCCGTGGACGCACCGCGCCACCAGTCGGCGGCCGGCATCGCCGTCCGTCCCGCCGGCTGCACCTCCAGGAGTTGCAACGGGGTGTCCGCCGTGCCGACCAGGACGACGCCGTCGACGGACACGATCGTCCCCGGCGCCGGCGGATCCGTCGGCATGGTCGATGCGGGGACGGCGCGGTGCACCTTCACCCGTGCCTCGTCGAGGACGGTGAACGCACCCGGCTCCGGGGTGACCCCGCGGATCTGCGACCACACGTCGGCGACGGGGCGGTCCCAGACGATCCGGCCGTCCTGGCCGTCGAGCTTCGGCGCGAGGGACACCTCGCCCTGCTGCGGGGCCGCGACCGCGGTGCCGGCGGCGATGGCGGCGACGACCTCGGCAGTGAGCGGTGCGCCGAGCTCGGCGAGCCGGTCGAGGAGCTCCCCCGACGTCTCGCCCTCGCCGATCGGCGTCTCCACGGTGGCGAAGACGTCTCCGGCGTCGAGAGCCGGCACGAGCTGGAAGACCGACGCGCCGGTGACCGCGTCTCCGGCCATCACGGACCGCTGGACGGGCGCCGCGCCGCGCCAGGCCGGTAGCAACGAGAAGTGCAGATTGATCCAACCGTGTGCCGGCGCGGACAGGAGGGGTTCGCGGACGAGCCCGCCGTACGCGACGATCACGCCGAGTTCCGCACGGAGCGCGACGATCCGCGCCGTCGCGTCGTCGTCGAGACGTGCGGCGCGGATGACCGGGAGCCCGAGCCGTTCGGCGGCCGCTGCCACCGGCGACGGGGTCAGGACCCGCTTGCGGCCGAGCGGGGCGTCGGGTCGGGTCACGACGGCCGCGATCTCGTGCCCGGCCGAGACGAGGGCGTCGAGCGTCGGGACGGCGACGGCGGGGGTGCCGGCGAAGACCAGCCTCATGCGGTTCGGACTTCGTGGACGGGGTGGATCATGACAGCATCTCCGGATCGTCGAATCGTACTCTGAGTGTAGGCGGGGCTTTCGGCGCCCGCCTGCCGGGGGTCGGCCGTCGACGCTTCGCCGCCTGCGCGACGACGGTCGCCCGCAACTGCTCGGCGACCGCCCTGGCATGGCCGTAGTCGACCCGCAGGATCGCGACGCTGTCGCCCGCCTCGTCGACGGTCGGGCCGAGCACGCGGCTCCGGTGTTCGGCGGGCAGCGCGGCGAGAGCGGCATCGACGGCGTCGCGGGTGCCGGTGAGGGTCGCGCTCCGGACCGCGGGAGGGAACCCGAGCTCTCGGCGCTCGGCGAGCTCCTCGCTCGCGAACCGCGGTTGCTGCCAGAGGGCGAAGGCGTTCGCCACGGGGGCCTCGACGCCGATCAGCAGCACCGGCGCGCGTGGAGCGGCCAGGGCTGCGGCGTTCGACCACCACCGTAGGCAGTCCTCGGCGACACGGAGCGACTCCCGCGCCAGCATGCGGTCGGCGTCGACCAGGAGGACGGCGGCATAGCCGCCCGCAGCGACGGGCTCCGCGCCTCGGGTCGCGATCACCAGCGCCGGCTCCGGGCCGACCTCGAACTTGGGGGCGTCGCCGTCCGACACCACGACCCGGTACCGGGGGAACGCCCGGCCAAGTTCCTCGGCGGTCCGGCCGGTGCCGGCGGCCGTGACACGGAACGCGGTGTCGTGACAGGTCTCGCACGACCACCCAGCCGCGAGGTGACCGCACCACCGGCAGGAGGGCTGCGAACGGGCTGTGACGAGTTGGAGTGGACCGTGGCACACCGAGCAGTGGGCCCTCGTCCCGCACCGGCGACAGGCGAGGTGCGGCGCGTACCCCGGCCGCGCGACCTGGACCAGCACGGGTCCGTGATGCAGTGCCTCGTCGACCGCGCGCCAGGCGCTCGACGGGATCCTCGCCTGGCTCGTCATGGCGTCGTCGCCACTCGCCCGGGACACGACGACTCTCGGTCGTATCGGCGGGGTCGGTGCGACCTCGCGCAGCCAGCCGAGTTCGACGAGTCGCTGCGCCTCGGTACTGCGTGAGTGCGCGGCGAAGACGAGGGCGGATCCGCTCATCTCCTGCCGGGTCAACGCGACGTCGCGCGCGTGCACATAGGGGGCGAGCTGTTCCTGGTGGAGGGGGTCGCCGTCGTCCCAGAGGGCGATGAGTCCGAGGTCGTGGGCCGGTGCATAGACGGCCGACCGGTTGCCGACGACGATCCGGGGCACCGGATGCAGTCCGTCCAGGTAGGAGCGGTAGCGAGCAGCCGGGGTCTGCTTGGCGTCGGCCCTCGCGACCGCGGCACCGACACCGAGGTCGTCGAGCGCCGCCAGGAGGTGTTCGACGTCCCGGTAGTCGGGGACGCACAGGATCGCACTCCTCCCCTCGGACAGCTGGTTCACGGCGAGAGCCGCCAGCGTGAAGGACCAGTCGGGGAGCCACACGCCCGCGCTCGTCGCGGTCAGGGTGGGGATCGCGCTGATCGCGTATCGCTCTCCCGGCACGAGACGGTCGAGGGTGCCGGGGGCGAACCCCGGGACGGTGCGCCGCTCGACCGACGGAGGCTCCGGCGGGGTCGCGGCCGCCCAGGTCTTCTCCACCCGGACCTGTCGCGGCGGGATGGCGAGACGCAGGACGTCCATGGCGCTGCCGGCGCTGCGATCCGCGACACGGCGTGCGAGCGTCCACAGGCTCGGGGTCAGGACCGGCACCGACGAGACGACCGAGCTCAAGGGGCTGAGCGCTCCGCCGAACTCGCTCGAGTCGGCGAGGTCGACGATGAACCCGTTCGCCGACCGACCCGCCGAGCGCAGCGGGACCGAGACGCGCGCGCCGAGCACGGCGTCGTCGGCCAGTTCGTCGGGGATGGCGTAGTCGAACAGGTGGTCGAGCTGTGGCAACGGGGAGTCGAGCACCACCCTGGCGACCCTCGCGCCGACCACGGCTACAGCCCGGCTGCTGACCGCAACGCCTCCACCCGGTCGAGACGCTCCCACGTGAAGTCGGGGAGCTCGCGGCCGAAGTGCCCGTACGCCGCCGTGGCGGCGTAGATGGGGCGGATCAGGTCGAGGTCGGCGATGATCGCGGCCGGACGGAGGTCGAAGACGTCGCGGATCGCGCGCGTGATGTCGGCCTCCGGCACATGGGCCGTCCCGAAGGTCTCGACGTAGAGTCCGACCGGCGCGGCCTTGCCGATGGCGTAGGCGACCTGCACCTCGAGACGTTCGGCGAATCCGGCGGCGACCGCGTTCTTCGCCACCCAACGCATGGCGTACGCGGCCGAGCGGTCCACCTTCGACGGGTCCTTGCCGCTGAAGGCCCCACCGCCGTGTCGAGCCGCTCCGCCGTAGGTGTCGATGATGATCTTGCGTCCGGTGAGCCCGGCGTCGCCCATCGGGCCACCGACGACGAAGATGCCGGTCGGGTTGATCAGGTGCGTCACGTTCGAGCTGTCGAGCTCGACCGTCGCGAGGACCGGTTCGATGACGTGACGCTGGACGTCGCGGCGCAGCTGCTCCGTGGAGACACCCGGATTGTGCTGCGTGGAGACCACGACCGTCTCCACGGTCTTCGGGAGGAAGCCGTCGTACCCGATGGTGACCTGGGTCTTGCCGTCCGGGCGCAGGTAGTCGAGCTGGCCGGACTTGCGTACCTCGGCGAGTCGCTCTGCGAGACGGTGCGCGATCCAGCTGGGCAGCGGCATGTACTGCGGCGTCTCGGTGGTCGCGAACCCGAACATGATGCCCTGGTCGCCGGCGCCCTGGAGGTCGTAGGCGTCCACGCTGGACTGTTCGCGGGACTCGAAGGCGTGGTCGACTCCGGCGGCGATGTCGGCGGACTGCGAGCCGATCGACACGCTCACACCGCAGGAGTCGCCGTCGAATCCGATGTCGGACGAGGTGTAGCCGATGGACCGGATGCGCTCGCGGACGATCGTCGGGATGTCGACGTAGCCGCTCGTGGAGACCTCACCGGCGACATGGACGAGCCCGGTGGTGACGAGTGTCTCGACGGCGACTCGACTGCGCGGATCCACCTCGAGGAGCGCGTCGAGGATGCTGTCCGAGATCTGGTCGCAGATCTTGTCGGGATGCCCCTCGGTCACGGATTCGGAGGTGAACAGGCGCAGCTCGGTCATGCGGTCTCCCGTCGGAAGTGGTGATGCGATGGTGGAGGGATCGGCCGTCGTGGTGTTCCGGGGCCCGACCGTTGATCACTCTAGTCGAGGCCTCGGACACGTCGTCCGCCTGTGACGCAGGGCGTCGCGGTGGTGGGAACGGGCCCGACACGACGAATCCGCCGGTCGTCTGGCGCCCGGCGGATTCGTCGTGGTGAAGCGTTATTCGGCGATCGGCTTGATCTCGAGCTTGTCCTCGTTGATCTCGTGCATCGCGATCGAGAGCGGCTTGTCCTCGACGGACGAGTCGACCAGCGGCCCGACGTTGTCGAACAGGCTGCCCTCGTGGAGGTCGGCGTAGTAGTCGTTGATCTGGCGCGCGCGCTTGGACGCGAAGATCACGAGTGCGTACTTGGACTCGACCTTGGTGAGCAGGGAGTCGATGGGCGGGTCGATGATGCCCTTGAGCTTGTCAGCCATGCAGGTTCACACTCCTCGTGTGGTTGTGTTCGGGGAAGATCGGATCGATGCGGGGTGCGCGTCGGACGTCAATCCCCGTGAATCTTCATCAAGTCTACGACCTCTTGGGCCGCGCGGGCCACGTCGTCGTTGACGACACGGTGGTCGAACTCGTCCGCGGCGGCCAGTTCGACCTTCGCAGTACGCAGTCGGCGCTCCCGTTCCTCCTCGTCCTCGGTGCCCCGTCCGACGAGTCGACGGACCAGTTCGTCCCAGCTCGGCGGCAGCAGGAACACCAGGGTCGCCTCCGGCATCGCCTCCCGGACCTGCCTGGCGCCCTGGATGTCGATCTCGAGCAGCGCGCTGTCGCCGGCTGCGAGCGCACGCTCGATCGGCTCGCGTGGCGTGCCGTAGCGGTACGCGTTGTGGACCGTGGCGTGCTCGAGCAGGCGGTCGCCCTCGATGAGGCCGTCGAACTCGGCGTCGGTCACGAAGTAGTAGTTCACCTCGTGCTGCTCCCCGGGCCGCGGCTTGCGCGTCGTGGCCGAGACGGAAAGATGCACCTCCGGGTAGTGGTCGCGGATGTACGCGGCGACCGTCCCCTTGCCGACGGCCGTCGGACCGGCGAGCACGACGAGTCGGCTGCGCGCCGTGCCCGGGTAGCGCTCGGCGATGAAGGCGCGGAGGCGATCCCGCTGCAGTCGACCGAGACCGCCGAGGCGCTTGACCGAGGAGATACCGAGCGATTCGAGGATCCGCCCGAGTTTGGTGACGCCGACACTCGGGATGCTGAGGAGGTATTCGGTGATGCGGATGCCGCCCTCGATGCCGTCCGGATCGGTGGTCGCGGCGTCGAGCACCTCCAACGGGGTGCGGGCGCCGGAGGCGATGGAGGCCTTGACGGTCGCGCGGGCGCGACGTTTGCGAACGGCCTCACGTGACGCGGCGGCCCGGTCGACCTCCGGCATGTTCCTGCTGGGCTGGTTCTGCTCCTGGTCAACCACGGGCGCTCCTCACGGCTGCGACGGAACGTTCGACGGCGTCCGCGATCCCCGAGGGTCCGGCGGCGAGGATGCTCCGGGACTCGGAGACGATGACGCCCGGCGCGAGGTCGCCGTAGATGGATCCGAGGTCGGCGACCGCGGCTCCCTGGTGGCCGAAACCGGGTGCCAGGATCGGGAGCGTGGTCGTCGGCGGTACCGCCGTCAGGCCGAACTCCTCGAGACGGAGCGTGGCACCGATGACCGCGCCGATCGAACCGGTCGATCCGGGGTGGTGCCGTGCGTTCCAGTGGTCGATCTCGTCGAGCATCGACGCCGCGACGGTGAGGCCGGCGCCGTCCTCGGCGAGCTGGACGTCCCGACCCTCCGGGTTCGAGGTCGCCGTCAGTACGAACACGCCCTTGCCGTGCTGCTCGGCGAGCTCGAGTGCCGGGTGCAGTGAGCCGAAGCCGAGATAGGGGTTCACGGTGAGGGCGTCGACCTCCAGCGGTGAACCGGGGGTCAGCCACGCCTCGGCATAGCCCTCCATGCTCGTCCCGATCTCGCCGCGCTTGGCGTCGCCGATCACGAGGAGCCCGGCGTCGCGTGCCGCTGCGAGGACCCCTTCGAGGGCGATGTACCCGGCCGACCCGAACCGTTCGAAGAACGCCGCCTGCGGCTTGACGATCCCGGCGCGACCGGCTGCGGCCTCGACGACGGCGAGGCCGAAGGCCCCCGCGCCGGCGGCGGTGTCGGGCAGTCCCCAAGCCTCGAGCAGGAAGCGGTGCGGATCGATGCCGACGCAGAGTCGGCCCGACCGGACGAAGACCTCGTCCAGCCGGGTTCCGAAGGAAGCCGTCACGAGCGCGCAGCCCGATCGAGTGCGTACTCCTGGAGGGAGCGGACCTCGAAGCCACCGCCGAGCGCCTCGAAGGAGCCGACCGCGGCGGTGAGCTGCGCGATCGTCGTGAAGAGCGGCTTGTCGGCCGCGACGGCGGCCGCGCGGATCTCGTAGCCGTCGGCGCGAGCCGACCGGCCACTCGGGGTGTTGATGACCATGTCGACCTCGTCGCGGTTGATCAGGTCGACGATCGAGTCGTCCTCGCCCGCGGCCGTGGTCTCGCTGTACTTGCGCACCGTCCGGGCACTGATGCCGTTCCGGTTCAGCACTTCGGCCGTGCCGTCGGTCGCGAGGATGTCGAACCCGAGCTGCTGGAGGCGCAGCACCGGCAGGATGATCGAACGCTTGTCGCGGTCGGAGACCGAGACGAACACCGTTCCGCTCGACGGCAGGCCGCCGTAGGCCGCCTCCTGGCTCTTCGCGAACGCGCGCGGGAAGTCCTTGTCGATGCCCATCACCTCGCCGGTGGAGCGCATCTCCGGGCCGAGCACGCTGTCGACGATCTGGCCGTCCTTCGTGCGGAAGCGCTTGAAGGGCAGCACGGCCTCCTTGACCGACACCGGGGAGTCGATCGGGACACGGGATCCGTCGACCGGGGGCAGGAGCCCCGAGTCCTTGAGCTCGGCGACCGTCGCGCCGGTCATGATGAGCGAAGCGGCCTTGGCCAGCGGGATGCCGAGCGCCTTCGACACGAACGGCACCGTGCGGGACGCACGCGGGTTCGCCTCGATGACGTAGAGGATGCCGGCGCCGATCGCGAACTGCACGTTCAGGAGACCACGCACGCCGATCCCCTGGGCGATCGCGAGCGTCGCGTTCCGCACGCGGTCGATCTCGGCGCGACCGAGCGAGACGGGCGGCAGGGTGCAGCTCGAGTCGCCCGAGTGG
>Ga0157369_10004086_pt1 | contig 17279 bp, 17 predicted proteins | sample C25metaG_FD_113461 | JGI IMG/M metagenome (GOLD analysis project Ga0157369, IMG submission 113461) | Corn rhizosphere microbial communities from Kellogg Biological Station, Michigan, USA - C2-5 metaG | ecosystem: Host-associated > Plants > Roots > Rhizosphere > Soil | place: USA: Michigan... | reverse complement strand
AGCTGAGCGGGGTCACGCCGGTCGCGTCGCGCACGCGCAGGCGCGTGTCGAAGATGTTGTCGATGCTGACGCTGACCCGGGTGCCCCGGATCCACGGATGCTTCCTGACCAGATTGATCTGCTGGCCGAGGTCGGCGAACAGGCGCAGGTTCAAGGTGGCGAGCGGCGAGAAGAAGAGGTCGCTGCTGTTGCCGCCGCCGATGGCGGGCGCGCCGCGGACGGTCGTCCCGCTCTGCCAGCTGCCCGTCAGCCGAGCGCCAAGGCCGTTGCGGAAGAGTCCGGCCTGAAGGTCCAGCTGGTGGCGCGGCGCGCCGCCGTTGCTGCCGACCGCGGCGCCGTTCAGAAGGTCGAGCGGCGGCAGGCCCTGGCGGACCAGGATTTCGTTCTTGAACGTCCAGGTATGGTAGAGGCCGAGCTGGATCCGCCCCTGGCCGAAGCCGCCGCGTCCGCCGCCGCGCCCGCCGAAGCCGCCGCCGCCGCGTCCTCCGCCACCGCCGGGCCCGCGCGCGCCTCCGCCGGGGCCGCCGCCGCCCTGGGTGCCCTGGGCACCGCCCTGTGCGCCGGCCTGGCCGTTCTGGCCCGCCGCCGGCTGGCCCTGTGCGCCGGCCGGGGCGCCGCCCGGAGGCCCGAAGAAGCCGAGCGCGCCGAAGCCGCGTCCCGCCGCGCCGAAATTGGGCGTGCGCGGCTTGCCGAAGGGCGCCATGAAGTTGAGCCCCCAGCGCAGCTGCTGGCGCTCGGACCGCTCGAAGTTGATCGGCCGGGCGTCGATGCGCGTCAGCCGCCCCGACGAATCGCGCGTGAAGCGGTCGGGGAACGCCGCCTCGATCGCCGCCGTCGCGATCGGGAAAGAGGCGATCGGGTCGTCGATCCGCTGGTTGGTATATTCGGCGACGATCGACAGGTCCTTGTCCTTGAGCGGCTTCACCGTCGCGCTGAGCTTCCAGACCTGGCGGTGGTCGGAGCGCAGCGCCGGGTTGCCGCCGCTGACCTGGGTGATGTCGACCGTCTCGCCGCGGGTGAAGTCGTAGACGCGGACGTTCGGGGTCGTCAGCACCGGGTTGCCGAGCTGCTGGATCGAAGGCGGCCCCTGCTCGTCGGTGAACGAGGCGATGAAGCTCAGCGGCACGATCGGCGACCAGTTGACGCCCGCGCCGAGGGTGCGGAGCGTGCCGAAATCGGAGAAATGGTCGAAGCGCGCGTTGCCGTTCAGCGACAGGTTGCCGATCGCGCTCAGCACGCCGAGGCGCCGGCTGGCGATCGGGATGTCGATGTTGAGCTGCGCATTTTCGAGGTCGCGCGCCAGCCGGTTCGAGCTGGCGAGGCCGGCGCGGAGCAGGTCGTTGTCGAGCCGGTGGGTCTCGGCGCCGACCCGGATCGCCGTCGTCACCTTGCCGGCGGGAAGCGCGATCAGCGGGCCGTTGAACAGCAGGTCGACGGTCCCGTCGTGCGTCTTGGTGCGCGCGCGGTCGGTGGGGAGGGCGTTCAGATACTGGATGGGCACGGCACCAAACGGGTTGAGGCCCGGATCGCCCGCGGCGATCCGCTGCTGATAGGCGGAGAGGTCGAAGCCGGTGTCGGTGCGGACCAAGGCGTAGCCGAGGTCGTAATTGCCGGTGAGCGACCAGCGCCACGGCAGCAGGTCGCCGTTCAGCGTGACGCCGACATGGGCGCTCTGCGTATCGTTGACGCGCTCGAGCGGATTGCCCGGCGCGAGATAGCGCAACACGCCGACGTCGTTGGAGAAAGGCGAGAAGGGATTGCCGCGCGGCACGACGAAGGTGCCGGTGCCCAGACCCAGCAGGCTGGAGGTGGAGCCGACCGAGAAGCGGCCGTTCACCGTCGCCTGGACGGCGCGCGACAGGCTCTTCTTCAGCGTCGTGTTGACGGTGAAGGTCTGGGTGTCGGGAGTCAGCGTCCGGTAGGGGGCGGTGCTGTCGACCGCGACCGGAAGGTTGTAGGCGGCGAGCCCGGCGGCGCTGTTGGCGGCCGCGGGGGGGATGCCGGCCGCGGTCACCGGTTGGCCGGCGATCGCGCTCAGCGCCGGATCGACCTGCGCTCCGAAGGGCACGCCGACGACGTTGCCGCCGAGGGCGAACGGCCGCGCCGGGGTGCCCTGGACGATGTCGCGGTCACTCTCGAGCAGCCGGCCGCTATGCTGATATTCGGCATTCACGCTGAACCGGCCGCCGTTCAGGATGCGCAGGAAGTTGACCTCGCCGGATTCGGTGTCGCGCCCGCCGGCGGTCGCCATGCCGCCGCTGAGCTCGGTGGTGAGCGCCTTGAAACGGGTCCTGAGGACGAGGTTCACCACCCGCTGGTCGGCGCGGTAGCCATATTGGAGGGCCACTTCCTCGGGGAGGATGTCGACCCGGTCGATCGCCTCGGGCGGCAGGTCCCTGATTTCGGAGAAGCTCGAGATGCGGCGGCCGTCGACCAGGATGACGGGGCCGTCGCCGCCGCGGCCGCGGGTGCTGGTCGTCTGGGGGGTCAGCACGCTGATCAGCTCGGCGACGCTGCCGGCGCCGATGGCGCGGATGTCGCGCCGGTCGAGCTGCACCTCGGGCGGGATGTCGCTGATCACGGCGCCGCGCTCGCGCGTGCCGGTGACGACGATGGTCGGGCCGCCGTCGTCATCCTCGTCGACGGGCGGCGCCTGCTGCACCGGCGGGCGCGGGGCGGGGCGCTGCGCGGCGGCGGCGGCCGGCGCCGGGGCGGCCGGTGCGGGCGCCTGGGCCGGGGGCGAGGCAGGCGGCTGTTCGGGCGCCGGCGCGGTCTGCGCGAGGAGGGGGAAAGGAGCGGCGCCGGAGAGCAGCGCGGCGACAAGAAGCTTCACATTCACTCGGGGCAAACCCTGTTCTGGCACGTCGAAAAGCGTCCGGGCGGCTGCCGGACCGATGCTGAACTTCCCCTGTACGGGAAAGGTCCGGACGGGCTCACGCCGCTCGTCGCGCGAGGGCCTGCCTTCGTCGACAGGGGCGCGGTTTCGCAGCGGATCGTGAAGCGGTCGTCGCAGCGCCCGCGCCTCGCCGGGCGGGGCCGCCTAGGTCCAGATCGTCGCTGCGTGGCCAACCAACCCCCCGAGGCCCCGCAGCGGCATCCGGTTTTCAAAGGGAAGGACCCCCAGATGCTGAAGCTCTTCACCTCCGTCGCGATCGCTGCGACCCTCGCCGCCTCGGCCTCCGGCGCCCGGGCGCAGGCGCCGGCCGCGGACTCGGCCCTCGAGACCCGCAGCGCCAGCGTGCGCATCGACGATCTCAACCTCTCCTCGCCCGGCGGCCTCGCCACCTTCCGCAGCCGGGTCCGCTCCGCCGCGTTCAGCGTCTGCGGGTACGCGGCGCCCGCGCCGCTTGCGGAGCTGGACCAGGTCGCCCGCTGCCGCGACGAAGTGCGCCGCAGCGGCGAGCGCGGCCTCGGCCTCGCCCTCGCGGCGCGGCAGGACAACGGCGCCGTCGGCACCCGCTGAGCCTGCCGCGACGCCCGGGAAGGCGGCGCACCCTCGCCCCCGACGCCGCCTTCCCCCTTCTTCCCCTCCAGGTGAGGCCCCGACCGACGCCATGACCTTTCGACTTGCCGCCGCAGCGCTGCTGCTCGCCGCCGCAGCGCCGGTTCCGCCGGTTCCGCCGGTTCCGCCGGTTCCGCCGGCGCCGCCGTCCGCCGTCCGCCCCGTCGTCGAGGCCGAGCGCGTCTTCGCCCGCATGGCCGGGGAGCAGGGCACCGCCGCCGCCTTCCGTGCCTTCATTGCGGACGAGGGCCAGATGTTCCTGCCGGAGCCGACGCGGGCCAAGCCTCTGCTCGAGGCGGGGCGGCTGCAGATGGGGCCGATCCGCTGGTGGCCGGTCTATGCAGGCCTCGCCGCCTCGCAGGACCTCGGCTTCACCACCGGCCCGTTCTTCTCCGGAACCGGGGAGAAGCAGGGCCGCGGCGTCTTCTTCACGATCTGGAAGCGCCAGCCCGACGGCACATGGCGCTGGGTCATGGACCACGGCTCCCCGCAGCGCGAGGCGTCGCCGCTCGGCCCGGACACGCCGGTTTCGGCGCTCCCCCGGGCTCCGAAGCGGCCGAGGGCAGCGGCGGCCGGGGCCTGGAACGAAGTGCTTGCGGCGGAGGAGGCGCTCGCCAGCGCGCTCGCCGCCGACGCTCGCGCCGCCTACGCCGCCGCGCTCGCGCCCGACGGCCGCCTGCTGCGCGCGGGCCCGCCGCCCGCGATCGGCGGCGCGGCGATCCGTGCGGCCGCCGCGGCAGGACCTGCGGCGGTCACCGCCCGGCATCTCGGCGGCGGCGCCTCGGCGGCCGGCGACCTCGCCTACACCTACGGCACCGCCCGGTGGCGCGAGGCGGACGGGCGCGAGCGCAACGGCCATTATGTGCGGGTCTGGCAGCACCGCGCCTCGGGCTGGACGCTTGTCGTCGACGAGACCAACGCGCCGCCGGGGCCGCCGGCGGGTTGAGCCGCCAATCTGCGAAGCCGGCGCGGCGTGCGACGAAAGCCGGCGCGCAAAAATCCGAAACGCGCTAGAATCGCGCACAGGCGGAACAGGGGCGAGTGGATGGACTCGGAACGCAAGGCGCATCCGGAAATCTTCCGGCAGGCGGTGAAGGTGACGCTCGGCGTCTGGTTCTTCACCTTCATCCTGTTCCTGATGCCGGTCGTCGTCGCGACTGGGCGCATCCCGCATTTCTACGTCGGCATGGCGTGCATCTGCATCGCCTTCGGCGTGTTCATGTCGCTGCCGCTCTACTGGACGGCGGCGCGGCTCAAGGATTCGAGCAACGTCGTCAAGCTGGCCGGAGTCTCGGCCGCGGTCGGAGTCTGCGCGCTCCTCTTCTCGGTGTTCGACGCGGTGACCGGCGGGACGATCATCCAGCTGTTCATGAGCGGCCACCACATCCCGCCCGACATCGTCAACCGCACCGTCTCCAACTTCATCAGCTTCTCGTGGCTCTACGGCCTGCTCGGCACGATCTACGTCATCCTCCACACCCACGCCGCGATGCGCGAGCGCGAGCTCCAGCTCGCCGAGGCGCGCGGCCTTGCGCAGACGGCGCAGCTCACGGCGCTCCGGCTCCAGCTCAACCCGCACTTCCTGTTCAACACCTTGAACGCCATCTCCTCGCTGATCGTCACCGGCCGAAGCCGCCAGGGCGAGGCGATGCTCGGCAAGCTCTGCGACTTCCTTCGCACCGCCCTCACCGCCGAAACCGACGGCACCAATTCGGTCGGCGAGGAGCTGGAGACGCTCCAGACCTATCTCGAGATCGAGGCGATCCGCTTCGGCGACCGCCTCTCCGTCGAGTTCGCCGCGGCCGAGGACACGGTCGACCTGCCAGTGCCGAGCTTCCTCCTCCAGCCGCTCGTGGAGAATGCCGTCAAATATGCGGTGGCGCGGACCAGCGAGCCGGTGACGGTGCGGATCGGCGCCCGCCGCGACGGCGCCGAGCTCGTCCTCAGCGTCAGCGACAACGGCCGGAGCGCCGCCACCGCGGCCGCCGGCAAGCCGACCGGAACCGGAGTGGGCCTCGCCAACATCCGCCGCCGCCTCGACGTGCTCTACGGCCGCAAGGCGCGGCTCGAGACGATCGCCTTCGACGAGGGCTTCACCGCGATCGTCCGGATCCCGCTCGCCGAGGCGCCTGCGCTCAGCGTCGTCCAGGCCGCCTGAACATGCTGCGCACCATCCTCGTCGACGACGAGCCGCTCGCGCTCGAGCGCCTCGCGGTCTTCTTCAAGGACATTGGCGACGCCGAGGTCGTCGGCACCGCGAAGGACGGCAAGGAAGCGGCGGAGGCGATCGCGCGGCTGAAGCCCGATCTCGCCATCCTCGACATCCAGATGCCCGAGCAGAACGGGCTTCGGGTCGCCGCGACGCTGCCGGAGGAGGACCGGCCCGAAATCGTCTTCGTCACCGCCTTCGAGCAATATGCGCCCGACGCCTTCGAGGTCGACGCCGCGGACTATCTGCTGAAGCCGGTTCGCTTCGACCGTCTCTGGCAGGCGGTCGAGCGCGCCCGCCGGCGCAAGTATCTGCGCACGATGGCGGGCCGCGCCGAGGCGGCGGAGTCGCGGGCCGAGGCCCCCGGCGGCGAGCATGACGACGGCATCTGGGTCCCGACCCGCGCCGGCGCGGTGTTCGTGCCGATCGAGACGATCGACTGGATCGAGGCGCAGCGCGACTATGTGATGCTGCACACCGCCACCCGAAGCCACATCGTCCGAATCTCGATGCGCGCGCTGGAGGAGAAGCTCGACCCGAGGCAGCTGATCCGGGTCCACCGCTCGGCCTTCGCGCGCCCTTCCAACGTCGTCGAGGTGCAGCGGCTCGGCAAGACGATCAGCGGCCTCGTGCTTCGCGACGGCGCGATCGTCCAGGTCGGACCCAATTATTCGAAGGCGGTGGCGGAGCGGCTCGGCCTTCCGGCCTGAGCGCTAGCGCTCCCTGACGTAGGTCAGCCGCGCGCCGCCGCGGTGCATGACCAGACGTCCCGGCTCGACGTCCACCGGCAGCGCCTCGAAATCGACCTTGCCGAGGTCGTTGGGCGTGATCACGAAGCTGAGGTCGTTCGCCTTCGCTGCGTCGATCGGGAAGCGCTGCGACTCGAAGCCGAACATCCCCAGCGCCAATGTGACCGCCACCGGCCGCCTCGTCTCGCCCTCGGGCATCGTCCAGCCGTCCGGTCCGCCGACATAGCTGACGAGCGGCTCGCCGCTCTCGAACTCGATCCGGACATCGGTGCCGACGGCGTCGCGCCCGCCCGGCCAAGTTACGTGGATGGTGAGCGGAGATCCCGGCACCATCTTCGCAGGCCCCGCCGCAAAGGCGGGCGGCACGGGCTTCGGCCGGGTCGTCAGCAGGATCGTGTTGCCGACCCGACGCCATGTTCCGGCAGCCTCCTCGTCCAGCGCTCCGGCGGCGAGCGCATATTCGAACCGGCCGTCGCGCCGGACGAGGAGCTGCGAGGCGACGTCCTGCTCCCCCTGCAAGCGGTAACGGCCGACGGGATCGGGCGCCGCCGGCGCCGCCGCGATGAGGCACAAGGCGAGGAGGGGCAGGGCCCGCATGGCCCCATCATGCGCCTTTCGAAACGGCTCCGCCACGATTGTTGGAACGGTCGCGCGATGATATGACGGCGGCATCGCAGGAAAGGGGGACACGATGCGGAAAAAAGGGATGATTCTCGCGTGCGCCGGCGTGCTGGCGCTCGCTGCCGGCGGCGCCGTCTCGGCGCAGCAGGGCGGCGGCGAGGCGGGCGCGGTCTACTGGATGACCGCGGACACCATGTCCGGCATGGGCGGGATGATGGGCCGCCGCGCCGGTTCGATGATCGGCCAGATGATGCGCGGCGGCGGCATGGGCGGCGGCACGTCCCGCACCCTCCACCTCCAGCTCGGCAGCAACCGCCGCCCCGCAGGCGCGCCGACCGCCGAGCACCTGCCGCCGGCCGGCCTCCAGGCCGGGCAGAGCCTTCCGCTGGTCAGCCCCGAGGCGGCCCGCGCCGTCCCCGAAGGCCCGACCGACTGGACCCGCAACATGGAGCGGCCGAAGGGTCGGATCCTCATCTACTGGGGCTGCGGCGAACATGCCCGTCCCGGCCAGCCCGTCGTCATCGACTTTGAATCGCTGTCGCAGGGCCGCCTCCCGCCCGCCTTCGCCAATCTGATGGCGCGGGGCGGCGGCGCGATGCCGCCCTCGCCGGCGCGCTTCGCGACCTACGGCGAATGGCCGAACCAGCGCTCGCCGGGGCGGATCCAGGCGAACGGCTCGCTGGTCGGCGAGCATCTGGTGCGCGGCAACTACTCGCCCGACATCCGCTTCACGCTGGCGCCCGGCCAGGACTTCCTCGCCCCTGTCGTGCTCACGTCCAACACCGCCGCGCCCTCGGGCGCGGTGCCGCTCGTCTGGCAGCCGGTGCCGGGCGCGCGCGGCTGGCTTGCCACCACCATGGGCGGCGGCGCCAACGGCGACATGGTCTTCTGGACGTCGAGCGAGGTGCAGGCGATGGCGATGGGCATGGACCACATGTCCGACGGCGAGATCGCGCGGCTCGTTCAGCAGCGGGTCCTCCTTCCCGGAACCGCCGACCGCTGCACCGTTCCCTCCGAAGTCGCCAGGGCCGGCCGCGGCGCGATGACGACCGTCACCGCCTTCGGCGGCGAGTTCAACTTCAGCAACCCGGTCCGCCCAGCCCGCGCGCCTGCCGGCTGGCGGCCGGACTGGACGGTGAAGCTGCGCACCAAATCGACCTATATGGGCCTGCTCGGCATGAACATGTCGGAGATGGGCGGCGGCGACGAGGAGCGGCAGGGTACCTCGGGCGATCCCAACCAGCCGCAGCCCAAGAAGAAAAAGAAATCGCTGTTCGACAAGGCGATCGGCGGGATGATCCCGCACTGAGCGAGGCCGGCCCTGCCGCGCCCGCTCAGACGGCGCGGGGCAGGGCGGTTCGCCGCGCGCGCGGCGCCAGCACGGCCGCCACTTCGGCGGCCGGAACGGCGCGCGAATAGAGATAGCCCTGGCCGTAGTCGCAGCCCTGGGCGAGCAGCCGGGCCTCCTGGGCGGCGGTCTCGATCCCCTCGGCGACGATCTCCATCTCGAGGCTGTGGCCGAGGTTGATCACCGCCCGGATGATCGCCGCGGCGTCGGGGTTGAGCCCGAGGTCGCGAACGAAGCTGCGGTCGATCTTCAGCAGGTCGACCGGAAATTGCTTGAGGTGCGAGAGCGAGGCGTAGCCGGTGCCGAAATCGTCCAATGCGATGGTGACACCGGCCTTGCTCAGCGTCCTCAGCGTCCGCTCGACGCAGTCGGCGCCGCGGCCGAGGAAGACCGTCTCCGTCACTTCGAGCTGGAGGCAATGCGGCGGCACGCCGGCGGCGGCGAGGCGCTCGAGCAGCCGCTCGCCGAAATCGCCGCTTCGGAATTCGGCGGCCGAGGCGTTGATCGCGACGTGGCGGAACGGGACGCCTTCGGCGCGCCAGCGGCGCATGTCCTCGATGACCTTCCCGACGATCCGGTCGCTGATCCCGGCGGCGATGGTGAGGTCCTCGAACGCGGCGGCGATCGTGTCGGGGCTCTGCACGCCCTTGCCCGGATGGCGCCAGCGCAGCAGCGCCTCGAAGCCCGCGATCTCGCCCGTCTTGAGGTCGACCTTGGGCTGGTAGAAGGGGACGATCCAGTCCTTGTCGATCGCGTCGCGGGCAAGGGCGAGCATGGAGATGCGCGCCTGCATCTCGGCGCGCATAGCCGGGTGGAACAGCTTCAGGTTGCCGCGCCCGGCGGCCTTGGCGACGTAGAGGGCGATGTCGGCATGCTTCATCAGCTCCGCCCGGCTGTCGCCGTCGCGCGGATAGAGGCTCGCGCCGATGCTCGAATCGCAGTCGAGCACCATGCCGCCATGGACCCAGGGCCGGCGCAGCGCCCGCATCACCGCCTCGACGGCGAGCGTGACTCCCGCCTCGTCCTCGACCCCGTTCAGGATGATCGCGAATTCGTCGCCGCCGAGCCGAGCGACGAGGTCGTCCTTGCGCGCCGCCTCCTTCAGCCGCTCGGCGAAGACGCAGAGCAGGGCGTCGCCGGCATCGTGGCCGACCGTGTCGTTGATCCGCTTGAAATCGTCGATGTCGAGGAGGAGCAGGGCGAAGTGCGACTCGCCCTCGTCGGGGCAGACCATGCGGTCGAGCCGCTCCTGGAAGAGCAGGCGGTTGGGAAGGCCGGTCAGTGAATCGTGGTTGGCGATCCAGCGCACCCGCTCTTCCGACTGCTTCTGGTGGGTGATGTCGCGCGAGACCACCACCAGCCGCGTGACGGCGCCGCTCTCGTCGCGCACCGGAGTCGCGACGATGTCCCACCAGCGGACCGGCCCCGGCGCCGCCCAGCGCATCGTGAAGTGCGCGGTCTCGCCGGCGCGGGCGAGGGCGAGCGCCTCCGCCGCGTCGGCGACATTGTCGGGGGGCAGGAGGTCGGTCCAGGGGATGCCGATCAGCTGGGCGGGGTCGTCGACCTGAACCGCCTTCGCGCCGAGCGGGTTCACGAACAGGATCCGGCCCTCGACATCGAGCATCTTGATGCAGTCGGGGCTCGATTCGAGGATGGTGCGGTTGAGCGCTTCGGTCTCGTCCAGCGCCTGCTGGGCGAGGACCCGCTCGTGGATGTCGGTCGACGTGCCGAACCAGCGCAGGACACGCCCGTCCTCGTCACGCTCCGGCACCGCCTGGACCAGAGTCCAGCGATAGGCGCCGGAGGCGTGGCGGAGCCGGTATTCGATGTCGAGCGGTTCGCCGGATGCGATCACCGCGCTCCAGCGCGCGCTCACCTGCGGCAGGTCGTCGGGGTGGATGCAGTCCATCCACGCGAGCCGCTCAGCCGCGCCGGCGATGCCGGTGTAGGAGTCCCATTGCGGGCTGATGTAGGTGGTCCGGCCCTCGGCGTCGCAGCACCAGACGATCTGCGGCACGGAATCGAGGATCTGGTGCGCCCGCTCGGTGCTTGCGCGGAGCGCCTCCTCGAGCTGCTTCTGCTCGGTGACGTCGGCGATATAGCCTTCGAGCGCGATCGTCCGGCCCGCAGCGTCGAACACGGGGACGCCGGTCTCGTGGACCCAGCGCACCGCGCCGTCGCGGCGGACGATCCGGTAGACGGCGGAGAAGCGGCCCTTCTCCGCAATGCCGCGCTCGACCTCGGCGAGAAGGGCGGCGCCGTCCTTGCGGTGGACGATGTCGGCCCAGGCGAGCTCGTGCCCCATCCAGGCGCGTGCCGGCCAGCCGGTGATCGCCTCGACGCTGTCGCTGACGAAGTCGAGGTGCCACGGGGACTCGGTCTGGCAGCGATAGGCGATTCCGGGAAGGTTGCCGAGCAAGGTGGCGAGGCGCCGCCGGCTCTCGCGCAGGGCGTCCTCCGCGCGCTTGCCCTCGGTCACGTCCATGACGGTGCCGCAGACCCAGCGCGGCTTGCCGTCCTCGCTCGCGACCGGCCGGGCGATGGCGCGGACCCAGCGCTCGGCGCCGCCCGGGACGAGCGCGCGGAATGTGACGTCGTGCGAGCTGCCCTTTTCGAAACATTCCTGAAGGCTTCGGGCGACCCAGGGCTTGTCGTCGGGATGGACGAGCAGCAGAGCTTCCGAATTGAGCCGCGCCACCGGGTCGAGCCCGAAGACGGCGCTGGTCACCGCGTCCCAGCTCGAGAGGCCGGTGAGGCCGTCGACCCGCCAGGTGCCGACCCGCGCCGCTTCGAGCGCCGCGCGCAGGAAGGGGTCTTCCGGCGCGCCTGGCGCGGCCGCCAGGGCGATGGCCCCCTCCAGCGTTCGCGGGTCGATGTGCAGCAACGTCCGCTCCCGTCAAAGCCCCTCGTTGCAGGCCGCGCGATCTCACGCCGGCTGGCCCCCCGCCGCGGAGGTCCCGCGGCCAGGTTCTTCAATGGCCTGCTGCAGGTTAAGCAATGGTTCGCGCTCGGCTTCGGCCAAACCCTGCCTCTGCCGCCAAGGCCGTTCATCCACAGGATTTTTTCGGCTGTGCCCGTGGCTCGGGAACAGAAAGGCGAGCCCCTGATTTTGGTTGGTGCGGGCGCCCTGTTCCCGGTGCCGGCGCGAAGGAGAGTAGGGATGGGCGAAGCGGCGCGCAGGGTTCTGGTCGTCGACGATGAGCCCCTCGTGCTGCGCGCCACCGCAGAGCTCCTCGCCGACGACGGCTACGACGTCTCGCTCGCCAGCGGCTACGAGGACGCGCTTCTCCGGCTCGACGCGGCGCCGGACACATCGGTGCTCGTCACCGACATCAGCTTCTCGGGCGGGCCGGACGGAATCGCGCTCGCCCGCGCCGTCGCCGAGCGCTGGCCCCACATCCGCATCGTCATCGTCTCGGGCGAATGCCGGCCGCAGGGCGGCGACTATCCCTCAAGCGCGCTCTTCTTCACCAAGCCCTATGCGCCCGGCGCGCTGCTGACGATGGTCAGCGAAGGCGCTGAATGGGCGCGCGGCTGAGGAAACCAGCGGCGGACAAGCTCGTTACACCTCCGTAGCATCTTGCGCTGCGTGTGTCAGACGGAGTGAAGAACATGGGACTTGGCACTCTTCTCATCATCATCCTGATCATCCTCCTGATCGGGTCGCTGCCCTCCTGGGGCTACAGCCGCGGCTGGGGCTATTTCCCCTCGGGCGGCCTCGGCCTCATCCTGCTGATCATCATCATCCTGGTGCTGATGGGACGCATCTAGGCCCTCGCGCGGTTCGGAAGCGTCCGCTAAGGCCGCGGACGCTTCCGTTCCTTGCGAAGGGTTTGGCCACTGATGTTGAAGCGGATTATCGCAGCGGCGCTCGCGCTGCTCCTTCCCGTCGCGGCGCCCGTCGCGGCCGCGCCGGCCCTCAAGCGCGGGGTAAACGTCCTCGGCTACGATCCGATCTGGAAGGACCCGTCAAAGGCCCGGTTCCAGAAGCGCCATTTCGCCGAAATCCGCAAAGGCGGCTTCGACTTCATCCGGGTGAACCTCCAGGCGTTCCGCTACATGGACGCGCAGAACCGTCTCGCGCCCGCCTGGTTGAAGCGGGTCGACTGGATCGTCGCCAACGCCACCGCCGCCGGCCTCTCCGTCATCCTCGACGAGCATGACTTCAACATCTGCTCGGAGGATCCCGACCTCTGCCGGGTCAAGCTCGGCGCCTTCTGGAGCCAGGTCGCGCCGCGCTACCGGGGCGCGCCGGCGAGCGTTTCCTTCGAGCTCTTGAACGAGCCGCACGCGAAGCTCGACGCGGCGCGCTGGAACGCGCTCCTCAAGGAGATGCTGGCGATCGTCCGCCGCACCAACCCCACCCGCACCGTGGTCGTCGGGCCGACCCAGTGGAACAGCCTCTCGCAGCTCCCCACGCTCGAGCTTCCGGACGGCGACCGCAACCTCCTCGTCACCTTCCATTATTACGAGCCGTTCCGCTTCACCCACCAGGGCGCCTCCTGGACCGACCTCAAGGAGGTGCGCGGCGTGGTCTGGGGCGGCGCCGAGGACCGCGCCCGCCTCGACCGCGATTTCGACGAGGTCGCGGCCTGGTCGAAGCGGACCGGCCGCCCGATCCTGCTCGGCGAGTTCGGCGCCTTCGACAGGAGCGGCACGCCGACCGGGCTTCGCGCCGCCTACACCGCCGCCGTCGCCCGCGCTGCCGAGCGCCGCGGCATCGGCTGGGCCTATTGGCAGTTCGACAGCGACTTCATCGTCTGGGACATGAAGGCGAACGGCTGGGTAAAGCCGATCAAGGATGCGCTCATCCCGCCGGGCCGCTGACGAGGCTCGCGCGGCCGCGATAAGCGCGCTAGCATCGCCGCCTCTCCAAGGGGCGGAGACGAAGCATGTGGGGATCAGCCTTGCCGCGGGTCGCGGCCGCGGGCCTTCGCGAGGTCGTCGACTTCGCGCTGCCGCCGCGCTGCCCCGCCTGCGGCACCATCGTCCCGGAGCCGCACCTCTTCTGCCTTCCCTGCTGGCAGTCGCTGACCTTTCTCGGCGATCCCTGCTGCGTCCGCTGCGGCCTGCCCTTCGACTTCCCGACCGACGAGGAGGCCGAGTGCGGCCGCTGCCTCGCCGAGCCGCCGCCGTTCGAGCGGCTGCGCGCCGCGGTGGCCTATGGCGACACCGCCCGCAAGGTGGCGCTGAAGCTCAAATATAGCGGCCGTCCCGGCGTCGCCGCGACCCTTGCCCACTTCATGGCGCGCCAGCTCCCACTCTGCGGCGGAGGGGGAGGGGAGGCGCTGCTCGTGCCGGTGCCGCTCCACCGCTGGCGGATCTGGAAGCGCGGCTACAACCAGGCGGCGCTGATCGCCTCCGCCCTCTCGCGCCGGAGCGCGATTCCCGTGGAGCTCGACCTCCTCCGCCGCACCCGCGCCACGCCGCCGCTCAAGGGACTTGGGCGGCGCGAGCGGGCGCTCACCGTCCGCGGCGCCTTCGCGGTCGCGAAGGAGGACCGCCTTCGCCTCACGGGGCGCCACGTCATCCTCGTGGACGACGTCTTCACCAGCGGCGCCACCGCCGGCGCCTGCGCCCGCACGCTCCGCCGCGCCGGCGCGCGCTCGGTTGCGGTGCTCACCTGGGCGCGGGTGGTTCGCACGGACCCGGAATGATCCAATTCGCGGCCGCCGCGTTTGTGACAATCCTATGACTGCACATCACGTCAAATCCGGCGGCTACCTGGTCTCGATCCTGAGCGTCCTCCTGCTGGTGGTGCCGTCGCTCAAGTCTGCCAAGGAGAATCCGCTGGTCCTCCTCTGCCTGATCCTCGGCGCGGTCGCATCGATCCTCGGCATGGCGCTGCGCTGGGTCGCCGACAAGAAGACCCAGCACCGGATCGACCGCGCGCAGGAGCAACCCGAGCAGGCGGCGCCGCAGCGCCGCGTCCAGGCGGCCGGAGCCCGTTGACATCGGCCCGCCCCGCCGCCACCTCGCCGCAACACCAGGAGCGAAACCATGGCCCGCGTCGAAATCTACACGAAGTTCGGTTGCCCCTATTGCGCCCGCGCCAAGGCGCTGCTCGGCGACAAGGGCGTCGAATATGAGGAATTCGAGATCAACTCCGTGCCGGGCAAGCGCGACGAGATGATGGAGCGCTCGAACGGCCGCCACACCGTTCCTCAGATCTTCATCGACGGCCGCCACGTCGGCGGCTCGGACGATCTCGCCGCGCTCGAGCGGGCCGGCGAGCTGGACGGAATGCTGCAGGGGGCATGACCCGGGTCGCGCTCCTCCAGGCGCAGACCGGCATCGATCCCGAGGCGAATGCGGCGGCGCTGGTCGCCGCCGTCGAAGCGGCGGCCGCCGGCGGCGCCGCGATGCTGTTCACGCCCGAAATGTCCGGGCTGCTCGACCGCGACCGGGATCGGGCCGCCGGCAACCTGCGGCTCCCGGAGGAGGATCCGGCCCTTCACGCGGTCCGCGACGCGGCGGCGAGGGCGGGTGTCTGGGTCCATCTCGGCTCGCTCGCCGTCCGCCGCGGCGACGAGCCGCGGCTCGCCAACCGCGCCTTCCTGATCGATGGCGCCGGCGAGATCCGCGCCACCTACGACAAGCTCCACCTCTTCGACGTCGACCTCCCCACCGGCGAGAGCTGGCGCGAATCCGCCGCCTATGCGCCGGGCGAGAGCGCCGTCGTCGCCGACACGCCGGTCGGCCCGCTCGGCCTCTCCATCTGCTACGATCTTCGCTTTCCGGACCTGTTCCGGGCCCTCACCGACGCCGGCGCGAAGGTGATCGCCATCCCCGCCGCCTTCACCGTTCCCACGGGCCAGGCGCACTGGCACGTGCTGATGCGCGCCCGCGCGATCGAAGCGGGGGTGTTCGTCCTCGCAGCCGCCCAGGCCGGCCGCCACGAGGACGGCCGCGAGACCTACGGCCACAGCCTCGTCGTCGGCCCCTGGGGCGAGGTGCTGCTCGACATGGGGCCGGAGCCCGGCCTCGGCTTCGCCGAGATCGATCTCGGCGAGGTCGACCGGGTCCGCGCGCGGGTCCCGGCGCTCAGCCACCGCCGCCCGATCCCGCAAGTGACCCGGCGTTGATCATCTTCGATCTTCGCTGCGCGCCGCACGGCCATGTCTTCGAGGCGTGGTTCGGCAGCTCCGCCGATTATGACGACCAGAAGGGGAGGGGCCTCGTCTCCTGCCCGGTCTGCGGCTCGGCGGACGTCGCCAAGGCGCCGATGGCCCCGGCAGTCCCCGCCAAGGGCAATGCGCGTGCCGCGGCGGGTCCCGAGCTCTTCTCCGGCGCCCCGGCCGAGGTGAAGGCGATGCTCGCCGCGGCCGCCGCGGTCCAGAAGAAGATGCTCGAGAACAGCGAAGGCGTCGGCGACCGCTTCGCCGACGAAGCCCGCGCCATCCATCTCGGCGAGGCCGAGGCGCGCGCGATCCACGGCCGCGCCACCCGCGAGCAGGCGGAGAGCCTTGTCGAGGACGGAATCCCCGTCGCGCCGCTCCCGTTTCCCGTCGCCGAGCCCGGCACGGAGAATTGACCCTCGCGCCGGGGCGTCCTACGTCGCGGGCGTGGCGGTGCGGCCCCGTAGCTCAGCAGGATAGAGCGGCAGATTCCTAATCTGTAGGCCACAGGTTCGAATCCTGTCGGGGTCACCACCGCCCTCCTCGAAAGGCCCGCATGGACCGCATACCCGATCCCGCCGACGGCGACCTCGTCCGTCCCTCGCCCAAGATCGCCGTCCCGTCCGACGTCGCCGACGCCGTGCGAACGCTCATCCGCTGGGCCGGCGACGACCCCGACCGCGAGGGCCTGCTCGACACGCCGGCGCGGGTCGCCCGCGCCTGGAAGGAATATGCGAAGGGCTATTAGGAGGACCCGTCGCACCATCTCAGCCGCACCTTCGACGAGGTCGGCGGCTATGACGAGATCGTGCTCCTGAAGGACATCCCCTTCCAGTCGCACTGCGAGCACCACCTCGCGCCGATCATCGGCCGCGCCGCGATCGCCTATCTGCCCAACGAGCGCGTCGTCGGCATCTCGAAGCTCGCGCGGGTCCTCCACGGCTTTGCCCGCCGCCTGCAGGTCCAGGAGCGCCTCACCGCCCAGGTCGCCGACTGCATCTGGGAGCATCTCCAGCCGCAGGGCGTCGCCGTCGTCATCGAGGCGAGCCACGCCTGCATGACCGCCCGCGGAGTCCAGACGCCCGGCGTGATGATGACGACCAGCCGCATGATGGGCGTCTTCCGCGACGACGAACGCAGCCGGCGAGAAGTGCTCGCGCTGATGGGATATTGACCGGGCTCCCCGCCGCGTCGCGGCAGGGAGGCAGCTAAAGGACCTCCACCACCGCCCGCCTCAGCGCGTCCATTCCCAATCCCGTCTCGCTCGATGTCGCGATCACCTCCGGATGCGCGGCCGGGCGCTTGCGCGCCGCCGCCTGGGTCGCGGCGGTCACCTCCGCAAGCTCGCTCGCCTTCACCTTGTCGGCCTTGGTCAGCACGAGTCGGTAGCCGACGGCCGCATCGTCGAGCATCTTCAGGATGTCGAGGTCGACGTCCTTCAGCCCGTGCCGGCTGTCGACCAGCACCAGCGCGCGCTTCAGCACCGCCCGCCCGCGGAGGTAATCGTTGATGAGGAAGCGCCACTTCCTGACCACGTCCTTCGGCGCCTTGGCGAAGCCGTAGCCGGGCATGTCGACCAGCCGGAAACGCAGCGGCTCGCCGACGTCGAAGAAATTGAGCTCCTGCGTCCGCCCGGGCGTGTTCGACGTGCGGGCGAGGCCGGTGCGGTTGGCGAGCCGACCAAGTTCCGCCTGGTCGACATGCCCGGCTACGGCTTCGCCAAGGCGCCGGT
>Ga0157369_10004083_pt1 | contig 17280 bp, 17 predicted proteins | sample C25metaG_FD_113461 | JGI IMG/M metagenome (GOLD analysis project Ga0157369, IMG submission 113461) | Corn rhizosphere microbial communities from Kellogg Biological Station, Michigan, USA - C2-5 metaG | ecosystem: Host-associated > Plants > Roots > Rhizosphere > Soil | place: USA: Michigan... | reverse complement strand
GCAAAGGCCTCGCCAAGGAACTCCGCGCCGGCAGCCGCGCCGCGCTTGCACGCGCCATTACGCTCATCGAGAGCCGGCGTACCGACCATCAGGCCTCCGCGCGAGACCTGGTGCAGGCGCTGTTGCCGCACACCGGCAAGGCCATCCGCGTCGGAATAACCGGCTCGCCGGGCGTCGGCAAATCCACCACCATCGACGCGCTCGGGATGTATCTGATCGAGCAGGGCCACAAGGTCGCGGTGCTTGCGGTCGATCCCTCCTCGGCCCGCACCGGCGGATCGATCCTCGGCGACAAGACGCGGATGGCGCGGCTTGCGGCTTCCGATCAGGCCTATATCCGCCCCTCACCCGCCTCGGGCACACTCGGCGGCGTCGCCGCGAAAACACGAGAGGCCATGCTGCTCTGCGAAGCGGCTGGCTTCGACGTGATCCTGGTCGAGACTGTCGGCATCGGCCAGTCCGAGACCGCGGTCGCTGACATGACCGATTTCTTCCTCGCCCTGATGCTGCCGGGCGCCGGCGACGAGTTGCAGGGCATCAAGAAGGGCCTGGTCGAGATCGCTGACATGATCGCGATCAACAAGGCCGACGGCGATAATCTCAAGCGCGCCAGGCACGCCGCCGCCGACTATCGCAGCGCGCTGCATATCCTGAGCCCTCGCTCGGAGCACTGGCACCCGCCGGTCGAGACCTATTCGGCGCTGACGGGGGACGGCATCGCCAAGCTCTGGCAGAAGATCCTGGATCACCGCACCGCAATGAGCACATCTGGCGATTTCGCCGCGCGGCGACGCGAACAGCAGGTGAAGTGGATGTGGTCGATGCTGGAGCAGCGAACGCTGGCGCGGCTGCGCGCCGATGCTTCTACCCGCGCCAAGGTGAAGAAAATCGAGGCCGACGTCGCCGACGGCCGCCTCACGCCGGCGGTCGCTGCCGAACAGATGCTGGAGCTGCTCTGATGGGCGGAAAGCTGCGCGTGCTCGTCACCGGTTTCGGAGCGTTTCCCGGCGCGCCCTACAATCCGACCATGCCGCTGGTCGAGCGGCTGATGCAGCTTCGCCGTCCCGCCTTCGACGATATCGAGTTCTCCAGCCACATCTTTCACGTCACCTACGCGACCGTCGATCGCGAATTGCCGCAGCTCCTGGCCAAGCGGCGGCCGCATGCGCTCCTGATGTTCGGCCTGGCGCAACGGACGTCGTATCTGCGGGTCGAAACGCGGGCGCGCAACGCGGTCACGACCATCTGGCCCGACGCCGACGGCACGCATGTGCGCAAGGGATTGATCGCGCGCGAGAACGATGCCCTGATGTTCGGCCCGCATACCGCGAAGCTCCTGCGCGCGGCGCTGGCGACCGGCATCGATGCGCGCGCCTCGCGCGATGCCGGCAGCTATCTCTGCAATTATCTGAGTTGGCGCGCGATCGAGGCCACGAAAAGGGATGATGGCCCTCATCTCGCGGCCTTCATTCATGTTCCCCTGCTCGCGCGCGATGGCGCCGCGAAGCCGGGCCGCATCACGCTGGAAGGGCTGGTCGATGCCGGCGAAGCCATGCTCGCGGAGCTTATCAGATTGACGCGCGGCGCGGTGCGCGAGGCCGCCTGATCCTGACCGGCTGTTAACCCTACCCCGAACAATCGCTTCTCCCGCGGCGCGCTTGCCCCGTGCGGCAACGCATTTCTGGGCTACTTCCTTTTGATCGCGATTTTTGCGGGAAGACGGTCATGGACCTCAATCGCCGCCACCTAATCGGCGCGTCCGCCGCCGGCGTTGCCGGCGCTCTCGCCGCCTCGCCTGAAGCCGCGCGCGCCGCGCAGCTCACCTCCGCGCTCGGGCGTGATGCCGCGCAATATGGCGTGCGGCCTGGCAGCCCCGATGACCAGACGCGAGCCCTGCAACGCGCGATCGACGAAGCCGCGCGCGCCGCCGTGCCGCTGGCACTGCCGCCCGGCGTCTACCGCACCGGCGCATTGAATCTCGCGACCGGCACACAGCTCTTAGGCGTGCGCGGCGCAACCAAACTTGTCTTCACTGGCGGCGGCGCGATGCTGCTCGGCGAAGGCGCAGGCCATGTGACCCTGAGCGGCATCACATTCGATGGCGGCAACCTTCCCCTGCCCGCACGGCATGGACTGATTTACTGCCTCGGCGGCCGCGACATCCGTATCACCGATTGCGAGATCGTGAACAGCGGCGGCAACGGCATCTGGATCGAGCAGGTCGCGGGCGATATCTCGGGCAACATCATTACCGGCATTGCCGGCACCGCGATCGTATCGTTCGACGCGCAAGGGCTGATCGTCTCGCGCAACACCATCACGGGCACGAATGACAACGGCATCGAGATCCTGCGCACCGCCATCGGCGATGATGGTACGCTGGTCGCCGACAACCGCATCGAGGACATCAAGGCCGGCCCCGGCGGCTCCGGACAATATGGCAACGCCATCAACGCGTTTCGCGCCGGCAATGTGATCGTGCGCAACAACCGCGTCAGGAATTGCGACTATTCGGCGGTGCGCGGCAATTCCGCTTCCAACATCCAGATCACCGGCAACAGCGTCAGCGATGTTCGCGAGGTCGCGCTTTATTCGGAATTTTCCTTCGAGGGCGCGGTGATCGCGGGCAACACCGTGGATGGGGCGGCGTTCGGCGTGTCAGTCTGCAATTTCAACGAAGGCGGACGCATCGCGGTCGTCCAGGGCAACATCATCCGCAATCTCATTCCCAAGCGCCCGATCGGAACCGCACCCGACGACACTGCCGGCATCGGTATCTATGTCGAGGCCGACACTTCCGTGACCGGCAATGTGATCGAAAACGCCCCCTCCTTCGGCATCGTCGCGGGCTGGGGCAAATATCTGCGCGATGTCGCGATCACGGGCAATGTGATCCGCAAGACCTTTGCTGGCATTGGCGTGTCGGTGGCGGCGGGCGCGGGCACCGTGCTCGTCAACAACAACCTGATCTCCGAGACGCCGCGTGGCGCGGTGGTGGGCCACGACCACGGCCAACCGGCAACAGCCGACCTGTCGGTCGAGGGGGCTCAGCACTACGCCCAGCTCGTGATCGGCAGCAATGCGGTGAGGCGCTAACCCGTCAAAGCGTGTTGCGCAGCAGCGGATAACGCTGCTCGATGGTAGCCAGATCCAGCATTGGCTCGTCGGGCACATCCAGCGCCCGTTCCAGCGCGAGGAAATCGATCTCCGGCTCGGCGGAAGCGTCCGCGAGCATGGGCACCTCGATCGGCCCGGGCGCCAGCGCCGGCGCCGGCGCGGCCGGGCGCCAGCGTTGCGGGGTGGCGGCGGACGGCCAAGTCACGCAAATGACGGGCTCCTCCGGCACCGCCCGCGGCGCCGACAATCCGCGCCAGGTTTCGACGGCGACCTTGGCTTCCCTGATGTTCTCGAGAAAGGCGACCTCGCCATAGTAGCGCCGCCAGCGCCCGCTTTCGAATAATTCGGTGAGATGCTCGAGACGTTGCTCCGCCAGCTGCCGCCAGCGGCCGAGGACGTCGGCGCCACGCGCCGCGCCGTTGCGATGTGTCATGAACCAGCCCGCAAGGAGAGGAAAAAGGACGCGAGGACTGACGCAACGAATCAAAAACGTATGACGAGAATATTTTGTGGAAAACTTTTGGCTTGTCCAGCGAGCATCACCACTTTGCCGCGAAGTCCGTAGTCGCCCGGATTCTTCTTCGCTCTTTGCAGCGCGCCCCGTGGTTCACGCGAAGACGATGCACCGAAAATGGAAGACCCGTCCGGGGGGACAACCGGACGGGTCAAGCCATACGGGCGCTTGGGGTGGATGGGCGCTCGCGCCGGATATAGCCATGGGGAGGGGGTTTCCGCTCCCACATGCATAGGTCGCTACAAGCGCGCCGCGCGTTCAAAGCCGCGACCAATTTTTTTAACCTCTTGGGAAGCAGTTTCGCCCCGCGAAAATTCATTGCTCTCCGGTCGGTTTCCCCGACGCAGCGGTGGAGACTTGCGGCTCCGGCGACCGAACGGGTGGGATTTGACGCTGTTCTGACGCGTTTTCGGCCGGCTTTTCCGGTGCTGGCGCCGACGTACCGGTGACCGGTGCCGACGCCGCGCCGATCACGGCTTCGATCGCGGCGAACGCATCCGCTTCACCCGCGCCAAACAGATCATCACGTCCTGGTGAACCGAGATCACGCGCGGTTTTCGTGAGCAGGGCCCGCAATTCATCCGGCTTCAGCGCTGGATTGCGCTCGAGCATCAACGCCGCAAGTCCGCTGACATAAGCGGCGGAAAACGATGTGCCTGATGTCATCTGATATTTGTCATCCGGCGCCGGCAGGAACACGTCGACACCGGGGGCCGCGACCGCGACATAGCCGCCGCGATTGGAGGCGGTGAACAGATGATCCCGCGCGTCGGTGGCGCTTACCGCAATCACATTGGGGTTGGCGGCCGGATAAAGCGGCGGCGACTTCGCACCGGCATTACCGGCCGCCGCCACCATTACGATGTCCTTCTTCGCCATTGCATCGACGCCGCGCTCGATCAGCGCGTCCTTCGGGCCGGCAAAGCTCATATTGACGATTTGCGCGCCGTGGCCTGCGGCGTAATCGAGCGCCTTCAGGATGACGTAGGAGTTGCTTTGCGCGCCGTTCGATGCGGTACCGAAGGCGCGGATTGCCATGATGCCGGCGGAAGGCGCGCTGCCCATCAGCCGCGCATGGGCCACGATCGCACCCGCAATGCCGGTGCCGTGCACATGCGGCCCCTCGGTGCTGCCGAGCGCATCGAAGCTATCCACGATCGAACCCTTGAGCTCGGGATGCCTGACGTCGATCGCGGAGTCGATCACGGCGACCTTCACGCCGCTGCCATGCGCAAGCTTGTGCGCTTCGGGCAATCGCATTTTCGCCAGCGCATATTGCAGCGGATCGCCTTCGCCAAGCGCCGCCGGCTTCTGCTCCTGCAACAGATAGCGGAAGTTCGGCTGCACCGAGTGAACGCTGGCCTCCGTCGCAAACTCGCGGCTCGCGGCATCAACCGAGCGACGGTCGGTGATGCGGAACAGACCGATGCTTGCGCCTACCAAGGGAAAATTCTGCGATTGAACGCGCCGCAGCCCATGACGCCGTGCGATCTCGTCGGCCTGTGCATCCGACAAGGCGCCGTCGATTTCGGCGATCAGCTCATTGGGAATGGTGGTCGCGTCGAGCGCGGTCTGGACCTGATTGCGGCGAGAGCCGCCACCTCGGCCCTTGCGGGCGTGACCGCCGCTGCCGTTGCCGTTGGACACGGCGAACAAATCGGCGCATTCACCGTCGCCGTCGCGCGCGGCGCCGCCGCAGGCGGGATAGAGGTTCGGCGAGGTGTGCATATACGGAAACTGCGGGTGAACCGCGAGCCGTCCCGTCAGGGTCGGGGTCTGAGCTCCAGTGACCGGATTGACGCGCCCGACGCTGGTGGTCGCCGCGCGCGCAGCGATGCCGGCGGAATTCACGCCAACATTCGGATTGATCGAGGGCATGCGCGACTGGATGTTGATGCTGGGCGAGCGCATGATGCTCTGCGCACTCGCTGCGGAGGCAGCGATCAGCGCAATGCCGCCGATTGCCCACGCCGCGCGGCGCGCCAACACCCGCCAGTCAGCACCATCATGGGGCATGGGGCACCTCGCAGTTCACCGGGACGCGGCAGAACAGCCCTTACTGCGCCGCCACCGCGAGATTGACGATCTTCTCGTCCTGAAGCTTCCTGATCAGCGCCGCCGAGTCTTCCCTGCTCATCGCCCGATCGCCGAACTGCAGGCGGAACAGGCCGCCTCTCGCGTCGATGATCGAGGCTTGATAGTCGCTGAGCAGCGCCATGATGTCGGAAATCTTCGTGTCCGGCGCGAAACGCACCAGCGCCTGGGGCGGGCCGTCGCTATTGCCGGAAAGCGTCCGCGTAGTCGGCTCGTTCATGCTGAGCGAGGCGGTCTGAAAGGTCGAACCCTGCTCGTTCTTGATCAGCACCGCGCCGATCACACCGGCCTGCAGCACCAGTGCCATCGCACCCAGGCTCGCCGACCACGCAAGCGTGCGCGGCGAGAGGCTAGCGAAAAAACCGGAAACCCTCATCGACAGGCGCGACCAGGCCGACGGCTGAGGCGCCGGCTCCGCATCGATCGCGGCGAACAATTTCTGCATGGCACGCGCCGACGGCGCGCCCAGCGTCTCGTTGAGGCTGATCGTCCCGGCATATTCCTCGCGGATGACGGCGTATTGCCTGGCGAGTTGGCCATCGCGAGCAAGCGCCTCCTCGACACGGCGCGCGTCACGCGCATTCAACGTGCCGGCGGCATGCCAAGGCAACAGCATCTCGATTTCACTGGGCTCTTGTTCCAGCGTTTTTTTGCTCAATGCCATCATGGCCAGCCTCGTTCCACGCCGGCTGCCTTCAGCAGATCGGCTAATTTCTTGCGCGCATAGAATAAGCGCGTCTTCACCGTGTTCTCCGGGATTCCCACGATCTCAGCCACCTCCTCCACGGATTTCTCGTGGTAGTAGACAAGATCGACGATCTCCCGGTGTTCCGCCGACAATGCCGTCAGGCACTTACGCAACGCGTCACCGGTATCCTTTTTCGTTACCGTCACTTCCGGATCGTCGGACGTATCCTCGATCGCGTTGGCGGCCTCGTCCTCCAGTTCAGCGTCCTTCCGGCGCCTGAGAGCCGAGAGGGCCTTGAACCGTGTAATCGCCAGGAGCCAGGTGGAGACGGCGGAGCGGCCTTCGAACTTGCCGGCCTGACGCCACACATCGAGAAAAACCTCGCTGATGAGATCTTCCGCGATCTGCTCGTCCCGAACGAGCCGAAGCCCGAAACGAAACACCCTGACATGATGCCGTCCGTACAGCACCTGCATGGCGAGCCGGTCGCCTTGCGCGATTCTGCCGATCAGGACGTCGTCCGTTACGGATGTCGCGCTCAATGGCCGTCTCGCAGGTTTGGTCGGATGGAATGGGCAGGCGGTTCGATTGCGGCGGCAAGATTCTTTAGGATAGCGCTGCACGCTGCGCGCATATGTGATCTTCCGCACACATGCAAAAATTCAACCCGCATTCGATAGCTTGATGAGGGAAGACGCCATGAAATTGGTATCATATTACTTGTTAACTTTCACTTAGCGCCAATCGGCGGCAACATATCCAAGGCCGGCGTTGCAAGACAGTAGTTGTACGGAACTTTCGGGAGAAAGCGCCTCGGAAGGCGCCCGCTCGCCGCCTCCTGGGCTGATTCCCGTTGCCAATCAAGGACTACGGCCACCCTCGCGAGAAGCCGGATTGGGGTTCCAAAAGATACCAAACCTAAAGGCTTTACCACGTAGATTTTTGCCGCAGGTTTCCATCCAGTAGCGAGACAATGGGCAGCGCTGCGCCGTCCTTCCTGGACCCGACCACGGCTGAGATGTTCCACGAGGGGCGCGCGCTGGTTTCCAGCCCGCTCACCCTCGACCGAATGGCGCGCCGTGCGCGTCAGCGCCGTCAGATGCATCTCATCCAGGCGTTCAGCTACTCCCTCGGCGCCCTTGATCTGCTGCTCTATGCCTATGCCGGAACGGTCTCGATCAGCGTGCCGTCCGTCTTCTGGGTGAGCGGGCTGACGCTGATCGGTATCTTCGCCGTGCTGTCGGAGACAGGCTTCAACGACAGGTTTGACGATCACTATCTCACCGTCCTCCAGGTCAGCGGCCATCTCGCTCTCCAGCTCGCCTTTCTCGTGTCCGTGCCGAAAATCGGCTTCGCCTTCATCAGCGTCCTGTTCCTCATCTTCGCATTCGGTGCGCTGCGGATGACGTCCCGGCAGGCGGCCATCACCTGGTCGTTCGTGACCGCTGGCCTGATCGCCATTTTCCTGTTCTCCGACCTTCCGCTCGGCTTGCCGCTCACCACCAGGCTCGAGCGCCTCGCCGGGATGCTGTGTTTCGTCCTCGTCATCGGACAGTGCGCTTTTCTGGGACTGTTCGGCTCTACGCTGCGAAAGACCCTCTATCGGCGCAGCGTCGAGCTGAAGGAAGCCTATCGCCGCATCGAGGAGCTCGCCGAGCTCGACGAGCTGACCGGCTCGTTCAATCGTCGCTGCATCATGCGCATGCTGGAAGAGGAAATCGCCCGCAGCCAGCGTGGCGGCGCGCCCTGCTCGATCGCGCTGATCGACCTCGATTGGTTCAAACGCATCAACGACGCCTACGGCCATCCGACCGGCGACGAGGTCTTGCGCACCTTCGCCATCACCTCCTTCGCCAATATCCGCACCATGGACCGCCTCGGCCGCTATGGCGGTGAGGAGTTTCTGCTGGTGTTGCCGGGCACAGCTGAGGACGCGGCGTTCCGCATGCTCGACCGGCTGCGCGCCATCATCGCCGATCTCGACTGGAGCGCGTTCTCGCCCGGCATGCGGGTGACGATTTCCGCAGGGGTCGCAACGCTGCGCCAGAACGAGACCTCCGACAATTTTCTCGCCCGCGCCGACGGCGCGCTTTACGCCTCCAAGACGAATGGACGCAACCGAATCACGAGTGCCTAAACCCAAAAGCCATTTATGTCTCCGGGGGCAAAGAAAATGCCGCCGGCTCAACGCTCCAGGACAGAGACAATGAGTTCGAAATCTTCCCCCGCCCCCGAAAGCCTGCTCGACGAGCTGCAATCGACACTCGAGCACGGCACCGTGGCGCGCCGCGTCGAGACGCTGCGGCGCGTCACCGATCTCTTCATCAACGGCGCGGTGGATTATTCCGACGAGCAGATCGCGCTGTTCGACGACGTGTTCCAGTGCCTGATCCGGCACATCGAGGTCTCCGCCAGGGCACTGCTGTCGAGCCGCCTCGCGCCGATCGACACCGCGCCGCCGCAGACGGTGCGCTCGCTCGCCTTCGACGACGTCATCGAGGTCGCAGGGCCCGTGCTGACGCAATCGGTAGGGCTTGACGACGAGACGCTGATCGAGACCGCGCGCAACAAGAGCCAGGCGCATCTGATGGCGATCTCCAAGCGCAAGGTGCTCTCCGACGCCGTCACCGACGTGCTGGTGCTGCGCGGCAATGACGAGGTCGTCCATTCCACCGTCAACAATCCCGGCGCGGAATTTTCCGAGCGCTGCCTCACCCGCCTCGTCAACCGCGCCGAGGGCGACGATGAGCTCGCCACCTGCCTCGGTCTGCGTCCTGCCATACCGCGGCATCTCTATCTGAAGCTGCTGGCGAAGGCATCCGAGACCGTGCGCCAGCGGCTCGAGGCCGCCAATCCGAGGCAGGCAGCGGAAGTACCGACCGCGGTGCGCGAGGCGACGCGGCGTGCACGGTCGGCGACGTCGGCGATGACGCAGCAGACCGCAATCGCGCATGCGCTGGTCAAATCGCTGTTCGAGGACGGACGGCTCGACGAGCACCAGGTGGCGCAGTTCGCGGAAGCCGGCAAGTTCGATGAAGCCAACGCCGCGATCGCGGCCCTTGCCAGCGTGCCGGTGACGATCGCCGAGAACATGATGGTGGAATCCCGCGCCGAGGGCGTGATGATCCTGTGCAAGGTCTCGGGCATGTCGTGGTCGACGGTGAAGTCGATCATCAACATGCGCGACGATCTCTCCGGCAGCGAGCCGACCGACCTCAACGCCTGCCGCGAAACCTACGAGCGCCTGCGCCCCTCCACCGCACAACAGGTGCTGCGCTTCCACCGCATGCAGCAAACCGCCTCGCCACCGACCGCGCCAGCGGCGTGACGTCATCTTCGCTGTCATGCCCCGCGAAAGCGGGCATCCAGTATTCCAGAGGCTTCTCGCTCAATCACAGCCGTCTCGGAGTACTGGATCGCCCGGTCAAGCCGGGCGACGACATCGAGTAAAGGCAAAGAATCACGTTCCCGCGGCATGATCTGCCCGAGTTCTGCATGTTCCATGTCCGCCCCAAACGGAGGGCGCAGGGAATGCCGGATGCACGGTCGCACCCGCAGCCTTGCGTGCAGTGAAGAAAAGCACGCAAGCAAGTCACCACAGGTACGCCGAAACGATCCGGCATTCCCTGCACGATTGGTTTTAACGGCTGCTTCGCGCTCTCCCTGGTGTGCCGGGCTTGTTAGCCACCATCCCCCCGGGCTTTTGACCCGGGGGTTGATTCCAGCGTCGGGGAATCGGGACCACGCGACTTCGCCGTCCGCACCTGCCACGCTCGTCCGGCGTTTCCGGTGCGTCCATCGCATCCCGCTCCCACGTCCGTGACGATCGCGATACGCCCCTCCTGAAGGAGGCGGGACAGCACAATCCATACACGTGATTTGCGTTTCTGGAAAAGAGAAATATTTTTGCACGATGGGCTTGACGCAATTTCGGAAATACGAAATTTCCTGCTCGTCGGGCAAATCAGTTCATGCAAGCATTTGAACCACCGGAAGGATCGCAAGGTATCCGCCAGCCCGGTTGCGCACAGATCGCTGCAAAACCGCTATTCAGCGGCCGCGGCTGCGTGGGACGTCTGAGGGCGCACCCGCAGCGCGAGCAGCGCAACCAATGCCGCGAGGCAGAGGCCCGCCGACACCACGACGACCAGGCGGCCCATCGGCTCGATCAAGAGGCCAAAGCCCAGCGGCGCCAGCGCCTGGCAGATGCGCGACGGCGCGCCGATCAGGCCGAGCCGATAGGCGTAGTTCTCCGGTCCGAAGATCGCGAGCGGCAACGTGCCGCGCGCAATCGTCAGAATGCCGTTGCCCGCGCCGTGCAGCAAGGCGAAGGCCGCCGCGGCACCGCCGCCAAAAACGCCGATCACGCCCGCGCCGATCGGATGCGTGACGCAGGCAAGCCGCGTCGAGACGATCGGATGAAACCTTTTGAGCAGGCTTGCTTCCATCAACCGCGCGCCGACCTGCGCCGGCCCGATCATCATGCCGGCAAACAGCGCTTGCGCCGGTGTCGCTCCGAAAACCTCGACGATACGCGGCAGGTGCGCGGCCATCGCCGAGGTCACGGTCCATGCCGCGGCGAACGCGAATGATAGCAGCACCATCGTCCGGTCGATCGGGATGTGAGGTTTTGCAAGCCGCCCTTCGACAACATGCACAGGTTCGGCGCGCGGCAGCGACAGATTGAGCGGCAAGCCCAGCACGATATGCGCGAGCGCCCAAGCATAACAGGTATCGCGCCATCCGATCGTCTCTAAGCCGAGCGAGCTCAAGGGCCAGGCAACCGTGCTTGCAAACCCCGCGATCAGCGTGATGCCCGTGATCGTGCCCCGCGCGTCCTTGCCATAGATGCGTCCGAGCGCGCCAAAGGCGGCATCATAGAGGCCGAGCCCCATCCCGACACCGAGCAGCAGCCACGCCGCCGACATCGTCCAAACCGAGGCCGACGCCCCGAGGAGAGCGAGCCCGCCGGCGAGCACGAGATTGGAGACGCACAGGACCTGCCGGCCGCCGACACGGTCGATCTGGCGGCCGACACGCGGACCGAGCAGTCCGGAGATCACCAGCGAAGCGGAGAATGCGGCGAAGAACCAATTGCCGGAAATCCCGAGATCATGCGCAATTGGATCAGCGAGAATGGCCGGCAGATAATAGCTCGATCCCCAGGCGAGCGTCTGCGCCGTGCCGAGCGCCAGCACGACGCGTAGCGAACCGTCCTTGATCAAAATGGCTTCTCCAAAACAGTCATCTTGACGCTTCTATATCATTTCTATATTCGTTGAAATATGGAAAAGACAGATGCCGTCACGGCGCTCGCCGCACTGGCGCAGGACAGCCGCCTCGATGTGTTCCGCCTGCTGGTGCAGGCGGGCCCGAACGGCATGCCCGCCGGCGCCGTCGCCGAGGCGCTCGATCTCGCACCGAACACGCTGACCTTCCACTTCGACCGGCTGCGAACGGCCGGCCTCGTCAGGGTTCGTCGCGAAGGACGTTCGATGATCTACGCCGCGCAATATGAAACGATGAACGATCTTCTCGGCTTTCTCACTGAAAGCTGCTGCAGCGGCGTTTCCTGCGCCCCCGCGAGCGAATGCAAACCGGCGCGCAAGCGCGCCAAAATCCCCGCGTGATAAGGACACGTCATGAAACGCCTCCATGTTCACGTTTCCGTCGAGGATATCCCCCACTCCGTCGGCTTCTATTCGGCGCTGTTTGCCGCACAGCCGACCGTCGTGAAATCCGACTATGCGAAGTGGATGCTGGAGGATCCGCGCGTCAATTTCGCGATCTCCACCCGCGGGCGCGAGCCCGGTCTCGATCATCTCGGCATTCAGGTCGAGAATACCGACGAGTTGCACGAGGTCTATGCGCGGCTGCGCGAGGCCGGCGGTGACATCATCGAGCAGGGCGAGACCATCTGCTGCTATGCCAAGTCCGAGAAATCCTGGATCGATGATCCCGCCGGAATCGCCTGGGAGACCTTCCACACGACAGGCGAAAGCACGGTCTATGGCGACGGCAGCGGCGAGAACCAGGCGCGCATTGCCCATGAGAAGCCAAGCGCCTGTTGCGCGCCCTCGCCCGCCACTAAGACGACCGCTTGCTGCTAGCGCCTGATGATTTCAAGTTCGGTCACTGACGACCGTCATTGCGAGGAGCGACAACGACGACGTGTCCGCCGAAGCTCAACGAGCGAAGGCGGAAGCAATCCATTCTGCCCGCGCGGCGCGGTGGATTGCTTCGCGGCGCCTGTCATCGGGCCGCGCGTTCGCGCGGACCCGTTGGCTCGCGATGACGATTCAACCCCATCTCAACCCGCTCTAGCCCCGAGTCTCGCCATGGACGTGATCATCTACCACAATCCCGATTGCGGAACGTCCCGCAACACGCTTGCCATGATCCGCAATGCCGGCATCGAGCCGCATGTCGTCGAATATCTGAAGACGCCGCCGTCGCGCGCACTGCTCAAGCAGTTGATCGCACGGATGGGCATTTCCGTGCGCGAGCTCCTGCGCGAAAAGGGGACGCCGTTTCACGAGCTGGGACTTGGCGATCCAAAGATAAGCGAAGACGAATTGCTGGATGCGGTGATGGCGCATCCGATCCTCATGAACCGACCCATCGTGGTGACGCCGAATGGCGTGCGGCTGTGCCGGCCCTCCGAACAGGTCATCGACCTGCTGCCGCCGCAACGCGGCGCGTTCACGAAAGAGGACGGCGAGCGCGTGGCGGGCCAGCGAAATCCATCGGCGGCCTGATGCCACAGCTTCGCCAGCGTCTCGTCGCCGAATGGCTCGGCACCGCGTTCCTGCTTGCCGCCGTGGTCGGTTCGGGAATCATGGCGCAGAACCTTGCGAGCGGGAACGTCGCGCTGGCGCTGCTTTGCAACACGATTCCGACCGGTGCCATCCTGGTCGTGCTGATCCTGATTTTCGGCCCGCTCTCGGGCGCGCATTTCAATCCCGCGGTGACGCTGGCATTTGGGTGGCGCGGGGAATTGCCGTGGGCGATCGCCGGTCTCTACATTGCCGCGCAGATTGCGGGTGGCGTTGCCGGCGTCTGGGCCGCGCATCTGATGTTCGAGCTTCCGATCTGGCAATCCTCGCTCACGGTGCGAACGGGCGCGGGGCAATGGTTCGCCGAGGGTGTCGCGACCTTTGGCCTGCTGCTCACCATCTTCGGCTGCACCGCCCGCGCGCCCGGCGCCGTCCCCTACGCTGTCGGCCTCTACATTACCTCGGCCTATTGGTTCACCGCCTCGACCTCGTTCGCCAATCCCGCCGTAACCATCGCACGTTCGCTGTCGAACACCTTCGCCGGGATCGCACCTGGCGGCGTGCTGGCCTTCATCGCTGCGCAACTCGCCGGCGCTGCCCTCGCCGTGGCGCTGTCGGGCTGGCTATGGGGACAGCAAGCAAAACCGGCGTAGAACCGCAGCCGTAGGGCGGATTAGCGGCAGCGTAATCCGCCAGCATCGACCGTCGTGCTCGACCGTGGCGGGTTACGCTACGCCAATCCGCCCTACGCAGCTTCAATACTTCAGCACCCTCGATCCGATCAGCGCACCCAGCGCGGCGATGAGCGCGGTTCCGATCGAATACCAGGTCGCGACGAAGAGGGGCGAGTCGTCGGTGCAGTGCGAGGCGTAAAGCGTCGCGGCCAATCCCGCCGACAACAACCCCGCCATGGCGCCGGCGACTGCCGGCCGCGTCGGCGCGCCGTGGCGCAGGCCGAACAGCGAGGCCGCGAGCAGCGGCAGCGACATCAGCGGCACAGCCGTCATACACACTTTCGAATTATGGCCGACGAGGCGCGTCATCATCGGCAGCCGCTGCGGCATCATCATCTCGCCGGAGATGCCGGCAACGAGAAGGCCAGCCGGGATCGCCAGCAGCCAGACAAAGCCGCGCAGCGACGCCTCGGGTCGCGCCAGATGCAGGCTGATCGTGACCGCGGCGGAGGCGAGCGCCAACGTGACCGCGAATTTCAGGTCGAAGAACGGATTATGCATCGCGGTCATCACATCGGGCCGCACCCCGAGTTCGGCGACGAACATCAGGATCGATACGGGAGCCGCCGCAAGCAGCGCCAGCGCCAGCACGACGCTCACCGGGCGCGCGCGATGCGTGTTGTCGGCGGCAAGGGTCTTGATGAGCTGATCGGTATCCATTCTCACTGTTCCCTCAGCTTCGCGGTGAGACTTGTGAGTCCCCGGTGCAGGGCAACACGCACCGCGCCCTCGCTCATGGAAAATTTCCTGGCGGTATCCTTGATCGAGGCGCTCTCGACCGCGATCGATTGCAGCACGTCGCGCTGGCGCGCCGGCAGCGTCTTGAGCTGGGCGGCGACCTCGCCGGGCGATGCCGTCTCCTCGGCCGGCTGATCGGCCAGCGTCTCGGAGAAATCATCGATATTGACGAAGATGCGCCTGCCGCGGCGGCGTAGCGTATCGATCAGCTTGTTGCGGGCGATCGCAAACAGCCAGGGCGCGAACGGCGCGTTGGCGTCCCAGGTATGCCGCTTCAAATGCACCGCCAGCAAAATGTCCTGCACGATATCCTCGGCTTGATCGACGCCTTGACCGGCGCGCACAAGGCCCCGCCGCGCGGCCGCACGCAGGACCGGCGTGATCGCTTTCAGCAGCCGATGATATGCCGCGCTGTCTCCGGACATGGCCGACCGCATCAGGCCGGTCCATTCGTCTTCACGCTCGCGCACGCACGCTCCCAACTTTCAATTCGATCGATCTATCAATTTGTTACCCGCCAGGTTTCTAATCACGAAGTCGTGACCAAGGTCAGATGCGAGTCATTTCGACAACATGCGGAACAATCGCGTGCGAGCGCATCTCACCGTTGTTGCGGGCTCATAGCATTTTGCGACGCGGTTCGCATGGCGGCGTTGATTTCTAAAGTGAATTTGAGCGTGCCACTTCCGCCTGTTTTCGAAGACGAATCAATCATCGCCAAGTTTTCGCCCAGTGTAGGCCAAAGATTCCCTTTTTCTGCCCCGCTGTCGTCACGCCGCAGGGTCTCAGTCGTCGGCGGGACAGGACGGGCAACTGGCACACTTACTGGCACACTTGGGGAGATTGCCAACATGACAAACAAAGCTACCGGGCGCGCCGCCTTGATTCTCGCCGTTGGTCTTCTGGCGGGTTTTACGGGGCCGTCTTGGGCTGCCGATCCACAAACCGACGCAGCCAGCGTGACGGCGCCCAGCAATCCGGTTGACCCGCAGGCCGCGCCCGCTGCTCAGGCGGCTCCGAGCGACCAGCTCAACGCCAGCGATCGCGCGGCGCAGCCGGACGACGTGAGGACGCCCGTTATCGTGACCCAGAGCCAGCCGGAGACGCCCGTGGTGCGCCCGAGCCCGGTCGTCGCCGGCAGCCAGAACGCGACCTGGGACGAAACTTCGCTGATCGGAAAGATCTTCATCGGTTTTGGGGCACTGCTGACGGTGGCGTCCGCCGCGCGGATGTTCATGGCATAGCCGGCGTAACGGCCACGCCTCTCGCCCTACTTGAAGCCCACTCCGCCAGCAGGCACATTGCCATGCAGTATTAGCCAGCGGGGTGGGTCATGAGCACGTTCGAGCACATCATTGTCGAAAACCGGGGCGCGGTCGGCATCATCAGGCTCAATCGCCCGAAAATGCTCAACGCATTGTCGTTCGGCGTGTTTCGCGAGATCGCGGCAGCCGTCGACGATCTCGAGACCGACGATGCCATCGGCTGTATCGTCGTGACCGGGAGCGAAAAGGCCTTCGCCGCCGGCGCCGACATCAAGGAGATGCAGCCCAAGGGCTTCATCGACATGTTCTCCGAGGATTTCGCCGCCATCGGCGGCGACCGCGTCGCGCGCTGCCGCAAGCCGACCATTGCCGCGGTCTCGGGTTACGCGCTCGGCGGCGGCTGCGAGCTTGCGATGATGTGCGACATCATCATCGCCGCCGATACCGCCAAGTTCGGCCAGCCGGAAATCACGCTCGGCACCATCCCCGGCATCGGCGGCACGCAGCGGCTGACCCGTGCCATCGGCAAATCCAAGGCGATGGATTTGTGCTTGACCGGCCGCATGATGGATGCCGCCGAAGCCGAGCGCAGCGGCCTCGTCTCGCGCGTGGTGCCGGCCGACAAGCTGATGGAAGAAGCGCTCAGCGCTGCGGAGAAGATCGCCGCGATGTCGCGGCCCGCGGCGGCGATGGCCAAGGAAGCCGTCAACCGCGCTTTCGAGACGACGCTGGCCGAAGGCATGAATGTGGAGCGCAACCTGTTCCACTCGACCTTCGCGCTGGAAGACCGCTCCGAAGGCATGGCCGCCTTCATCGAGAAGCGCAAGCCAGTGAACAAGAACAGGTGAGTTGTTGCGCCATTTGCGAGCCAACTGTTCACTCGTCACCCGCGGGCTTGACCCGCGGGTCCATCAAAACAAATGATTTTTTTCGAAGAGGATGGATGCCCGGGTCAAGCCCGGCCATGACGAGCGTATGTGTATCGGCGGCGCTACGTCGTCCCACTCTCCGCCAGCGCCGCAGTCACCAACGCGCGATACATCCGCTGCGCAAATGTCCGCGGCTTGTCGAGCCCGAGCCGCGCCAGGCATTCCTGATCGGCCGCCCCGCCGGGGTGCCTCATGCCGCGCCACACCATGCCGGCGAGTCGCAGCGGCGTATGCTGGGCCTCCTGCAAAATCTGCAACGCCGGGATCAGCCGTTGCTCGACTTCGGTGAAATCGCTGCCGAACGGGAATGACGGCAGAAGGCCGGCCTCGCGCGCCGGCTTGAGCGCGGCGGTGATGCGCTGCGGCACATTCTCGCGATGGGCTGCGGGAATTTCAAAGCTGCGTGGCAACTTGCCGGCATCCTT
>Ga0157369_10004080_pt1 | contig 17283 bp, 19 predicted proteins | sample C25metaG_FD_113461 | JGI IMG/M metagenome (GOLD analysis project Ga0157369, IMG submission 113461) | Corn rhizosphere microbial communities from Kellogg Biological Station, Michigan, USA - C2-5 metaG | ecosystem: Host-associated > Plants > Roots > Rhizosphere > Soil | place: USA: Michigan... | reverse complement strand
TGCTCGTGGAGCTCGACCGTTTCTCCACCGAGCTTCCCGTCGTGCGCCTGTTGTGGGGACGGTGCACACCTTTCGGCGAGGGACGCGAGCTGGCGCCGTTGGCCGAGTGGGTCCGCACCGTGTTCGGCATCACTGATGCCGACGACGTGCCGACGGCGGAGTCGAAAGCACGTCGAACCATTGCCCGACTCTCGCGCTCGCATCCGGAGCGTGCCATCTCCGCGGCAACGGTTGACCGGCTCCTGACGCTTCTCGGCTTGGTCGAGTGGGCGCCGCTCGGCCCTCGCGACAACGCCACGCCGGGTGGTGGCGGATCGGCGCGCGACCCGTTCATCGAAGCCGTCACGTCGGTGCTTGCCGCGGTCGTCGTAGATGGTCCGCTGGTCCTCGTCGTCGACGACGCGCAGTGGGCGGCGCCGGATGTCCTTCGCACGATGGCCGATCTCGCGTTGACGTTGCCGGGACCGGTGCTGCTGGTTGCCGCTGGTCGATCCGAGGTGCTGGGACAGGACTGGTGGGAGCGACTGCCGTCGCTGGAGGTGCTGCCGCTCGCGCCGCTCGACGAAAGCGCTGCCGAGCGGCTGCTCCGCGCATACCTCGGGGGCGCGGAGCTCGACGCCTCCACTCGCGACGTGCTGCTGGCGCGTGCGCAAGGCAATCCGTTTTTCCTGGCCGAGCTCTTGCACTTGTTGGTCGATCGGGGGCTGCTGCGCCGAGTCGGTGAGGACTGGCGGTTGTCCGGGGAGCTGCCGCGCGACATCCTGCCCGCCGGTGTGCAAGCTGTGCTGGCCGCGCGGTTCGACACGTTGGACGCGGCGGCGAAGACAGTCCTTCGCGATGCGGCCATCGTCGGCACCCGTTTCACCACCGAGATGGTGGCTGCACTCGCGACCTCGCTCGACGAGACGGCTGTCCAGTCGGCGGTGGATCAACTCATCGCCCGCGGAATCGTGCGGCCGGCCGATGGCGACACCACCTCTTCGTACACGTTCGCCCACACCCTGGCGCAGGACGTGACCTACGCCGGCATCGCGAAGGCGGAGCGGGCGAGACGGCACGCCCAGCTGGCCCGGTGGGCGGTCGAGCAGTTGCGGCTCAGCGCCGCCGAGGTGGATGCCGTGGTGGCGACACAGGTTGAGCAGGCCGTGCGGCTGGCGACGGAGATGCGTCTGCCGGACGACGACCCGGCGTGGACGGCACGTGAGGCGGGTGTCGGTGCCTTGGTGCGCCTCGGACAAGCCGCGTTGGCACGTGACGACAACCGGCGAGCGGACTCGGTCTTCACCCGGGCCGTGCAGCTCGCCGGAGATGTCACCACCGGGGCGACCGTGCTCGACGCGAGGGTAGGCCGAGCGGCGGCTCGGGTGGCGCTGCACCGGCTGCCCGACGCCGAAGCAGATCTGGAGCTGCCGCAACGGTCCAACGACCAGCGTCGCCGCGCCTCGGCGTTGGTTGTGCTCGGCGACATCCGGCGTCGGCGCGGCGACCTCAACGGCGCCACCCAAGCGCTTGTGTCGGCTCTCGCCGCCGCCAGCGAGGCCGGTGTCGACCGAGTCACCTCGGAGGCACTGCGCCAGCTCGGAATGATCGACTATCGCAGCGGCAAGTTGACCGCAGCCGAAGGGCGCTTCCGGGAAGCGCTGGCGCTCGCGCAGCGGGTTGGTGACCGCCGCGGCGCCGGCTGGGCATTGCAGCACCTCGCGTGGAGCGCGACCACTCGCGGCGACTATGCACTCGCCGAGTTGATGCTCGGCGAAGCCGCGGAAGTGTTCGCGAGCCTCGACGACGAGGGCGGGCTTTCGTGGTGCGCCGGCACGGAGGCGTTCGTCCGGTTGTTGCAAGGCCGGCTCAACGCTGCCCGTGACCTCGCCCGCGGGCTGTTGACGATCGGGCAAGCCATGGGCGACGAGTGGGGCACCGCCGCTTGTCTCACCATCGACGCATACGCCGCGGCCGAGCTCGGTTGGGTGAGCACGTCCCTCGCCGAGATCTCAGACGCGGAGGAGATCTTTCGTGCGGTCGGTGACACGTGGGGCCAGAGCCTTGCACTCGTTGCCCGCGGCGCGGCTCTGCGCGCTGACATGCAATACGAGGAAGCAATCGCTGCACTGCAAGAGGCGGTGCGCATATCCGTCGAGTCGGCACAGCCGGCGAGTGGAGCGCTTGCGCTCGCCACTCTCGGCTACTGCTGGCTTGACGTCGGCGACCTGGAAGGTGCGGAGCGCACGGCACGTGAGGCGATTGCGGTTGTCACCGGGCTGGAGCTGCGCGCGCCGGCGTTCATCGGGCCGCACGTGCTCCTCGCCCAGGTCTTTCGGGCCCGGGGTCGGCTGGAAGAAGCGTTGCCTTTGCTGAAAGAAGCGGCTGCTGTCGAGGATGAAGGCACGCTGGTGTTCCCCCGCCGGCAGGCACTTGCGCACCTGGCCGGCGCGCTGCTCGCGAGTGGTGACGTGGCCACTGCGGTCCGCACCTCGCAGCAAGCCTTGTCCGTGGCAGCAGAAGACGTGCGTTCGCGGGTCGTTGCTCTACGGGTGCTCGCGCAATGCCTCACTCGCGCAGGTGATGTGCCTGCGGGTCTGATGGCCGCGCGGCAAGCCGTTGCATTGGCGGAGGCCACGGAGATGCGTGGCGAACGAGACGCGTCCCATCGCTTGCTCAACGAGTTGTCAGGCTCGGGTGACAAAGTCGCTGCGCGGAAGTCCTGACAGTCTCAGCGGGCGCGTCGAGCGAGACGGTCACGGGCGATCAGCACGACGGTGCGCCCCTCGATGCGAAGCCAGCCGCGGTTGGCAAACTCCGAGAGCGCCTTGTTGACCGTCTCCCGGCTGGCACCGACGAACTGCGCGAGCTCTTCCTGCGTCAGGTCGTGACGCACTCGCGTGCCTTCGTCTTCGTCCTCGCCGAACTTGTCCGCCAGGTCGAGCAACGCCTTTGCCACTCGACCGGGCACGTCGCTGAAGACAAGGTCTGCCATGGCCTCGTTGGTACGACGCAAGCGCTCGGCCAACGCGCGCAGCAAGTTGACGGCGACACCCGGTCGTTCGAAGAGCACCGGTCGCAGGTCGTCGTGGTCGAGCGACGCAAGTGTGCAGTCGGTGATGGCGGTCGCTGTCGCCGTGCGGGGACCGGGGTCGAACAACGACAGCTCACCGAACATCTCACCGGGTCCGAGCACAGCAAGCAGGTTCTCCCTGCCGTCGGACGAGGCGCGCGAGATCTTCACCTTGCCGTCGAGCACGACGAACAAACGGTCGCCAGTGTCGCCTTCGCGGAAGACGACGTGCCCGCGCACAAGGGCGCGTGAGGTCATCGCATTGCCGAGGACCTCAGCGGCCTCTTCGTCAAGCGCGGCGAAGAGCGGCAAGGTCGCTAATGCGCCGTCCACGCGTGCAGTCTCTCCCACCGGCCGCGCCGAGCGCGACTTTCCTGACCGTCAGGCGGTGATCGCGTTCTCGGACGACGTGCGCATGAGCGGAAGGGCCGTCAGGCAGAGCGCCGGCTGTTCCCGGTAGCGCGCGATGAGCTCACCCGTCGCCGCGGACAGGCGCTTGTGCAGCGCGGTCCGATAGCTGGACAGCTGAGCCTCGGCCCGGCTGAGGTCGTGCGCCAGCCGATGGTTGGCCTCATCGTCACCCGGCACGAGCTCGCGGCCGTAGACCTCGGCGAGGTCCGGCAGCGGAGGCATGTCGTCGTCAGGCAGCACCGTCAACAGGGCGCGCCGGCCACCGTCCACCCGGGCATCCGCGAGCACCTCGCGCAGGTTCTCGACCGGGTTGACGACGCCGCTTTCCGCCGTGCGCACGAGGTCGAGGCGTGCTTGAACGATGCGACGCCAGTAGGACACGCGTGCCTCTTCCGCCGAGAGCGCGCGCCGGTAGGCGCGCAGCCCGTCCAACGACAGGTGCGCGAACTCCGGGCTTCGCTCCGGAACGGTGCGGAACCGTCCGGCGTCGCTCGTGGGTCGGTTGCCCATGATCACTCTCCGTAACCGTCACGAGCCCATCGGCCGAGTTCCGGAAATGCTTGAGACGGTTTTGACGCCCATCACCCGCTCGGCGTACCGGATCGGCGCCGTACCCTCGTCAGCGTGCCGCGTCCGTCCGCCCCGATCGCAGGGGCGGACAAGCCGGACACCTCGCTGGTGCGCCGCGCGCGCGCCATCGGCCGCGGTTTGGCGCAGGCCTATCCGGACGCGCACTGCGAGCTCGACTTCGCCACGCCGCTGCAGCTGCTGGTCGCCACGATCCTCTCGGCCCAGTGCACGGACAAGCGCGTGAACGAGGTCACGCCGCTGGTCTTCCGGCGCTACCCGAGCGCGGCCGACCTGGCTGCGGCTGACCGGGCCGAGATGGAGGACATGATCCGGTCGACCGGTTTCTTCCGAGCGAAGACCGACAGTCTCATCAAGTTGGGACAGGCGCTGGTGGAGAGGTACGACGGCGAGGTGCCGGCGCGTCTCGACGACCTGGTGACCCTGCCTGGAGTCGGCCGCAAGACCGCGAATGTCGTGCTGGGAAACGCATTCGGCGTGCCGGGCATCACCGTCGACACCCACTTCGGGCGCTTGTCGCGCCGCTTCGGATGGACGACCGAGGAGGACCCGGTCAAGGTCGAGCACCAGGTGGGCAGGTTGTTCCCGAACAAAGAGTGGACCGTGTTGTCGCACCGGCTGATCTGGCACGGGCGGCGGGTCTGTCACTCCCGCAAGCCCGCGTGCGGCGCCTGCCCGGTGGCGAGGTGGTGCCCGTCGTACGGCATCGGTCCCACCGATGCCGTGCAGGCGGCCAAGCTGGTGAAGTCGCCGGAAGCGGTCGCGGCATCGTGAGACGCGCGGTCCTGCTGCTCGCGGCTGTGGCCGTGATCTGCAGCGCCTGCACGTCGAAGTCCGCGAGCACGCAGGTCCCACTCCCAGCAGGCCCCGGGCTCTCCGAGCTGATCGGCAAGGCCCATCTCGACCCGTGTCCGGTCACAGCACCGCAGCCCGCAGCGGGCAAGTCGCTGCCCGATCTGACGCTGCCGTGTCTCGGCAAGGGACCGGCGGTGCATCTCGACGGGTTGCGCGGCAGGCCCACCGTGCTCAACATCTGGGGATCGTGGTGCGGTCCTTGCCAGACCGAGACCCGCTACCTGGCGCAGGTCTATGACGAGATGAAGCGGTCCGTGCTCTTTCTCGGCGTGGACACCGAAGACGACCCGAAGAGCGCGCTCGACTTCGCGCCGCACGTGACGCCGCCGATGCGCTACCCGCAGGTGGAAGACGAGTCGAAGAAGCTGCTCATCGCTTTGAACCTGCCGAGCGCGGTGCCGACCACGGTTTTCGTTGCTGGCTCGGGCAGGATCGTCAAGATCTCGCCGGGGCCCTATCGGTCCGCAGCGGCGCTCCGCGCCGACATCAAGCGCTACCTCGGGGTGGCGGCGTGACGACCGGCGATGTTCCGGAGTGGTTGCAGCCGCTGCTCGGTCGGATCGGCGGCGCGGACGCACCCGCTCTGCTGCCTCGAGTCGGCATCGCGCCGGACGACGCCCGCCGATCCGCCGTGCTCGTGCTCTTCGGCGAGGGTCGCGCCGGCCCGGACGTGCTGCTGATCGAGCGAAGCGCCCACTTGCGCAGCCACGCCGGCCAACCGGCGTTCCCCGGTGGCGGCATCGACGACACCGATGACGGGCCGGTCGGCGCAGCGTTGCGCGAGGCGCAGGAGGAGACCGGACTCGACCCGACCGGCGTGACCGTCCTTGTGGTGCTGCCGGAGTTGTGGGTGCCGCCATCCGGCAATGCGGTGACCCCCGTCGTGGGTTGGTGGCACGAGCCGTCCGAGGTGCGGCCGCAACCCGGCGAGGTCGCCGCGGTGGCCCGCGTGCCCCTCGGCGACCTCGCCAACCCGTCGAACCGGTTGCGCGTGCGAGCACCTAGCGGCTACCTCGGCCCTGCCTTCGACGTGGCCGGCATGCTCGTCTGGGGCTTCACCGCCGGCGTTCTGGACCGCCTGCTCGATCTCGGCGGCTGGGCACAACCGTGGGACCTCGACCGGGTGCAGGACCTTCCGCCCCGTGCGCTCGAGCTCGCGATGCGCCAGCGGCGCCGGTCGACCGGGAACACCTGATGGACCTGCTCGACCTGCTGCTCTTGCTCGCGTGCGCCGGTTTCGCGCTCTCCGGCTACCGCCAGGGCTTCATCATCGGAGTGCTGTCATTCGTAGGGTTCTTCGGCGGCGGGGTCCTCGGGGCAAGGTACGCCGCAACGCTTCATCGCTGGTTCGGCGGCCACGGGCGGTCAGCGGTCTTCGGTTTGGTTGTCGTGTTCGTCGCCGCTGCCGTCGGCCAGGTGCTCGCGACGATCGTCGGCGACCTTCTCCGCCGCCGCCTCACCTGGCAACCGGCGCGTCAGGTGGACGCAATGGCCGGCGCCGGGGTCAGCGTTCTCTCGGTGTTGCTCGTCGGGTGGTTCCTCGGAACCGCCCTGGCGCACAGCGCTCTGACCGGTGTTGCTCGACAGATCCAGCACTCGCGGATCCTCACCACCATCGACGGCATGATGCCGGACAGTGCGAAGACGTGGGACGCGGCGTTCCGCAGGCTCGTGCAACAGAACGGATTCCCGCAAGTCTTCGGCGCCATCGGTGCGGAGCGGATCGTGCCGGTCGCACCGCCGGACCCGCGCGTCGCCGGTAGCCGGGCCGTGCAGGTCGCCGAGCCAGACATCGTGAAGGTCACCGGTGTCGCGCCGTCCTGCCGGCGTCAGCTCGAAGGCAGCGGCTTCCTGTTCGCTCCGCAACATGTGATGACCAACGCGCATGTTGTCGCCGGAGTGCGCTCGCCAAGTGTGCTGACGGTTGCGGGTCACACCTACGACGCGCAAGTCGTGCTCTATGACCCGCGTCGCGACGTGGCGGTGTTGTTTGTGCCCGGTCTCGACACGCGGCCGCTGTCGTTCGCCGGCGTGGCATCGGCAGGGCAGAGCGCCGTTGTCGCCGGCTATCCCGAGAACGGCCCGTTTCAGGCGGTTGCGGCGCGCATCCGCACCCGCCAACCGGCGCAGGGTCCCGACATCTACCAAGACCGGCAGGTCACCCGCGAGATCTACGCCGTCTACGCAACCGTCCGGCCGGGCAACTCCGGTGGTCCGCTGCTCTCGCCCGACGGGGGCGTCTACGGCGTGGTCTTCGCCGCTTCCGTCGACGACCCGCACACCGGTTACGCCCTCACTGCGCGCGAGGTGGCGAGTGACGCCGCCGCCGGGCAAGCAGCCACGCAACCGGTTTCGACCGAGGGGTGCGACTAGCCCGCCCACGCGCAGGACCATCGAAACCGTTGGTGTTATTCGAAGAATTCACCCGGTGACAGGTGTCACACGAGCGTTTGCTCGACGACCTAGGGGCTACAGTGCTTACTGTAGTTAGCGCCCAGCAAGCACCTGGGCGAGGACAAACCCGACCCCGAGGAGAGCACCGTGACCAGCATCGAGGTAACTCGATCCGTGCTCGCCGACCCCTCCAGCGTCGCGCTGGTGCTCGCCGGCCCCGCTGCTCGCGAACTATGGCCGCAGTCCGAGGACCAGCCGGTCCAGGATCGCCCGGTTGCGCTGGTGGACGCCGCACCGGCGACCGCGGTCACTGTCGGTCCGCCGCGGCGGACCGGCGTCGGATTCGTCGCGCGGATGCTGGTGCGATCGGGCGCACCGACGGTGGCCGCCGGCCGGATGTCCATCCGGCCGGCGAGCGGCGGTGGCTGCGAGGTCGCACTCGTTCTGACAACCGCCGGCGAGCGGGACCGCGAGTTGCGCCGCGACGTCGAGCGCTACTTGGACAACCTCGTCCGCGTCAGCCTCGAACGTTCATCCGCGGCCTGACAGGCGCGGCAGACCCGAGAGCTCTGCGGTCTGCTTCAAACCGTCACTTGCTTCGATCGCCTGTGCGCGCTGAAGGGCCCAGAGCCGCACCGCATCGACGTCGACGGAGTGGGGTTTCTGTCCGGCCCACGGGCTCAACGTGTCCGCGGATCGGCGAAGCAACGCGACAGCTCCGGTGGCGTTGCCGCGCTGCGCGTGGGTGACGCCGACCGCGAGTTGGGCCAGGCCACGCCACATGTCCCTGGTGGGGGTGTCGTCGTTCTTCCAGATTGCTTCGAGCACTTCGTGGGCGCGGAACGCGCGCCCGTCCTCGAGCAGCGCCTGCGCCAGATGCAGGCTTTGGTCCGGCGGCAGGGGGACCGGATCGGGCTCGACCGGGACGCCGCTGTCGCGCTCCAGCGGGCGTCCGAACCGGTCCCTCGGCCGTGGGCTTCTCGTCATGCCTCCTTGCACCACCGGACCAGCTCACCGCTGACGGCGTCCGGCCGTTCTTGATGGGGGAAGTGACCGCAGTCGTCGTACAACCGCCACTCGTACGCCGAGCTGACATGACGGCCGGAGCCCTGGGCCGTTGTCGGGAGGACGCATCGATCGAGGGCCCCGTGCAGCTGAAGCGTTGGAACGCGGATCGGAGTTTGCAAGGCCCGCCGGAATCGGCGCCCGTCGCTGCGGGGCACCGAGCGCACGGCCCAGCGGTAGTACTCCAACGCACAGTGGGGCGCGTGCAGGATCTGCATGGCGTCGCGGCATCGCCGCTCTGTCTCCGGGTCGGGAAAGCGAGGGCCGCCCCACTCGTCGAGGAGCCCGGCGATGTTCGTCGCATCGTCGGCGACGATCCATCGCTCCGGGTGCCACGGCAGCTGAAACCTTGCGATGTAACGACTTGCTTGCCGTTGCTGTCCATCGCGGATGAGAGCCGCCGGCCATCGAAGCGGATGCGGGATCGACAGGACGGCGATACGACGAACGAGCGTGCTGTGCAAAGCAGCCATCGTCCACGCGACCTGGCCGCCCCAGTCGTGCCCGACGACGACCGCGTCACGTTCGCCCAGCGCGCGAACGAGCCCGGCGATGTCAGCCGCGAGTGTCATCGCGTCGTAGCCCCGCGGCGGTTTGTCGCTGGCGCCGTAGCCGCGCAGATCCGGGGCGACGGCGCGAAAACCAGCGTCGGCCAACGCGACCAGCTGGTGGCGCCACGACCACCAGAATTCCGGAAAGCCGTGCAGCAGGACGACCAAGGGGCCAGTGCCTGCTTCGACGACGTGAAGGCGGATGCCGTTCGCACTCACATCGCGGTGAGTCCAGGGCCCGTCGACGAGAACGGCGGACTCTTGGACGAGCGATCGCACCCGGGCCATCAGGGACTCAGCGGTGGCGGGCCCGCAGATCCTCGAGATCGGGGTCCGGCGCGACCGTCGGGTGGCGAGCCCACTCGATGTCGTCCCTGACCGTGCGGATCGTCCGCTGCGGTCCCTGAACCTTGACCACCTTGCCGAGCCCGGCGAGACCCAACAGTCCGGCGAGACCGCCGAACCCTCCGCCGATGCAGACGAACCCTGCCCATAGCGGCAGGTCAGCGCCTTCGGAGATTCCCAGTGCTGCCGCAACGGAAAGGAACACGAACGCGAACAGACCGACGAATCCGGCTCCACCGAGGAAACCGGCGCCGACGCCGACCCGTTTGACCTCTTCGGTTATCTCGGTCTTGGCGAGCTCGACTTCTTTGTGGATCAGCAGCGACAGGTCACGCGTCGCCGTCGACACCAAGTCGCCGAGCGACGCCTCGCCGGCTGACATTTTCTCGGTCACCAGACCCCCAATGCTCTCCGCCATGTCCGGTCGCTACCCGGTCCTCGTACGGCGAACACGGTCGCACATGCGAACGGCGCCCGCTGCGGGACGCCGTTCACTGGCACGTCCACCGGGTGACCATGCGCCGGCTCTCGTCGCCGGCCGGGGACCAGCCCCGGACTCGGCTGCCTCCTGCGGCTGACGCCCGCGTGGGTGCCCGGTCTTCGTGCGCGGAGCTTCGAGGGGAGGGAGCTCGGCCACTCGCCACCCGAAGGTCTCCGTGCACCTTGTTCTACTCCCGCGGCCAAAGCTTGACCAGACCAAGGCGGGTAAGAATTTCTCTGCCTTGTAGGTTTGGACAGGTGTTGGCCGGGCAGTTTCCGGCTACCCCGCGGGTGCTGTGCCCGCGTCCCTGAACGGGTCCGGCTCGTCCCCCCCGGAGTCGGATCTCGCGACGGCCCCCGCTACCCCCCCGGCGGGGGCCGTCCCATTTCCGCAGCCATTAGTTGGCGTCGTCGTCCACATCCGCCCCGACCCGCGCTCGACCACGGGCTGGTCCGGGCACCGTGGTGGCGGAGGTGAGACGCCGTGATCGACGATGGGCGCGCAAGCCGGCGCTTGGTCGTTGCCATCGCCGACGGCGGGGTGCTGCAGACCGTCTCGCGGCTGGCGAACATGGCCGGGTTCGCCGTCGAGGCGGTGCCAACCGCGGCACTCGCCGTCGCGTCGAGCGATGCGCCGGTCGTGTGCGACGTCGAGTCCGCCCGTGCTCTGGTCGGACCACCGCCGGACGCCCGCCTCATCGTGGTCAGCGGTCGCGAGCCGCGACCGGAGGACTGGCGCGTGGCGCTCGCCGCCGGTGCCCGGCGCCTGGTGGTGCTCCCGCAGGAGCAGCAGGCATTCCTGGAATCTCTGCACGACACCGTCAGCGGTCGAGCCCGTGGCCGACTGGTGTGCGTGTTGCCGGGCCGTGGTGGCGCCGGTGCATCGGTCCTCTCGGCGACACTGGCGCTCGCTCTCGCGAGCGGCGATCGGCAGACCATGCTGCTCGATCTCGACCCGTCGGGCGGGGGACAGGAGCTGCTCCTCGGCCTCGAACGCTCCGAGGGCTGCCGCTGGTCAGAGGTCCTCGAGCGGGGCTTGGTCGACGCCGCCGCTGTCTCCGCGGCGCTGCCCGTGGTGGCCGGCGTCTCCGTCTTGACCGGCGACGCGAGGGAGCACGTGGAGGTCGCGCCGGCTGTCGTCCGGACGTTCGTCAGTGTTGACTCCGGCCGCCACGAGTGGGTCGTCGCCGACCTCCCGCGGCGTCGAGAGATCGTCTCGACCGCGCTGCCCGCAGCTGATCTGGCCGTCGTGGTCGTGACACCCGACGTGCGGGGAGTTGCAGCGGCAGTTCGCTTGGTCGACGCCGCGCGCGCTCTGTGCCGTGATGTCCGGGCCGTGGTGCGATGTCCGGAGCGCGCTCAGCTGCGGATGCGCGAAGTCGCGGCAACCGTCGGCGTGCCCGTCATCGCCGGCTGGGGTTGGGACCGTCGAACCGGCCAGATCGTCGACGCCGGCACATTCGCCGGCCGATGGCGCAGCACAACAGCCGCTCCTGTCGCCGCGCAGGTCATCAACGCTCTTGCGGAGCCCGACCGGTGACCGCGAGCCGGGCGGCGCGCAGTCTTGTCGCCGACCTTCGGCGAGAGCTGCCCGACCTCACCGATGGACTCGCGGTCGCCGCATCGGTGCGAGCGCACGATCCGTTGGCCGGACCGGGCTCGCTGTTGGCCACCTGGGAGCTGCTGCGGTCAGAGGTCAGCGGCGTCGGCCCGTTGCAACGGTTGGTCGAGGATCCGGAAGTTTCCGACGTGCTCGTCAACGGCCCGGGCCCGGTGTGGGTCGATCGTGGACGAGGCACCGAGTTGAGCGGTGTCCGCATCGATGACGAGAGCAGCCTGCGTCGCCTCGCCCAACGTCTCACTGCATCGGTAGGGCGCCGGTTGGACGACGCGTGCCCGTGCGCGGACGTTGTGCTCTGCGATGGCACTCGCGTGCATGCGGTGCTTCCGCCGGTCGCCGTGCAAGGGACGACTCTGTCGTTGCGCGTGCCACCGCGGCGCACCTTCCACATCGAGGAGTTGGTGCAGCGGCGCACCATGCCGCGCGCGGGTGCAGATCTGTTGTCGCGCCTCGTCGAACGGCGGGTGTCCTTCGTCGTCAGTGGAGGCACGGGCACCGGAAAGACGACGCTGCTGTCCTCCTTGCTCTCGTTGGTGCCGGCGGCTGAGCGGATCGTCATGGTGGAAGACGCAGCTGAGCTCCGCCCCGACCACCCACATGTCGTGCGGCTGCAGACCAGACATGACAACGCCGAAGGTGCCGGCGCGGTAGCGATGTCGACGTTGGTCCGGGAGGCATTGCGCATGCGTCCCGACCGGATCGTGGTCGGTGAGGTGCGTGGTGCGGAGGTCCTCGACTTGCTCACCGCGTTCAACACCGGACACGACGGTGGCGCGGCGACCATCCACACCAACCGCATCGAACACTTGCCGGCGAGATTCGAAGCCCTCTGTGCGCTTGCCGGCTTGACTCGTGATGCCGCACATTCCCAGCTGGCCGCCGCCGTTCGGGCCGTCGTCCACGTGCGCCGGCGCGACGATGGCCGCCGCCAGGTGGCGGGAGTCGCCGTCCTCGACACCGACGCTTCTGGTCGCGTTCACGCACAACCGGCCTACGCCTTCGACGACGGTGCATTGACACCGCGGGCCGCGGCGCCGGCGCTCGACCTGCTCCTGCTGCCCGAGTCATGACTGCGTTGGCAGCATTGGCTCTTGGCGTCGCGACGCTCGTGCGGCGGCCGCCGGTCGCGCATCGGATTGTTCGTGGCGCCGAGGTCGAACCACGCGCGGCCACGGTGAGACTGCTCGCGGTCGCAGGCTTGCTGGTCGCGGCCGCCGGTGCCTGGCGTTGGATCGTTGCTGCGGCGATCGCAGTGGCAGTGGGGCGACTCGTCGTCCGGCGGCGATCCGAAGCGGCACTGGCTCAGGTCCGGTCGGCCGACGCGACCACGCTGGCCTACGCCTTGGCAGCGGAACTTCGGGCCGGGCAGCCGCCCGGCCCGGCGCTCGCTGCTGTTGCACCGCATCTGCGTGTGCTCGCGGACGGCGTGGCCGCCGCCGCTCGCGCGGTGTCACGAGGCGCTGACCTAGAAACCGAGCTGGACCTTTTGGTCGCGGCGTCACGATGTGTCCGCCTGCAGCCGCTTGCCGCGGCATTGGGCGCAACGGCAGGGGCCGGAGTCGCCGTCGCGGACCTGTTGGATCGCATCGGCCGCGCCTTCGATTCCGACGACGAGGTCACGGCAGAGTTGTCCGCCGCCGCCGCGGGACCGAAGTCGACCGTTGCGGTGCTCATCGGCCTGCCGGTCTTCGGGCTCGTCATCGGAAGCGCCATCGGCGCCTCGCCTTTGCACGTCCTGTTCCATGAGCGAGCGGGGCTGCTGCTCGTCCTCGGCGCCGCGCTGCTCGACCTCGTCGGATGGTGGTGGGTGCGCGCGATCCTCCGACGGGCGATGCGCGGATGAGCATTGTCGCAGCGCTGACCTGCGCGATCGCGATTCTTCTTGCCAATCGGCCGGGACCGATCCATCGGCTCCGCAGGTCCGTGCGGCACCCGGGCCTGCGCGTGCGCGCGCGGCGACGCCCCCTTGCCGCAGGCGACTGGTCACTGGCGATCGAGGTGCTGGCCGCATGTGTCCAGGCGGGTGCCTCCACCTCCGCCGCCGTTACCGCGGCAGCCGCTGCAGCGCCGCCGCCGGTGGCGCACACGATGCTGTCGGTCGCGGCGGCCCTCCGAAGCGGATCGCCGCCGGAGGAGGTGTGGACCGCCGCAGCTCGCGACTGCCCACAGCTCGACGCGGTGGCCGCAGCGTTGCATCGCTCGTCGGCAACCGGGGCAGCAAGTGCCGGCGAGCTGATGCGACTCGCAATTCGCGAACGGTCCCGACGCTTGGCGGCCATGCGCCGAGCCGTAGGCCGCGCGTCCACCTGGATCGTGCTGCCCCTCGGCCTCTGCTTCCTGCCGGCGTTCGTGCTGATCGGAGTTGTGCCGGTGCTCATCGGCGCGGCCCACGAGCTGATCCGCTGACCTGCACAGGTGCCGGTCTCGGCGCCGGATCCACATCTTCGCGTTCGGGCCGAAATCGCCGGTGTCGACGGCCCACGCTGGGACTCGTCGCCGTACGACGACACCGCGCCGGCCGGCCGCCGGGAAGGGAGAGGTCATGCGACTCATTCGCCAGTTGCCTGGCATCCGGACCTTGCTGTCCGCGGGTGACCAAGGCATGTCGACGGCTGAATACGCCGTCGGCACCGTGGCCGCTTGCGGCTTCGCCGCACTTCTCTACAAGATCTTGACCAGCGACTCAGTGCTACATCTCGTCACGGACATCATCAGCCGCGCGCTTCACCTCGGGTTCTGACCATCGTGTCCCGGGTCCGGTTTCGGCGGCGGTCCGACGGCCCTGCTCCGGACCCGGGCATGGTCACTGCCGAGCTGGCCGTCGCCCTACCGGCCGTCGTCCTCACCGCCTTGTCGGCGGTGACCTTCCTGTCCCTTGTCTCGACCCAACTGCGCACCCTCGACGCCGCCGCTGTCGCGGCCAGGTTGGTCGCCCGCGGCGAACCGTCCAGCGCGGTCGCAGCAGCGATCGCGACGGTTGAGCCCGGTGCCCGATGGCAGATCCGGCCGACGGACTCCTCAGATCCTCTGGTCGTCACGGAGGTCACCACCCGCGTGCATGTCGCCGTATTCGGTCACCTGTTGCCGGCTTTCGTGGTGCGGGAGCACGCGGTCGCCGTCCGCGAGCCAGGCCGACCGTGAGCAGGCCGACCATGAGGCAGCGCACTCGCTGTGATGCCGGTGTCGGCACGGTGCTCGCGTTAGCGGTGATCAGCTCGGTGCTGCTCGCCGCCGCTGGGGTCGCCGCGCTCGGCACTGCCCGCGTCGTTCGCCATCGAGCCGCCGTCGCGGCCGACGGTGCCGCCCTCGCGGCGGCGACTGCTGCCCTCGACGGACAGACCGCGGCCTGTGCGCTCGCGAGGCGGGCCGCATCATTGGCCGGTGCCCGCCTCGTCAGCTGCCGCGTCGCGGCTGCGGTTGCCGATGTGCAGGTCGAACAGACAGCGCCGACCTGGCTGCCGATCGCGGGGGTGGCCCGCCTCAATGCGCGTGCCGGCCCGGCCGATACACAGAAGGTAGGTGCAAATCGGGATAAAGCCGCGCGTCCTGATCATCCGTCGTAACCTTGCGTGCTGGGTGTCGTTGTGGGGACAGACAGAACGTCGCTGAAGGAGCAAGACACCATGGCCGGCCCGCACGAGACGACGCCCGACCAGGGCTCGTTCTTGCCGGCAAACTCCGGCGAATCGCAGCAATCGGTCGGTGCGCTGCTCGGACTGGCGTTGCGCCGTCCGGGTGGTCGTCGTTCGGTTTCGCTGTTCACCTTGCTGCTGCTGGTGGCAGGTGTCGGAATGTTCGCGTTCCCGGCGGTGACCGACCTCTACGGCAGCTACCAGCAGCGGCACGTGAAGGACCAGCTCGCCGATCCGTCATTCAAGACCGACTACATCGAGCACCGCGTCAAGGTCGGCGAAGGTCTCACCCGCCTTGTCATCAACAACGACCGCGTGCACGTCAACGTCATGGTGGTCGAAGGCACGACCCTGGCCGCGCTGCAGGCCGGCGCGGGCCATTACGAGACGACGCCGTTTCCCTGCGACCAGGGCAACGTCGGCATCGCCGGGCATCGCACGACCTATGGGCGCCCGTTCAACAAGATCGACGAGATGCGCCCCGGCGACACCGTCGAGCTGATCACACCGATCGGCACCTGCACCTACCAAGTCGTGCCGGGCTTCGCGGGCCACGCCAACCCCTTCGTCGTGCTGCCGAGTGATTTCGGCGTGGTCGGCCAGAGCGGCGCGCTCGGCACCGGCCACTGGCTCACGTTGACGAGCTGTCACCCCAAGGGCAGCGACAGTCACCGGATCGTGTTGCGCCTGAAGATGACCAAGTTCACGCCGGTGACGACGGCGAAGCAAAGCCGCCAGGGGGGCAAGTGATGAAGCACGTCGTTCGCAACGCCGGACGCACCGCCGTCGGACTCGGCATTGTGGGCGTGACCGTTGCCATGGCGGCAGCCCCGGCGTACGCCGCGACCGGCAGCTTGAGCGTCTCGCCCAACGGCACGGTGACCAGCGCCAGCAACATCTCGATCTCCGGTCACTACGACAACCGCACGTCGATGGGCAGCGTTGCCCTCAAGCTCACCATCGACCGTCCTGACGGCAGCACCTACACCTTGTGGTCCGGTTCCGGCGCGGCGCTCTCCAGCGGCAGCACTCCGACACAGTCGTTCGACACGCAGAACGCGCCATGGAGCTCCCAGCCCGCGGTCAACGGCAGCTACACCGTCAACTTTGCGGTCGGCTCGTCCAGCGCGTCGCCGGTCTCGGTGACCCTGCGGATTCCAGCCGCCCCCGTGACGAACTTCGCGGCGAGCGCCTCGAGCACCGTGGCGCACTTCAGCTGGTCGGCCAACAGCGAGCCCGACATCGCCGGCTACGACATCGTCGATGTCACCGGCGGCACCCGCCGAGACCTCACCCCCGGTGGGGTGGACAACAGCGTCTGCTCGCAGGGCAACTGCTCCGTCGACGTCGATTTCGGTTCGTCCGCCTCCGGCACCACCCGCAACTTCGTCATAGACGCGCTTCGCTGGACCTCCCCCTCCCAGAGCAGCACGATCGCCTCACCGGACGCGCCGGCATCGGTCAGCTTTCCTGCTGCCTCGACGCCCACTCCCGACGGTGCCACGGGTGGCGCGGGCGGCGGCACCACCAGCACCAGCGGCGGCACCGTCGGTGGGTCAAGTGGCTCCACCAGCGGAACGTCATCCGGCGCGACGACAGCCGGGGGTCGTGTGTCCGGGTCGAGCAAGGCTCCCGGCACGTTCAGCAGCGGCCACGCGAGCGCCACCCTGCGCGCATACCTCCCGGCCTCCAGCGCCGGCGCGGCGCCGAACCTTCCGTCCGTCGTGACGGAGGTCAAGCCCCTGCCGGAAGGCACCTACAAGCCGACACTCGCCTACCCGGACCAGATCCAGAGCCAGGCGGTGCAGCACCGGGCCGACGGTCCGATCGCGACGGTAGGCACTGACCTGGTGCACGTGCTCAACGTGCAGGAACTTTGGAAGTCACTCGCGGCTGCCGCGGTCGTTCTCCTCGTTGCGGCTCACCTGCGCGCATGGCTGCGCGCGGCGGATGCCTTGGACCGCTGAGCCGCTGCTGACCGGCTAGGCCCGGTGCCGGCCGCCGTTCACTGAAGTCGGCGCGGCCACCGTCGGCTCGTCGGCCGGATAGACGTCGTCGCCGGCGATGTTGCGGGCCGCTAGCTCCGCGGCCAACCGTTCGTTGTGCTCGCGGAGCGCCATGGCTTCGGCCTGGGCTTCGTTGGCGGCAACTCGCCGTTGGCGGCGCCGGCGTCCTGCACGCCCGATGCCACCGGTGAGCATCACCAGGCCGAGTGCGAAGAGCAGCCCCAGCACGGCGCCGGCGATGAAAATGGCACCGAGCGACAGGTGCGTGATCGGCTGGTTGAAC
>Ga0157369_10004075_pt1 | contig 17301 bp, 17 predicted proteins | sample C25metaG_FD_113461 | JGI IMG/M metagenome (GOLD analysis project Ga0157369, IMG submission 113461) | Corn rhizosphere microbial communities from Kellogg Biological Station, Michigan, USA - C2-5 metaG | ecosystem: Host-associated > Plants > Roots > Rhizosphere > Soil | place: USA: Michigan... | reverse complement strand
GAGCGCGATCGCGTCGACCTCGAGCAGCAGGGCCACGGTGCACCGCTCGTCGGTCGCCTCCGGGTAGAACACGTGGGCGCGCCCGACGCTGAGGTCGAAGCTCTGCGCCCGTGCGGGATGCTTACGGACGAGGTGTCCCAGATCGGCGGCCGAGGGCGCGGTCGAGGTGATGGTGACGAGCACAGATCCATCCGTCCGGTCGGTGGCGAGGTTCCTGCAAGGGCGCTTGAGTCGCCCGAATCTGCACGGAATTCGTTCCGTCTCGTGCAGATCCGGGCGCCTCAGAGCTGGCTGATCAGCCCCCGAAGAGCTTGCCGAAGAACCCCTTGCGCGGCTTCCAGCCGGCGGCGGTCAGGGCGTCGATCACGGGCTGCTTGACCTCGTCGGTCGTGAAGTCGTAGCCCATGAACTGGCCGGTCGTCGTGCCATCGCGGTCGGTGGACTGCGAGATCGGCGCGACGCTCCGGCCGAAGGAGAAGGACTTCTGCGGGCCGGACTGCCAGGTGCGCTTCGTCGACAGACCGCCGACGCCGAGCGTCGTCTTCGAGGAGGACGACCGCTCGTGGAACTCCCACTCCCCGTCTTCGGGGTGCAGCTCGACCCGCAGCTCGTACTCGGCGCTGAACAGGCCGGCGCCGATGAAGCCGAGCCAGCGCTGGTCGGCGTAGCGCCAGTGCGCGACGATCCCGTCAGGCGTCGGGTCGTAGATGAAGGGCAGTTCTTCGCTGTTGAGCGCGAGGATCCGGGCCTGGGCGTCGCTGAGGTCGAAGGTCATGTGGCGAGTCTAGGCAGGTGGACCGCTCGGCGACATGGGGACAGCTCCCCGTCACCCGGCTCCCCTACGCTGGCCGGGTGAGCGAATCCATCCTGACCCAGAACGTCCTGACCGTCATGAGCTACAACATCCGCACCGCCGTCGCCCAGCCCGGTCACGAGTGGGTGGACCGCGCACCCCTGGTCTCACAGGTCATCGCCCGCAACGCTCCCGACCTCCTCGGGCTGCAGGAGGTCCGCGAACACCAGTTGCACGACCTGCTCCCGGGCCTCGCCGAGTACGACTGGTTCGGGCAGGGTCGAGACGGCGGTTCGGCCGGCGAGTACGGGCCGGTGTGCTTCCGCCGCTCGCGGTTCGAACAGCTCGACGCCGGCGAATTCTGGTTGTCGGACACCCCTGATGAGCCGGGCTCGAACACCTGGCCGTCGCTGCACGCGCGGTTCGTCACCTGGGTCAGGCTCCGCGAGCGCCGCACCGGCGACGAGCTCGTCTTCGCCAACAGCCACCTCGACCACGAGAGCTCACCCCACGGCGACGACGTCCGCACGCGGAGTGCGAAGCTGATCACCGACCGCTTCTCCGAGGTCGACGTCCCCGTCCTCCTCACCGGCGACTTCAACACCGAACGCGGATCGGCGGCGCACGACGCCCTGGCGGACGCCGGGTTCGTCGACCTCTCGCCGGTGGAGAGCGACGGCATCGGCACGTTCCATGGCTACGGACCGCAGCGTCCCGGGAACGCGCGCATCGACTGGGTGCTTGGTCGCTCAGGCAGCGCCGCTCCGCACGCCCGACTGGAACCGATCGAAGCCCTCGTCGACGAGCAGGAGCCCACCTCGGAGGCGAGCGACCACTTCCCAGTCCTCATCCGGGCGCAGCTCACCCACTGACGGCGCTCCGACGCCAGAGGTCGCCGCCGACGCCGTCCGACGATGTCGGGCACGATGGATCGAGAGCGGTCGCCCGATCGCGCCCGCACCACGAGGAGGAGCCATGTCCGTCGTCACGCTGGTCCGATCCGCCGAGCTCTCCGACGCCGCGGAGTACGCCTACGCGTCGTCCGTTCCGGCGAGCGCCAGGCTGCTGTTCCTGGCCGGATCCTGCCCGTTGAACCTCGACGGCTCGACCGCCGCCGTCGGGAATGTCGCCGGTCAGGCGGAGAAGTGCGTCGAGAACCTCGTCATCGCCCTCGAAGCCGCGGGTGCGACCCTCGCCGATGTGGCCAGTACCCGGGTGCTCGTCGCCTCGACGAAGCAGTCCGACCTCGTCACCGCGTGGGAGGTCGTGCGCACCGCCTTCGGCGATCACGACGTGCCGTCGACGCTCCTCGGGGTCACCGTGCTCGGCTACGACGACCAGCTCGTCGAGATCGAGGCGACTGCCGCCGTCGCCTAGGCGGAAGCGAGGTCGAGTTCGCGTCCTTCGAAATACCGGGCGTGAGTCTTCTTGACCGTCTCCAGAGAATCGCTGTTGAGTGACACGATCTCCCAATCCTCGCTCGACCTTGTCTGCTCGATCTCCAGACGTCGTACGAGTGCCTCGCGGTGGCCCTCGGGGCCGGTGAAGGAGGTCACCCGCCAGTCGCGAGAGACCCGGTTGTATTCGATCAGGTAGCCAGGCATGTCACGCTCCTCGTTTGGCCTTCTGCAATGAGATTCGAGCGTCGGACAACAGGCTACGCATGGCGGTACCGCGCTCGGATTGCTCGACGTGAAGTTCTTCGATTGTACGCTTCTGCTCCTGATAGTCCTCGATGAGCTTCCGTTCTCGACGCGATTTCGGGACCAGCCGCTCGATGTGGCCCGCCGCTTCGGCAAGCGCGAGTTCGCTCTTCTGCAGGAGGTCATACGACTCCTCGAAGCGCGCGATCGTCGACGACGAGTATTCACGGAGCGCCTCCACAAGGCGGGCTGCCGCGGGTGTCGTCGGCAGCCCGTCGTAACGGATGTCGCGTCCCCAGAGATCCCCTGCGGCTTCGTACAGGTTGGCCCACTCTCCCTGAAGGTGCGTCCGCACCTGCACTTCCACGTATCGCTGCATTTTGAGGCGTAGGTGGACGGCACGGTAACCACTGTGCGGATCCGCTCGCAGATCGCGGACGGCGTCCTCAGGGCGATGATCGAACGCACCGGCGATGGCTACCGCGACCGCATCCTGCTCGGAGAGCGTCATCTCCGCTTCGAATCGAACGCCCGCGATGTCTCCGATGCGACCCAGGGGCGTCTTGTCCTGCCTGATGAGCTTGTCTCGCAGCGTGTCGATCGTCTTCGGACGGGAAGTGATTTCGGGTACTCGGTCGCCAAGTAGGGGCGACCAGTCGATTCGTTCGATGCGCTTCTGCACGAGTGTCGCAAGGTCGTTGTACCAGAGCATTACCTCGGAGTAGCTCGGCAGAGATGGATCCGGTTCAGAGCGGTCGCGGATCTGAGCACCCAGCCGCTCGAGCTGACTGTTCGACCATGGGCACTGTTCCATGGCCAGGATCGTATCCGTCGGGCGTGCTTTCCTGGAGCCAGATCAGCCGTGAACACCTGAATCCATCTCCCGAGCACCGTTGTGGAGGACTCGTCGTTGAGACGCTCAGCCAGAGACCGTCGGCGCGAGCCGGAGGAGGACCAGCCCGACGATCGACGGGAGGAGGGGCAGCGCGGCACCGAACACCGGGTCCACACCGGTGAGGAGCGAGCCGCAGAGGGCGCCCGTCACGAGCAGCACGATCGCGCCGATGCGGATGAGGTGGTGGTCGTGGACGCCGTCTGCGAGGCTCTGCATGAGACTCGTGAGGGTGCCGGTCACGAAGGTGGTCGTCACGCCCGACCGCTCGATGCGTCGCGCGACGGCCGTCTGCCCCGCCATCGCGAGCGTGGAGAGCGCGATGAGGGCGCAGATCACGGGCGTCGTGCGCAGGTCGGAGGACACGATCCATCCGATGAGGACGCACGCCTGCGCGACCACCGCACCGCCGAGGACGAGGACGAGCCGGTGCTGCGGCGCCTCCGGAGGCCGCCCAGGGGTGGCGACGAGCCTCGTGAAACGGAAGGCCAGGAACGTCCCGACGGAGAACAGCAGCACGGCGACCGTCGCCCCGAGCAGGACCTCGCCGAAGTCCGGTCTGCTCGTGAGTCCGGCCAGCACGAAGTTGCCGGTCATGTTCGCGGTGAAGACGCCGCCGAGCTGGAGGAACGCGAAGGCGTCGGTCGCTCCGGCCGCGAACGAGAGCACGAGCGCCATCGCCGCGATCATGCCGGCCCGCGTCCGACGACGGTTGGTCGTCAGTGTCGGGTCGGTACCGCCGGTCTCAGTCACGTGCACATCGTCCCACGCCCGCTCGCCCATCTTCGGGCGAACGGCGCGTCAGGCGAGGAGGTCCGCGAGGAAGGTCAGCTGCGCCTGCTGCTGCACCGGCCCGCCACCCTCGTGCCCGTTGTACGGGTAGACGGCGATGTCCTTCTGCGTGCCCGCGTAGTGGTTGAACGCCGCGTACACCGTCGAGGGCGGACACACCGCATCGCAGAGCGCGACGGAGAACAGTGCGGGGGCGGTCGCGCGGGCGGCGAAGTTCGTCGCGTCGAAGTACGAGAGCGTCCGGAACACCTCCTCCTCGTGACCACGTCGGCTGATGAGGTACGTCTTCAGCTCGGCGAAGGGGCTCGCGTCGGTGATCTGCAGGGCACGACGGAAGTGCGACAGGAACGGGACGTCGACGAGCGCCGCCGCGAGTCCCTCGCAGAGCCCGGCCGCGGCGAGCGCGATGCCGCCGCCCTGGCTCCCACCGGCGACGACGACCCGGGCGGGGTCGACCTCCGGGAAGCTGCGCACCGCGTCGACGGCGAGCGCCGCGTCCGTGAAGACCCGACGGTAGTAGTAGGTCTCGGGGCTGTCGAGCCCGGCGCTCATCTTGCCGGCGACCTGCGGACCGCTTCCGAACGGGTCGGCCGTCGCGCCCGGCAGGTTCGCACTCCCCTGGCCGCGGGTGTCCATGACGAACACGGCGTAGCCCGCGGACGGGTGCATCGTCCACTGGTGGGCGAGCCCGCGACCGCCGCTGTACCCGATGTAGTGCACGATGCACGGGAGGGGCTCGGTCGCGCCCGCCGGCCGGATGAACCAGCCTTTGATCGGGTCGCCGCCGAATCCGGAGAACGTGACGTCCTCGACGACGAGACCGGTCAGCTCAGGGTCGGATCGTTCACGCACCGTCGGCTGGGCGAGGGCGTGGGCTTCGGCGAGGGTGTCCGCCCAGAACGCGTCGAAGTCCGGCGCCTCCTCGCGGTCGGGCCGGTACTGCTGGAGCTGGGCGAGGGGGAGGTCGAATTGCGCCACGGGTCACCTTCGGTTCGTGAGATCGGATGCGGGAGGACGAATCAGGAGGACGGGATCGCGGAGATGAGGCCGAGACCGACGCTGATGCGGTCGGCCACTTCGATGAGGTCCTCGGTGAGGACGTCGAGGTCGCGTTCGCGCATCAGGCTCAGCCGACCCGAGATCGAGATCGCCGCCACGACTCTGGCGTTCGCGTCGCGGATCGGCGCCGCGATCCCGAGACGACCCAACGCGAGCTCCTGGTCCTCCATGCAGACGCCGCGTTCCCGCGCCGCCGCGAGCTCCGCGGTGAGGGCCGCGTGCTCCGTGATGGTGTTGGCCGTGTAGCGCGGGAGCGGCTCGTCACCGAGCAGCGCACGGAGACCGTCCGCGTCGAGGTCGAGGAGCAGACACTTGCCGAGCGCGGACGCGTGCAGTGGCTGGCGCAGCCCGATCATCGAGTGCGACTTCGGTGCGAGGGCTCCCTCGAAGTGGCAGAGGTAGATGAGGCTCGAGCCGTCGAGGACGCCCACGTTGACGCTGAGCCCGATCCGTTGCGCGAGCTCCTGAGCGGGAGCACGCGACTCCCGGTGCACCGGGTTCTGGTTGAGCCCTTCGCTCGCCAGCGCCAGGATGGTCGCCCCGATGGCGTAGGACGGACTGTCGGCCGCCTTCGTCACATAGCCGAGCTCCTCGAGCGTGCCGAGGAGGCGTGCGGTCGTCGAGGTGCCGAGACCGGTGGCACGGGCGATGTCGGAGGCCCGCAACGGTCCGGTGGTCGATGCGCCGAGCACGGCGAGCACGGATGCCGCACGGCCGATGCCCTGCTGGATCTCACCTGCCACGGGTCCTCCACGGTGTCGGTGTCGGTTCGGATGTCCGGCCTCGGAGGCCGTGTTCAGCGTAGCGGTCGGGCTCGGCGCGGCCGGGTGGTGCGCCCGCTCGGCTGTTCGAAGACCTTCACACTCGCGACACTCACGTAGGGCGAGCCGTTCGTGGCCGTGACGACGACACGGAGGGCGTCGACCCGCACGGGCTCGACGTCGTGGATCCGGTGGCGGTGGCGGTTCCCCTCGACCTCGGCCAACACCGTCCACGTCCCTTCAGCCGCACCCGCGGGTCTCCCCTCGAGTCGGTAGTCGGCGACGAGCTCGGGGACCGCCTCGAAGTCGGTGCGGTGGTGGTGCAGGTTGATGAGGTCCACGTCGACGTCGTCGTTGAACACGATCCGCACGGACGCGACATCGACGGGCTCGTCCCAGTGCAGTGTGAGGACCTCGGGCTCGGCGACCAGATCGCGGTTGTCAGCGAGTCGCTCCGAGGACCACAGGTGCGGTCCCCCGTACGGTCGCTGGTAGCCGTCGACGATCCGCTCCGGGCGGTACGCCGTGGTGTCTCCACCGACGGTCAGCGCGACGCTCCGGCCGCGCAGCTTCCGCGCGTTCCAGTCCAGGATCGCCTGGTCCTGCTCCTCGGGGATGTGGTCGTCGAACACCTCGTCCGAAGCATGCTTGGCGGTCAGCACGAGGAGCCCGTAGGGGTGGCCTTCCGTGAGGAGCAGGCTGACGTCCGGGTTGGCACGGACGACGAGCACCGCGTTCTGCTCGATCTCCGGCGTCCATCCGAAGCGGACGGTGGCCGACACGCCGACCCCGGCGGCGATCTCCGCGGCTCCGTCGAGGAGGTGCTCGACCGGGACGGCGTTCTGGCGTTTGCCGGTGCTCCACAGTTCGACGCCGAGGGTCGTGTCGCGTGCAGCGTCGACGAGCAGGGTGATCTGGTCGAGTGACGGAGCGACGGGTACGAGGATCGCGACGTCGCGGTCGAGGGTGAACCGCTCGCCGGAGCCGAGGTGCTCCAGCGTGGAGATCGCGTCGAGCGCGCTCGACGCGGAGACCGTCGCCCGCCCGGCCAGATCGTCGGGGTCGTCCGTGGTGATGCCGATGACCGGGGCGTCCTCGCGGAGGAGCGTGCGCTGCAGGAGCGGGAGCGCCTGCCCGGCGAGCTCCCGCGGCGTCAGCCTGTCGCGGGCGATGAGCGCCGCAGCCGTCCCCACCGCCTGACCCTGCGTGGCGCAGGTCGCCATGACGCGGGTGGACCCGAACGCGACATGGGAGGCGGAGATGTTGCGTCCGGCGAACAGCAGGTTGTCGACGTCCCGCGAGTACAGGCTGCGGAAGGGGATGCCGTAGGTGCCGTTGCTGAACCGCTGCTGCGCACCGGCGGTCTCGGCGTAGACGCCCTCCACGGGGTGCAGGTCGATCGACCAACCTCCGAAGGCCACGGTGTCCTCGAAGTCGACCTGGTCGAGCAGGTCGTTCTGCGTGAGGGTGTGGTCGCCGAGGAGCCGACGGTACTCGCGCTTCCCCGGGATGGATCCGACCCACTCGAGCGTGAGGGTGTCGGCGTCGAACTCGCCGGAGTTCTTGATGTAGTCCCAGATCCCGAAGACGACGCTCCACAGCTCGTCTCGGATCTGCTCGTTCTCGGCGACGGTGTCGAGCTCGCCGCCCCACTCGATCCACCAGTAGTTGCAGCCGTTGTCGCCGGTCCGGATGATCCGGTTGGTGAGGATCGGGGTGTCGCGGATGTCGCGCGCGATGTCGGGAGCGACGAACCGCTCGGGGCGTCCGGCGTCCTTGGTGTAGAAGAAGATCGAACTGCCGAGGAGCTCGTCGTCCGCCACCTCGGGCGCCCACGGCTCGCCGAGCTCGGCGCGACCCTCGCGCCCGATGCGGGAGGTGGCACCGGCGAGATGCCCCACCAGCCCGTCTCCCGTGCAGTCGATGAAGACGGGGGCGACGAACTCGGTCTCGATCTCGCTGCCCATCGTCCATCCGGTGACGGACGCGATCCGCGGCGACGGCGACTCCTCACCGTCCGCCGGCTTCTCCATCGTGACGATGCGGACGTCGGTGTTGAGGTGCAGCTGCAGGTTCGGCTCGGCGCGCACGAGGTCGAGGACGGTCTGGTCCCAGTAGAACGGGTTACCCTCCGGATTGCGGTACTGGTTCTCGAGGAAGAGCTCCCCCATGATCCCGGTCTCCCGTGCGAACCGCTGGTGGCCGTGCGCGGTCGCTCCGACCACCCACACCCGAACCTCGCTCGACGAGTTCCCACCGAGTACCGGGCGATTGGTGACGAGCGAGACCCGCGAACCGAGGCGGGCGGCGGCGACGGCTGCTGACACGCCCGCGAGGCCACCGCCGATGACGACGACGTCTGCGGTCTGGGTGCGGTGCTGCATGGATGACACTCCTTCGTGATGCGTGATCCTGGAGGCCGTCGAACAGGTGGCGACCACCGGGCGAGTGCCACGCTACCATTCAGCGGTACGACTTTCCCATTCAGTGGGTAAGATTCTTCGGCAGGTGAACCTCGAAGCACCCCGACAACGATGTGAGGACCGATGGACGAGAGCAGGACCCAGGCTGCAGCCCTGGCCGAAGCCGCCGCGCGCAGCGCACAGACCCCCTACGACGACGCGGAGCGATCACGCCGTATGCGGAAGGTGATCTGGGCGGCCGGGGCAGGTCACTTCGTCGAATGGTTCGACTTCGGCCTCTACGGCACGCTCGCGACCGTCATCAGCCTCAACTTCTTCCAGCAGGGCAACACCCAGGCGGCTCTCCTCTCCGCATTCGCGGTGTTCGGGGCCGGCTTCGTGATGCGTCCGCTCGGTGGCCTCTTCTGGGGCTCGCTCGGAGACCGCATCGGGCGCAAGACGGTCCTCGCGACGGTGATCCTCGTGACCTCCGGGGCGACGGTCGTCATGGGTCTCCTGCCGACATTCGACCTCATCGGCCTCTGGGCGCCGATCCTGCTCGTGATCGTACGACTCGTGCAGGGCTTCGCCGCCGGTGGCGAGAGCTCGGGTGCCACCACACTCCTCGCCGAGTACGCCCCGTCAAACCGGCGCGGCTTCGTGACGAGCTTCATCGACGTGTTCGGCTTCGCGGCCTTCGTGGTCGGTGCGGGCCTCGTGCTCCTCTTCACCTCGACGCTCGGCACGGACGCCCTCAACGAGTGGGGTTGGCGCGCGCTCTTCTTCCTCGCCCTGCCGCTCGGCCTCGCGGGCCTCTACCTGCGGAACAAGCTCGAGGACACCCCCGAGTTCCAGGCGATCCAAGCGAAGGGGGCCGTCTCGAAGTCACCGTTGCGGACCTCGCTGCGGACGTCCTGGAAGGCGCTGCTCTTCTGCGTCGGCTTCGTCGTCATCAAGGCCGTCGGCCACTGGATCCTGCAGACCTTCATGCCGTCGTACCTCCAGACCGATCTCGGCTACTCGCAACCGCTCAGCTACGCGGTCACCGTGCTCGGGCTGCTCGCGATCGCCATCCTCGTGCCGTTCATGGGCCTGCTGAGCGACCGTATCGGGCGGAAGCCGGTGATGATCGCCGGTTGCGTCGGGTTCCTGGTGTTGACGTACCCGACGCTCATGCTCATGAGCGCGGGCAACTTCGCGGCGGCGGCGATCGCCATGGTGATCCTCGGTGTCTTCATGGCCGCCTACGACGGTGCGTCGAGTGCTGCGATGGCCGAGCTGTTCCCGACCAGCATCCGTTACGGCTCGATGGCGATCGCGTACAACCTGTCGGTCGCCGTGTTCGGCGGGATCACGCCGTACTTCGCGACATTCCTGATCGCATCGACCGGCAACCGGTTCGCCCCCGCGTTCTACGTGATGGCGGCCGCGCTCATCACGCTGATCGTCGTGCTGCGGGCCCGCGAGACGGCCAAGCTGCCGCTCCCGCGCTGAGCGACCCGAGCGGACGCCGGCGTCGACCAGATGGGTCGACGCCGGCATTGTCGTGCGGGTCCGTCTCAGCGGGAGAAGTCGCGCAGGTCGAGGTCGGGGTCCTCGAGCACGTCCGAGGTCTCGAGGGAGTCGCGTGGCTCGTACGCCGTCGTGGACGGGCGGAGGTCGTCGAGATAGCCCTGCAGACGCGATTCGGCCTCGCTGAAGTCCGGCACGTCGCGGTCCCAGTCGTGCGGCACTGAGAGCACGTCGTTGCCGAGACCGATCACGAGTTGGGCGGATGCATCCTCGGCATCGGACTCCACGACGATCGGAATCGTGACCGCTTCGGCCCGACCTCGCTTGGCGAGCTCGGCGGTCAGCTCCACCAGGAGGCCCGCGACCTCATCGGTCGTCACAACGTTCTCACCCGCGTATGTAATGCATCGCATGCATCAACCCTGCCTGATCAGGCCTGGAACCTCGGGCCCCTTGACACCCGGTGGGGCCGGATGACTAGGCGGCTCCGAGGCCGGACTCGGTCGACGACGACCGGCGGCGGCTGGTCCGCCACGCTCGCCACGCTCCCGTCGACCAGAGCGCCCAGACGACGAGGAGCGGTTGGAACACCAGTCGGACACCGCGCGCGACATCGCTGTCGAGCCCGAAGGCGTCGGTACCGCGGACGAACTGCTCGATGTTGCCGGGGAACACCGCGACGAAGAACGCTGCGACGATCCAGCCGACGGCGATGCGATACCGGGCGAGCAGGATGAGCGAGAGGCCGAGGAGTATCTCGACGACTCCCGACGCCACGACGACCACGTCGACCGGCAGTGGCAGCCACTGCGGCACCTGGGCGACGAACGACTGCCGCGCGAAGGTGAGGTGGCCGACGCCGGCGAAGGTGAGGACGGCTCCGAGGAGCCAACGGGCGAGTGCGCGGACGAACTCCATCTCAGCTCGCCGCCGTCACGGCGTACTTGAAGCCGCGGTGTGAACCGACGAAACCGAGGCGCTCGTAGAAGCGGTGGGCGTCCACCCTGGCCTCGTCGGAGGTCAACTGCACGATCGAGGAGCCGGTCGCCGGAGCGGCGACGTCCGTCACCCAGCGCATCATCGCCGTTCCGACGCCGCCGGATCGCAGCGCGGAGGAGACCCGCACGGCTTCGACGAGCAGTCGGGTTGAGCCGCGGCGAGCCATCCCGGGGATGCGCGTCAGCTGCATCGTCGCGATGACGGCCTCCGCCGCGTCGACGACCAGCAGGATCTCGTTCGCCGGGTCGCCGATGAGGTCCGCGAGCGCACGCTCGTAGGCGGGGAGATCGCTCTCGTTCGCCAGGTCACCGCGGGACGCACTGATCGGGTCGTCGGCGAGGAGCGTCATCAGCGCGTCGAGGTCGGCCAGGTCGGCCCGGCGCAGCAGCAGTTCCTGCCCCGGTGTGGAGAGGGCGACGGGGAGCGTGAGGGCAGCGATCATCCATCCACCCTCTCACCTCGCGCCTGCAGCTCCTCCCACTGCCCGCGCGACCGACCGGAGCGCGTGCGCCCTCGTCGCCGCATACGACTCCGCCAGCACGGCATCGAGCCCCGGGTACTCGGTGTGCCCGGCGGGGAGGACGCTCAGCTCGACATCCTCGAGAGCGTTGGCGACGGCGAACTGCCCGGGTGGTGGCACGTGTCCGTCCCAGAGCGCGGCCTCCACCCGCACCGGCACGTGGACGAACCCCGCGGCCGTCGACGCGTCGAAGAACCGCAGGACCTCACGCGCCTCCGGATGCTCGGCGACGTGGTGTCGAACCCGTTCTCCGCTCCCCTCGCACGGCAGGCGCAGACGCAGGTCGTACTGACCGAAGCTCGGCACCACGAGCGTCGCTCCGACGAAGCGGTCGTCCCATGGCAGGGCGAGCGCACCGATCCCGCCGCCGAAGCTCTCACCGACGAAGTAGAGCGGGAGCGGTCCGACGACGTCGAGCAGCGCCGACGCCGCGTGCCAAAGGTCGACGGCACACCGGCCGAGCGCGTAGCGCTCGACGCTGTCGATGCCGAACAGGACATGCCCGTCCTCCGGTGTCGGCGCTCCGAGTCCCGCGTTGAAGACGCCCTGGCCGCGGGCGATCGGGAAGATGACGGCAGCGTCGTCCGGGACGCGGGACCAGTCGGGCGCCTCCCGCCCGCCGTACCCGTGTCCATGCACCATCCCGAAGCGTGCAGGCCCGCCCGCCGGCATCGCGAGCCATCCGCGCAGACGGAGGCCGTCGGCGACCGTGTGCTCGACGACGAAGACCTCGTGCGCGCCCTGCCGGCCGATCGGGGTCAAGATCGGATCCGGAGGAACCTCACGTGCCGCCGCGTACCACCCGCGCCACAGCTCCTCGAATCCGGCCGGCGGCACGACCGGTTCGACGGCCAGGAGCGCCTCGAGGTCGTAGCCGTAGGTGCCGTCGCGAACCACATCGCCGAACCAGTCCCAATGTCGTACCTCACGCATGCGTCATCCGCCTCCGTCTCGTCGTCGTGGATCGCCGGTGCCTCAGCCCGGCACGCGCTCGTGACAGACTGGCAACCGGGTCGAAGGAGGACGCTGTGCTCGGTGCGGAACGCAGATCGCAGATCATGTCGGAGGTGCGCCGCAACGGTGCGGCGAGCGTCGTCGACCTCGCGACCGCGCTCGGCGTCAGCGAGATGACCGTGCGGCGCGACATCGAGCAACTCGCCACGGAGGGCCTCGTCGACCGCGTCCGTGGTGGCGCCACCACGCCCCGGCTGCCCGACCGTGTCGAGCTCGGCTTCCCCAACCAGGCACGCCGACTGCTGGCCGAGAAGCGCGCCATCGCCCGTCGCGCGGCCGTCCTCGTCGAGCCCGGCATGTCGGTCGGCCTGTCCGGCGGCACCACCACCTGGACCCTCGCGCAGGAGCTGCGCGCCATCCCGGAGCTCACCATCGTCACGAACTCCCTCCCGGTGGCAGACGTGTTCGCGCGGCCCGACCGCGCCGACGAGCCGTACACCCAGACGGTCGTGTTGACCGGCGGCGTCCGTACCCCCTCGGACGCCCTCGTCGGTCCGGTCGCCGTGCGGGCGATCGAGTCCCTGCACTGCGACGTCGTCTTCCTCGGCGTCCGCGGGATCGACCTGCAGGCGGGGCTGACGACCTCGAACCTCCTCGAGGCCGAGACCAACCGGGCGTTCGTCGGCGCCGGGCGTCGCTCCGTGGTCCTCGCCGACCACTCGAAGTGGGGTGCCGTCGGACTGACGACGATCGTCGACCTCCGCGAGGTGGACCACCTCGTCATGGATGACGACGTGACCGAGGACGTCGAGACCACGCTCCGCGCGCAGTTCGGCGAGGTCTGGCTCGCGCCGGTCGCCTCCGCTTCGGTCGACGACGACCGCATGGACGACTGACCGCGCCGCTTCCAGCACCCCGGCACAGCGGAGCGCCGGCCTGTCCTCCCGCTCATGGACCTCAGCGCGCCGTGCTGTTCCGCGCGACGATCCGCGCGTCGACGACCACGTGCCGGACCGGCGTGTCGGCACCGGGCGGGGCGGCGATCTGACGTTCGAGTTCGGTGAAGGCCGCGCGCACGATCGCGTCGTAGTCGGGAGCGACCGTGGTGAGCGACGGGGTCGAGAACTGGGCGGCGTGGACGTCGTCGATACCGATCACCGCGACCTCCTCGGGAACCCGCCGGCCGGCTTCGTGGAGGGCCGCGAGCACGCCGAAGGCGATCGAGTCGTTGGAGCAGACGACACCGTCGAGCTCGACGCCCTCGGCGGTCATCCGACGCATCACGCGTCGTCCCTCCTCGGGGGTGAACGCGTCGACGTGCCCGATGAGCGACGGCTCCTGTGCGAGGCCGAGCCGCGCGACCACGTCCCGGTACCCGGCGTACCGCTGATCCGCTGCGTCGGACGGACGTTCGTCCCTGGGCCCGATGAACGCGATGCGGGAGCAGCCGACCTCGGCGAGGTGGGTCGTCGCGGCGTCGGCGGCCGCCCGGTTGTCGATCGAGATGTGCGTGAACGGGCTCACCTGGATGTGCTCGCCGAGGAGCACCAGCGGCCCCGGGGAGGTCCGCCGCGTCAGGTCGCCGACCGTCAGCGAGCGGGGGATGTGGATGAGTCCGTCCGTGAGCGGCAGGCCCACCCCGTTGGCGATGTCGACCTCGCGGTCGTGGTCGCCCTCGGTGTGCTGGATGAGGATCGACAGTCCACGCTCGTCGGCGCCGCGGACGAGGAGCGTCGTGAGCTCCGCGAAGTACGGTTCGTCCAGGTTCGGGACGGCGAGCGCCACCATGCCCGTGCGCGAGCGGCGCGGTACCGGTGCCGATCGCTGAGAGCCGAAAGCGGCGTCCGACATGGTGCTGCTCCTCACTGCTGACCGGGTGGATCCCGGCCGCTCGGGACCGTTGCGGTCCCGACTGAGCACAACGCTATCTCGGGACATCGTCGTTCCTCGCGGATTCGGTGGCGGGTGCCGCGATCGCCTCGATCTCGAAGACCCGCGCGACGTCGGTCGCCGAGGCGGAGGGGTCGGTGATGAGCAGGCGCACCGCGTCGACGACCAGTCCGTCCACGGTCGCGGTGACGGTACCGGCGGTGTTGTCGTCGAACCGTCCGACCTCGACCCAGGCACCGCCCGTCCGGACCTCGACGGTGAAGTCACGGAGCACCGAATCGGTCGAGACTCCCCCGGCGTAGCCGCTCTTGACTCTGACCTCGGCGAGCGCCGTCGGGGCCTGCCAGGCGGCCGTGATCGTGGGTGCCGTGTCGCCGACCGCGGAGATCCAGCGACTCGCGTCCGTGCACACGCCGTCGACGGCGAGCGCACCGCCGGTGTCGGCTCGCAGCGACGACGACACGCTGACGGTCGCACCGAGTGCCACGTTCGTGCCGGATGCTTCGCCACGAAGGCCCGACACGATGTCCTGGAGCGAGGTCCCGCCGGTCTCGGCCGACGCCGCTCGCGGGATCGCCGCGTACCGGACGGTGCCGCGAGTGGTCTCGCTGAGTGGCGCACTCAGGTAGAGCACATCCGTGCCGTCGACGGTCTCCGCCCGCAGCCGTTGCTGGCCGAGTCGATCGGTGCCGACCGTGCGGGCCGTCCACGGGGTGCCGACCGTCTCGCGCTCCAGCCGGACCACCTGGCTGCGGTTCTCGCCGCAGACCTGCACGGCGAGGACCGCGTAGACGCGGTCGACTCCGCCGGCGCTCGTCGCGTCGATCGCGGCGACGGTCGAGACGCCGGAACCGAGCGCGGAGGCGTCGATGAGCGACTCGTCGTTCCAGGCACCGCCGTCCCACGAGGTGTATCGCACGTCGTATGCGGTCTCGTCGGCTCCGACGAACCGGTAGACGATCCCCGCGAGCGTCGTGCCGTCGAGGGCGAGCTTCGCGGTCTGCAACGCCGGCGTGTAGCTGCCGATGGCCTCGCCGGCACCGAAGGGGCGCCAGACGACGGATCCAGGGGTGGGCGGTGTGATCGGTCCGGTGAGCGCGGTCCCTGTGACGTCGGCGAAGGAACCGTCGGACGGGTCGTACGTCGCGTACGACCCGAGGTGCCGCGCCGGGTCCGCCGGGAACGGGCCCCATTCCCACAGCACGTGGACGCGGCCGTCGGCGTCCACCTCGAGGTCGTCGGGATAGAAGGAGTAGCCGGTCGCTGCGGCGACCACTGCTTCGCGTTCCCAGACACCGGTGTCGAGGTCGTACCGGTAGAGCCGCCCCTCTCGTCGCCCCTGCGCGTCCGTCCCGACGCGCACGAGCACCCAGGCGTCGCCGTCCGGCCCGCGCGCCGTCACCGGATAGGTGATCGCCGCGTCGAGGTCAGGCATGGACGACGTCGCCTCCACGAGCGAGGTGACGTCGCCGGGCACTGAGGAGCGGAACACGTTCCACTGCTCGTTGTGCATCGACACGAAGGCGTGGATGACGCCGTCGCCGTCGACCACGATCGAGGGCTGGTTGTGGCCGTTGTCGTCGGTGAAGGTCACGCAGGCACCTCCGGCCGTCGAGCGCAGGCACCCTTCGGTCCACGTCCCGTCCGCGCCCCGCGAGGCCAGGTGCACCTCGTGCTTGGACGCGGTGGACGCCGGCGCGTTGAAGGCGAAGTAGGAGACACCGTCGACGACGTCGAGCGGTCGCCACCAGCCGGCCTGGTTCGACGTGTCGACGGTGACGGGCACGGTCTCGACCGTGTCGGTCACCGCATCCCCGCCCGCGTCACCACGCACCGGTCCTCCGGGGGCTGCGACCGCCGGCGCCGTCACCCCCAGCGCGAGGACCGTGAGCGCGGCCGCGGCGAGCGCGCGGACGGTGTTCGATGAGCTGCGTCGCATGGTTCCCCCGGTGCCGGTCACAAGCGTCCGATCGTCGATCCGCGGCTCAGCCGACGAGCTTCTGAGCGGCTTCGCCCGCGGACTTCATGGCTTCAGCGGGCTTCTCCTGCCCGACGAGGACCGCCTGCACCTTCTCCGCGATCTTCGTCTCGATCTGCGAGTACTGCACGAACTTCCAGAACGGGTTCGTCGAGCTCGTCTTGGTGATGCGGTCACTGAAGTTCGTGGCGAACGAGTCGTTCTTCACGGCGTCGGAGTTGAGCGCGTCCTCGGTCGCCGGCGGCAGACCACGGGCTGCGAAGTCCTCGAGCACGGTCTCCGGGTCGGACGTCACCCACTGGGCGAAGTCCGCTGCGGTGCCGGCGGCCGGACCGTCGACCACGGCGAGCGCCCCACCCCAGACGAGCGCACGCGGCGTGTCACCCTGCTTGAGGACCGGCCGGGAGACCGGCTGCAGCTTGCTCGCGAAGTCGGGGTCGGGTGATTCGCCGGTCACGGCGCTCCGTCCGACGATCGCGTCGTCGTAGATCGCGGTGCGCCCCTGCGCGAACAGTGAGCGTGCGTCGAAGCGGTCGACGTCGGCGGCGATGAGGCCCTGGTCGTACAGGCTCTTGTACCAGGTGACCGCCTCGATGCTCGCGTCGTCGCCGATCGTGACGGTGTCCCCGTCGACCAGCGGGCTGCCGAAGGTCTGCATCCAGATGAGGATGTCCTTCAGCTGCGCGGCCTTCGTCGACGCGGCGTAGGGGATCATGCCGTTGCCGAGACCCTTGAGCTGCTTGAGCGACCCCTCGAACTCGTCGATCGTCGTGGGGAACTCGCCGATGCCGGCCTGGTCGAGGATCGCCTGGTTGGTGACGAGGCCGATCGCGCCGATCGTCCACGGGAGGCCGTACTGCACGCCGTCGAATGTCGCGGCCGTGAGCCCTGCCTTCGTGTATCCGCGTCCCTCGGTCAGCCCGGAGACGTCCTGCAGCTTGCCGAGGCTCGCCAGCGAGCCGAGCCAAGCGACGTCGACGTGCGCGACACCGGAGAACTGCCCGCCGCGCACCTGCAGCATGAGCTGGTTGATGTACTCGTTGTAGGGGAAGGACACCTCACCGACGTCGATCTTGGCCTTGCCCTCGTACTTCTGCAGGAGGCTC
>Ga0157369_10004074_pt1 | contig 17306 bp, 9 predicted proteins | sample C25metaG_FD_113461 | JGI IMG/M metagenome (GOLD analysis project Ga0157369, IMG submission 113461) | Corn rhizosphere microbial communities from Kellogg Biological Station, Michigan, USA - C2-5 metaG | ecosystem: Host-associated > Plants > Roots > Rhizosphere > Soil | place: USA: Michigan... | reverse complement strand
CGGCCTGGACCTGTGCCGCACCGAAGGCGGCCACTACTTCATTCACGTGCCGGGCGGGCTGTTCTTCATGTTCGAGCCGCCGGCCGAAGGAGGGCCGCACGCGCAGACGCTGAAGCTCGCGCGGCTCGAAGACCGCAACGGCAACTTCATCGACCTGCGCCACGACGCGCTGGGCCGGCTCGCGGCGCTGACCGACAGCACCGGGCGCCTGCTGGCGCTCGACTACCCGGGCGAGAGCCGCCGGCTGGCCGCGGTGCGCCTGGCCGCCGGCGCACCCGGCGAACTGCCGGGCGTGCTGGTGGCCTACAGGCACGACACCGAAGGCCGCCTGCTCGACGTGACCGACCGCAACGGCGCGGTGGTGCGCCGCTTCGGCTACGACGCCCAGGGCCTCATGAGCTTCCACGCCGACGCTGCGGGGCTGGAGTGCCACTACGAGTGGCGCGGCTCGGCCGGCGACGCGCACGTGGCCCGCCACTGGACCAACGACGGCGAGAGCTACACCGTGCGCCGCATGCCCCCCGCCGCGGACGACGTACTGGCGCTGGGCGAGACACTGGTCGTCGACCAGTTCGGCCGCGAGTTCGCCTGGCACTGGAACGCCGACCACCAGGTCACCGACTACACCGACGCGGCTGGCCGCCAGTGGCATGCGGAGTACAACGACCTGCGCCAGCTCGTCGCCATCACCGAGCCCGGCGGTGCCACCACGCGCTGCACCTACGACCCCATGGGCTTCATGAGCAGCCGCACCGATGCGCTGGGCCGCACCCGGAGCACCGGCTGGACCGAGTTCGGCGAGCCATGGCGCGAGACCCTGCCGGACGGCAGCACCTGGACCTACGCCTACAGCGACCAGGGCAACCTGGTGCGCGAGACCGACCCGCTGGGCCGCACCACCGAGTACGCCTACGACAGGCGGGGCCTGCCCATCGTCGTGACCGACGCCAAGGGCGGCACCAACCGCATGGCCTGGAACGAGTGCGCGCAGCTGCTCTCCCTGACCGACTGCTCCGGCAAGACCACGCGCTACGCCTACGACGGCTGGGGCCACCTGCAGAGCGTGACCGATGCCGCGGGCCAACGCACCCGGTTGACGCACGACGCCATGGGGCGTCTGCTGTCGGTGTCGCTGCCCGACCAGAGCCACCAGTCGTTCCGCCGCGACGCGGCCGGCCGCATCGTGGCTGCCACCGATGCGCTGAGCCGCAGCACGCAGTTCGCATTCGGCCTGCGCGGCCAGCCGCTGGCGCGGCAGGACGCAGAAGGGCGCCGCATCGCATGGCACTACGACAGCGCCCAGCGCCTGCAGTCGCTCGTCAACGAGAACGGCCTGCACTTCGAGTTCGTGCGCGACGCCGCCGACCGCGTGGTGGAAGAGCGCCGCGTGGGCGGCACCCGCGTGCAGGTCGAATACGACGCCAACGGCTGGCCGGTGTGCATCACCCATGTGCCGGGCATCGGCGACGATGACCTCGCGCTGCACGACGGCACCGGGCCACGGCCCGCCGCGAGCCGGCCCTTGCGCACCGAACTGCTGCGCGACGCCGTGGGCCGCCTCGTCGCAAAGCGCACCGGGAGCCACCACTACCGCTACAGCTACGACCAGCTCGACCGGCTGACCCAGGCGGTCAAGCTGGAGGCGCCGCAACCCGGCACCGGCGGCGAAGCGCGCGCGCTGCACCGCACCGTATTCGCCTACGACAAGCTCGGCCGCCTCATCGAAGAGACCGCTATCGACGAGCTCACCGGCGAGACGCACACCCTGCGCCACGCGCACGACGAACTCGGCAACCGCACGCAGACCGTGCTGCCCGCCGTCGCGTCGCAGCCGGGCGTGCAGCGCGCGCTGAACTACCTGTACTACGGCTCGGGCCACCTGCACCAGGTCAACCTGTCGCAGCGGCACGGCGACGCACCCGAGGTGCATCAACTCATCAGCGACATCGAGCGCGACGACCTGCACCGCGAAGTGGCGCGCAGCCAGGGCGCGCTGCACACCCGCTTCGCGCTCGACCCGCTGGGCCGGCGCGCCGCGTCGTGGTGCCGGGCCGGCGGGCTGGACGCGGCCTTCACCACCCAGGACCCGAGCTGGCGGCAGGCCATCGACAGCGCCGGCACCCCCGGCGCCCGCGTGCTCGACGGGCTGATGAAGGAATACAGCTACGACCCCGTGGGCGAGCTGCGGCAGAGCCGGCATTCGCTCCGGGGCACCACAGCGCACAGATACGACGCCACCGGGCGCATCGAGCAGACCGTGCGCAGCGCGGCTGCCGCCAACAGCGAACGCTTCGCCTACGACCCCGCGGGCAACCTGCTCGACCCATCATCGAGCGCGCCCGGCTACGTGCGCGACAACCTCGTGCGCGTGTTCGAGGACAAGCGCTACAGCTACGACGGCCATGGCCGGCTGGTGCGCAAGAGGGCGGGCCGGCACACAGAGCAGCGCTTCGAGTGGGACGAGGAAAGCCGCCTCGTGGCCGTGCACACCACCCGGCGCCCGGGCACGCCCGAAGCCACCACGCAGCTCACGCGCTTCGACTACGACGCGATGGGGCGCCGCGTGGCCAAGCACGACGCATTCGGCAGCACGCGGTTCATCTGGGAGGGGATGCGGCTGATAGAGGAGCGCAGGGGCTCGCAGGTGGTGAGCTACGTGTACGAGGCGGGCAGCCACGTGCCGGTGGCGCGGCTCGATTCGAAGGCCGAGCCCTCCTCGGCATCGACCACGGCGCAGGTCTTTCACTTTCACAACGACACCGCCGGCCTGCCGGAAGAACTGAGCAACAACGAAGGCCAGCTGTGCTGGCGCGCGAACTACAGGACATGGGGCGCGACCGTTACCGAGCAGTGGGAGGTTACGGCCCTGAATGGCCGCGCTGTTGCATCGACCGGCACGGTGCCCCAGGCCATCGAGCAGAACCTGCGCTTCCAGGGCCAGTACCTGGACAGGGACACGGGGCTGCACTACAACACCTTCCGGTTTTATGACCCGGACATCGGGCGGTTCATCAGCCCTGACCCCATCGGGCTTGCGGGTGGCGACAACCTGCACAGCTACTCGCCCAACCCCATCCGGTGGATCGACCCGCTGGGTTGGATCTGCGGCGAGACGCTCGCACGGCCGGTCGGCTTCAACAGGGGCAGCCGCAACTTCACGCTGGAGCAGGGCAACGCCACCTCGGGCTGGAAGCACATCTACGACCGACACGTCGACCCGGCGCGGTTCCCCAACAAGTCAAAGTTCAACTCCAGCATGAGCCAGGGAGAGATTTCCTCGCTGCTGGGCAAGACGCTCAAGCACGGCAAGGAGTCGAGCTACGAGGGGAAGGCCGTGTTCGAGTCCCGGCTGAAGTACGACGGACAATACAAACGCTATCGCGCCACCGTCAACGAAGACGGAACCGTTCGAACCTTCCACCCGCTGGACTGACTATGCTGGACATCTACTACACAGACCCCTCCACCACGGACATGCCCGAAGACCCGGGCAGCCTGGAACTGGCGGGTTCCATCGAACTCGATGCGCACCGTTCGCTTGCGGCGTTGTTCGACAAGGGCAGCAAGGCCGGTGCGAGTTTCAAGTATTTCGAAGATTCCCTGTTGACGCCTGCACAGGTTGCGACGCTGCTGAAAATCTTCACTTCGAATGTGGGAGAACTCGGCGGCAACCGCCAGGCGCTTGCGGCGTTCGACGCGATGCGCGGCATCTTTGAAGGAGCGGTGAGCAAGGGCGCAGGGCTTGTGGCGTTCGGCGACTGAGCCTGTGGTCAGACTGAATGTTCCTTTGACCAAGTGGTGCGGCTTCCATCCAGCGTCACGGTTCATTTCCGCAAGGAGGAGGACGACGTGCAGGTACTGACGAAGGTCGCCGGTGCTCTGCTTTCTTCCGGCGCACTCGCGGACTACTACCGCTCGATGCTGCGGCGCTGAGCGTGGCCCCCGCTGTACGTACTCATGCTCGACAAGGGCCTAGTAGATGGCACAGTGCCAGCCTGCTTCTTCGAGAGCCTGTAAGCCCGTGACCGCAATGACCCCCGGCAAACTATTGGCATATTGGGCAGCGCGGCCGACCGTGATGCCGATGCAGGAAGAACTGAGCCTGATCCGCGATATACGCGCACTGGACACTGCCGACATCGCGGAGGATCTTGCGTCGTTCGTCTCGCTCATCGAACTCGTCCAGCGATCGCATGCGAGCAACGGAATTTTCGAGATGATCGAGGCCGACGAAGTGCACACCGCCGGCTTCTTCCAGTGGCTCAAGAGCCTGGAAAAGACGCTTTGCGTGCCGTTGGCAATGCACGCTGATGGCCTTCAGCTAACCTGCGCGGAACTGCAGAAGCGGATGCCTCGATAGCAGCGAGTTCCGGGTGCGGGCAAATTGCGCGGATACGCATTGTTCGTGCGCCACGGTGTGCCCAATGCGGCACTTCCCTTCGTACATTTGTCAGCTGCCGCGCCTCACGGCGGGACATCGATGCACACCGCGCGATGTCGATGTGAGGCATAAAAGGCGACGGCCAGGGTGCGCTAACACCATGGCCGTCTGACCAATCAACGTGCAACACCTCGGAAAGGACGCACATCAAATGGCTGATCAAATTATCGCCGGGCAAAACACGCCCTCATCCCACCACACAGCCACTGGGCCCGACGCCTTGGACATTCTTGAGAACAAGTTGTCCCAAATGCAATCTCTGCTGAGCTGCTGCTACGGCGACCGGAGTGGCTGGTTCGAAGAAATCGGCGAGCGGCATCGAGACAACCTCATGTGGCTCGCGTCCGACTTGGCGGACGACATTGCCCGGCTTGCTCAGGAGCTTTTGAAAAGGCTCCATGCGATGGATTGGCCACGAGCCTGAGGCCGGCTGCCGGTGAGCGTTGCCGCCCGCCGCTGATGATCTTTCATGGCTTGACGACGGCGGCAGGCGCGCCGGGTGACAGCTGGTCGCGAAAATAGCCCGCCGATGACGTTCGCAGACTGGAACTTGGGCGACTTGATGCGATGTTCGTCCCGGTCTACGTCAACGCGTGTCGTGGCGCCGTCGCCCCGCTCAACTCGGCACTCAACATCATGATGCGCCGTGCCCGCAGTGGCCGGCGTGTCGGTCGCCATCCTCGCGGCTGAGCCGACCGTTGCCGCGTGAGCGCCCTCCTGGTGCCCGGCCGGGCCACCGGGGCTGGCCGCACAGGCCCTGGACCGCGCAATCTGTCGTCAGGGTCTGTGCCTCATGCTGAGCATCAGGAGCTGGATGAAGACCTGCGCGAATGGTTACGATTGGCGGATGCCGAGATCAACCCCTCGGTCACGTACCTACAAGCCGCCCCCGCGGTGGCTTGACGCGTCTCCATCGGCCTCCATTTGAGCCGGAGGCGATTCACCGCAAACACATGGCTATCAAGAAATCCGATCTCTATTCCAAACTCTGGGCCTCGTGCGACGAACTGCGCGGCGGCATGGACGCCAGCCAGTACAAGGACTACGTGCTGGTCCTGCTTTTCATCAAGTACATCAGCGACAAGTACGCTGGCCAGCCTTTTGCGCCCATCCAGATTCCCCCGGGCGCTAGCTTTGCCGACATGGTCGCGCTGAAAGGGCGCAGCGACATCGGCGACCAGATCAACAAGCGGATCATCCGGCCCCTGGAAGATGCCAACGACCTGCGCATCAAGGCGGATTTCAATGACGACGCATTGCTGGGTCAGGGCAAGGAAAAAGCTGAGAAGCTGACCAATCTGATCGGCATCTTTGAATCCAAAGACCTGGACTTCTCCAAGCACCGTGCTGACGGCGACGACATCCTGGGTGATGCCTACGAATACCTGATGCGCCACTTCGCCACTGAGAGTGGCAAGAGCAAGGGCCAGTTCTATACGCCGGCCGAAGTCAGCCGGGTGATGGCCCAGGTGCTGGGGATTGCCAAAGCCAAGACCAGCCGCGCCACCACCGTGTACGACCCGACCTGCGGCTCGGGCTCGCTGCTGCTGAAGGTCGCCGACGCCGCGTCGACGCCAGTTACCGTATATGGGCAAGAAAAAGAGGAAGCCACCAGCGGCCTGGCGCGCATGAACATGATCCTGCACCACAACCCCGGTGCCGTGATCGAGCAAGGCAACACTCTGGCCGACCCCAAGTTTCTCGATGGCGATCAGCTCAAGACCTTCGACTACGTGGTGGCCAACCCGCCGTTCTCGGACAAGCGCTGGCGCACAGGGCTAAAGACCGACTCGGACGTGTTCGGACGCTTCGAAGGTTTTGGCGTACCACCCGACAAGCAGGGTGACTACGCCTACCTGCTGCACATCGTCCGATCGCTGAAGAGCAAAGGTCGAGGTGCCTGCATCCTGCCGCATGGTGTGCTGTTCCGTGGCAATGCCGAGGCCGAGATCCGCAAGAGCCTGGTGCGACGCGGCCTCATCCAGGCCATCATCGGCCTCCCGGCCAACCTGTTCTACGGCACCGGCATCCCGGCCTGTATCATCGTCATCGACAAGGCCGATGCCGCTGCGCGCAAAGGCATCTTCATGATCGACGCCGCTCAGGGCTTCATCAAGGAGGGCCCCAAGAACCGCCTGCGCGAGCGCGACCTGCATCGCATCGTGGACACCTTCACCACGCTGGACGAGAGCAACCCGCGCTACGCCCGCATGGTCGGCCTGGATGAGATCGAGAAGAACGACTTCAACCTCAACCTGCCGCGCTACATCGACAGCAGTACGCCGGAAGACCAGCAGGACATCGACGCCCACCTGAACGGCGGCATCCCAGAGGCTGACGTGCAGGCCCTGGCGCGCTACTGGGCGGTATGTCCGAAGCTTCGCGCAGCCCTGTTCAAGCCCAGACGACCCGGCTATTTGGACCTGGCCGTGGCACCGGCCGCCATCAAGTCCACCATTCATCAGCACCCGGAGTTTCAGGCGTTCACCGTCGCGATGAACACGCACTTCGACAAGTGGCGCGGGGCCGCGATGAGTCGACTCCAGTCGCTGGACAAGGGCAGCTTCCATCCGAAAGACTTGATTCGTGGCGCCGAAGGCCTGCTGGACCACTACAAGCACCAACCCACTACCGAGAAGCTGATCGACCCCTATGCCGTCTACCAGCACCTTATGGACTACTGGTCCGAGACGATGCAGGACGACGCCTACCTGATCGCTGAAGACGGCTGGAAGGCGCAGACCTACCGGGTGCTGGAGACCAAGAAGAACAAGGACGGCACAACGGGCAAGACCGTGGACAGGGGCTGGGCCTGCGATCTGGTGCCCAAGCCCTTGCTCGTGCAACATCACTTTGCGGCTGAGCAGGCGACGCTGGACAAGCTGGCCGCAGAACTAGAGAGCGCCCAGGCGGCACTGACAGAACTGGAGGAAGAACATAGCGGCGACGATGCCGTCTTTACCGGCTTCGACAAGATCAATGACAAGGAGGTGAAGTCGCGTATCAAGGAGGTCGTAGGCGACAACGATCCGGAGGACGAACTGCCTGTGCTGCAGCGATGGCTAGCCTTGTCCGAACAGGTCGGTGCGCTGAAGAAACGGATCAAGACCTTGGACGCCTCGCTTGACGCCAACGCCCTGGCGCGCTACCCCACGCTGACCGCCGAGGAGGTGCAAGCGCTGGTAGTGGAGCACAAGTGGCTGGCCACGCTGAGCACCGCTGTGCACGGCGAGTTGGACCGCGTGAGCCAGGCGCTGGCCGGGCGAATGAAGGAATTGGCCGAGCGTTACGGGCAGACGTTGCCACAGTTGGGGCGGCAGGTGGAAGACATGGATGCGCGGGTGGCGGAGCATCTGGCGAAGATGGGCTTCGCATGGCGGTGAACGTACATTCCTCAGGCATGCCGCGCGTTGGTTGGAAGACCTTGCCGCTGGCCGCTCTCTACGATTTCAAGAACGGCGTCAACGCGGATCGCCGAGCATACGGATCGGGTATTCCCTTCATCAATGTGCTTGAGCCAATTACCTTCTCGCACATCTGTGATCGAGACATCACCGGCCGCGTGACACTGTCGGATACGACCATTGCTATCTACGAAGTACGCGTCGGTGACCTGGTATTCAACAGAACGTCGGAGGTGCTCGAAGAAGTCGGGCTAGCTGCTGCATACCTAGGAAAATGCTGCGTTGTCTTTGGAGGTTTTGTCATTCGGGCACGCGCGCTAGGCAACGCCGTAGACTCCAAATTTGCAGCGTATGCATTGAGAGCCCCAAAGGTTCGTTCTCAGATCATCGCGATGGGACAGGGCGCAGTTCGCGCCAACATCGGCCAAAGCAACCTACGCCGTGTCCTAATAGACATCCCGCCTTCGGCAGAGCAGCAGGCCATCGCCGCAGCCCTATCAGACGCCGATACCCTGATCGACTCGCTGGAGCAACTGCTGACCAAGAAGCGCCAGATCAAGCAAGGCGCCATACAGGAACTGCTCACTGGTCAGCGGCGGCTGCCGGGTTTCTCGGGCGCTTGGCCTGAGATTCGATTGGGGAGTATTGGGCGCACCTTCGGGGGCCTGACTGGAAAGAGCAAGGCAGACTTCGGTCATGGCCCAGCGCGGTACATCACATTCATGAACGTGATGCGCAATGTGACAATGAACCCTGACATCACCGAGTCCGTAAATGTCTTGCCAACAGAGTCACAGAACCGCGTCCAGGTCGGAGACTGGCTGTTCAACGGCTCGTCAGAAACACCCGCAGAAGTTGCGTTGTGTTCTTGGGTAGAAGCATGCGGCAGCGATGTGTATCTCAACAGTTTCTGTTTCGGGTTTCGCCCCAACGATCCCACAGCAATCTCCGGTCTGTTCATGGCCTATTTCTTTCGTGCTCGCCCTGGCAGGCTGGCAGTCAGTTCGCTGGCTCAGGGTGCGACCCGATACAACATTTCAAAGACGGCCTTGTTGCAGGTGCCGCTCTCTCTTCCAAGGATGAATGAGCAGAAAGCCATCGCCCAAGTCCTGTCCGACATGGACACCGATATCGCGGCCCTCGAAGCCCGCCTCACCAAAGCCCGCGACCTCAAGCAGGCAATGGCCCAAGCCCTGCTGACGGGCCGTATCCGCCTCTTGGAGCCGCAAACATGACCCGCCCCGCCAAGAGCTACTACCGAGTAATGCTGGGCCGTCAGAGCGCACATGCCGCCGAGTGCCTGGTGGGCGGTTTCATCGGCGCCGACTTCGGAATCGAGCAAGACCTTAGCGGCCTGCTTCCCGATGCATGGCGGCAGTTCAATACCGCCTTCATCCCGGTTTTCTTAAAGCGTTTCCCCGGTAAGAGCAGGATTGCCGCAGGACTGGCCTGCGGCGCGCTGTGGACGGTGGCCAAGGGCATTCGGCCGGGCGACGTGGTGCTGAGCCCTGATGGATCGGGGGTGTATCACGTGGGAATCGTGGATGGCGAATACCGCTACGCCCCAGGCCAGGTACTGCCTCATCGCCGCCAAGTCAGTTGGCTGCCAATGACGATCGCGCGGTCGGCGATGAGCGAAGCTCTGCGCAACTCGACGGGGTCGATCGGCACGGTGAGCACTGTCACCGATCACCATCAGGAAATCGAGCAGTTCCTGGCCGCGCTCCCCGGTCAGATCTCCCCCGGCATCGTTGCCACCGATCCGGTGGTGGAGGACCCGGTGGCCTTCGCAATGGAAAAGCACCTGGAAGACTTCCTAGTAAAGAATTGGGCGCAGACCGAGCTGGCGCAGCACTTCAAGATTTACGAGGAAGACGGCGAGTTGGTGGGCCAGCAGTACGGCACCGACGCCGGCCCCATCGACATCCTGGCTGTCAGCAAGGACGGCCAGCGCCTGCTGGTAGTGGAGCTCAAGCGCGGCCGCGCCTCGGACGTAGTGGTGGGCCAGATCCTGCGCTATATGGGCTATGTGAAAGAGCAGATCGCCGAGGCCCACCAGACCGTGGAAGGGGTGATCATTGCGCTGGATGACGACCAGAAACTGCGCTGGGCCTTGCTGGCCGTGCCCAGCATCAGCTTCTACCGCTACCAGGTGAGCTTCAAACTGATCAAGCACTGACGTCATCCGCCCAGAACCGCCCCGAGAGGAAACCGATGAGCAATGTCAGCAAGCCCGAGCGGGCCACACAAGACCGAGTGGTGGCCCTATTCACCAACACGTTGGGCTACAAGCACCTGGGCAACTGGTCTGACAGGGCCGGCAATCACTGCATTGAAGAAGGACTGCTGACTGCCTTTCTGAATCGCAGCGGCTACAGCCCCGCACACATCAGCGCCGCCCTGCACAAGCTGCGCTCGGAGGCCTTGCTGCACGGACGCAATCTGTATGCCGCCAATCAGGCGGTTTACGAGTTGCTACGCTACGGCGTGTCGGTGAAGGTGGAAGCCGGCCAGATGAACGAGACGGTGCACTTGGTGAACTGGGCGGAACCCGCCAACAACGATTTCGCCATCGCCGAAGAAGTCACGCTCAAGGGCGGGCACGAGCGCCGGCCGGATATCGTGCTCTATCTCAATGGCATCGCGGTGGGCATGCTGGAGTTGAAGAACAGCCGTGTGGGCCTGGGCGAAGGCATACGTCAATGCCTGTCAAACCAGCGGTCTGAGTTCAACGAGTGGTTTTTCAGCACCGTGCAGCTGGTGATGGCGGGCAATGACTCCGAAGGCCTGCGCTACGGGAGCATCGAGACGGAGGAGAGGTATTTCCTGAGCTGGAAGGAAGACGAGGCCGACAACGAGGGCTACAAGCTGGACAAGTACCTCGCCAAGCTCTGCAGCAAGGCCCGCCTGCTGGAGCTGATGCACGACTTTGTACTGTTCGATGGCGGCATCAAGAAGCTGCCTCGCGTGCACCAGTACTTCGGCATTAAGGCAGCGCAAAGTCATGTGCAGCAGCGGCGCGGCGGAATCATCTGGCACACCCAAGGGGCGGGCAAGAGCATCTTGATGGTGTTGCTGGCCCGTTGGATTCTGGAGAACCGATCGTCCGCCCGCGTGGTCATCATCACGGACCGGGACGAGCTGGACCGGCAGATTGAGCGCGTGTTCAAGGACGCGGGCGAGACCATCCACCGCAGCCAGAGTGGCCGAGACCTTATGAGGCAACTGGCACAGCCCAACCCACGGCTGCTGTGCTCGTTGGTGCATAAGTTTGGCAGGCGCGATGTAGACGACTTCGAGGCGTTCTTGCGCGACCTGGCGGCCCAGCCCAGCCCCACCCAGGGCGAGCTCTACGTCTTTGTGGATGAATGCCACCGTACGCAAAGCGGCAAGCTGCACCGGGTGATGAAGGCCATGATGCCCAACGCGGTATTCATCGGCTTCACCGGTACACCGCTGATGAAATCAGACGCGCAGACCAGTCTGGAGGTATTCGGCGGCTACATCCACACCTACAAATTTGCCGAGGCTGTAGAAGACGGCGTAGTGCTGGACCTGGTGTATGAAGCACGTGACATTGACCAAAAGCTGGGCAACTCCGATCAGATCGATCAGTGGTTCGAAGCCAAGACCAAGGGCTTGAACGACTGGCAGAAGGATGAGCTGAAGAAACAGTGGGGCACGATGCAGAACGTGCTCAGCTCGCGCGCCCGCATGGACCGGGTGGTGGCCGATATCGTGTTTGATTTTGCCGTCAAGCCACGCCTGTCCAGTGAGCGGGGCAACGCCATCCTCGTGGCGTCAAGCATCTACGAGGCCTGCAAGTACTTCGTGCTATTTGGCAAGACGGTGTTCAAGAACCGCTGCGCGGTGGTCACGTCATACAACCCGCAAGCATCAGATGTCAGCAAGGAAGAGATCGGCGCCAACACCGAGAGCGACAAGCAGTTCATCTACAGCACCTACACCAAGCTGCTGAAGGACGTGCCTGCCCGGCCAGGCAAGAACAAGACCGAGACCTACGAGCAGGATGTGAAGGAACGCTTCATCAAGGCCCCCGCCCGGATGAAACTGCTGATCGTGGTGGACAAGCTGCTGACCGGCTTTGATGCTCCGCCTTGCACCTACCTCTACATCGACAAGTCCATGCAGGACCATGGCCTTTTTCAGGCCATTTGCCGCACCAACCGGCTGGACGGAGAAGACAAGGACTTCGGCTACATCGTCGACTACAAGGACTTGTTCAAGAAGGTCGAGAAGGCGATTGCCGTCTACACCGCCGAGCTGGACCACAGCGCCGGTGGCGCCGACCCAGAAATCATGGTCAAGGACCGCCTGGAGGCCGGCCGTGAGCGCCTGGACGACGCAGTGGAGGCCTTGGCCCTGCTGTGCGAGCCCGTGGAGCCACCCAAGGGCGATCTGCAACACATTCATTACTTCTGCGGCAACACCGAGATCGCGGATGACCTGAAGGCACGTGAGCCGCACCGCGTTGCGCTCTACAAGGCCGTGGTGGCGCTGTTGCGCGCCTACGCCAATCTGGCTGACGAGCTCGAGGCTGCCGGCTACACACCCGCGCTAATCGAACAGATCAAAGGACTGCAGAAGCACTACCTGAACCTGCGCGAGATCATCCGTAAGGCGGCCGGCGAGACCCTGGACTTAAAGCCCTACGAGGCGGACATGCGCCACCTCATCGATACCTACATCGAGGCGCAGGCGCCACGCAAGATTTCGCCCTTCGACGGCATCGGGCTGCTGGACCTGATCGTCAAGACCGGCATTGCTGACGCGATCGCCGAGCGCCTGGGCGAGATGAAGGGTGACCGGGAATCCATCGCCGAAACTATCGAGAACAACGTCCGCAGCAAGATCCTGAAAGAGCAACTGACCGACCCGGCCTACTTCGCCAAGATGTCGGCGCTACTGGACGAGATCATCCGGCTGCGCAAGGACCGTGCGATCGAGTACGAGGGCTACCTTTCCCGCATCGCCGACGTGGCCCACAAGGTGGCCGCAGGCAAGTCAGACGACACACCGCAGCAGTTGAAGACCAACGGCCAGCTCGCCCTTTACAACAACCTGAAGGACCACGTCGTTAGCAACACCGCGCAGGAGCCCGAGGCGACCTATGGAGGTGTGAGCCAGGCGCTGGGCACCGCGCTGTTGCTGGATACCGCCATCAAGTCCAAGCGCCCGGATGGTTGGCGTGGCGTGGTGGCGAAGGAGCAGTTGGTCAAGCAGGCCATGTTTGATGTCTTGAGGGACACCAAAGAAGTGAACCGCCTTTTCCCCATCGTCTTCGCGCAGAAGGAGTATTGATGCGCGACGTACTGGATTTGGGCGAACTGCATGCCGAGGTGACGCGCAAGGAGATCAAGCACGTCCACCTGAGCGTGCTGCCACCCGCAGGCAAGGTGCGCGTGGCCGCGCCGCAGAGCATGGCCCTCGACACCATCCGACTGTTCGTCATCTCGAAGCTGACTTGGATTCGCTCGCAACAGCGCAAGCTGCAGACCCAGGAGCGCGAGACGCCCCGTGAGTTCCTGAACAAGGAAAGCCACTACCTGTGGGGCAAGCGCTACCTCCTCGAAATCAGCTTTGCCGATGCGGCACCGGCAGTGGGCCTGACGCCGCGTAAGCTGCAGCTGCAAGTGCGTCCCGGTTCCGACACGGCACGCTGCGAAGAGGTTCTGAATGGCTGGTACCGGCAACAGGTACGGGACGTGGTGCCCGCGCTGCTGGCCAAGTGGGAGCCGCTGCTGGGCGTGAAGGCAGTCCGGGTGTTCGTTCAGCGCATGAAAACCAAGTGGGGCAGCTGTACGCCCGAATCAGGCTACATCCGGCTCAACACCGACTTGGCCAAAAAGCCGCCCGAGTGCCTGGAGTACATCGTGGTGCATGAGTTGGTCCACCTGCTGGAGCCGACGCACAACGAGCGGTTTGCGTCCATCATGGCGATGTACTTGCCACAGTGGCAACACTTGCGCAAGCAGCTCAATAGATTGCCGGTGAGGCATGAGGATTGGGGCTATTGAGTGTTAGTTTGTTGGCGGGTATCGCCATCGCACTTGCGCTATCACCCGAGCGGCTGAGGGGCCCGCGCCGCGCGGGGTGGAATGCCGCCCCGTGACTACATGACGCCAAAAAGCAAAAGCCCGCTACCTTTTGGATAGCGGGCTTTTAGTTTTGGTGCCGGAGAGATGAATCGAACACCCGACCTTCTCATTACGAATGAGCTGCTCTACCGACTGAGCTACACCGGCGAAGCCTCAGATTATAGACAAAAAATCAGGCTTTCTCTGCGTGGTACTTCGTCAGGCGCTCAACTTCGTTTCTAGAACCCAACATCACGCTCACGCGCTCGTGCAGTTTGGAGGGTTGCAGCTCCAGGATGCGCTGCTTGCCGTTGGTGGCGGCGCCGCCTGCCTGCTCGACCAGCCAGCTCATGGGGTTGGCCTCGTACATCAGGCGCAGCTTGCCGGCCTTTTCGGGCTCGCGCTTGTCCCACGGGTACATGAAGACGCCGCCGCGCATCAGGATGCGGTGCACGTCGGCCACCATGCTGGCAATCCAGCGCATGTTGAAGTCTTTGCCGCGCGGGCCTTCCTTGCCGGCCAGGCATTCGTCGATGTAGCGCTTCACGGGCTCGTCCCAGTGGCGCATGTTGCTCATGTTGATCGCAAATTCCTTGGTGTCGGCCGGAATCTGGATGTCTTCCTGCGTCAGCACGAAGCTGCCTTGCTCGCGGTCGAGCGTGAACATGGCCACGCCGTTGCCCACGGTCAGCACCAGGGTGGTCTGCGGGCCGTAGATGCAGTAGCCGGCCGCCACCTGCTGGGTGCCGGGCTGCAGGAAGTCGCTTTCCTGCACGCCGGGGTGGTCGTCGGGCTTCTTCAGCACGCTGAAGATGGTGCCGATGCTCACGTTCACGTCGATGTTGCTGCTGCCGTCCAGCGGGTCGAACATGAGCAGGTATTCGCCCTGCGGGTAGCGGTTGGGCACCACGTGGATGGATTCCATTTCCTCGCTGGCCATGGCCGCGAGGTGGCCGCCCCATTCGTTGGCCTCGATCAGCACTTCGTTGGCGATGATGTCCAGCTTCTTCTGGATCTCGCCCTGCACGTTCTCGCTCTCGGCCGTGCCGAGCACGCCGCCCAGCGCGCCCTTGTTGACGGCCTGGCTGATGCTCTTGCAGGCACGGGCGACCACTTCGAGCAGCAGGCGCAGCTGGCCGGGAATGAGGCCGTCGGCGCGCTGTTGTTCGACGAGGTAGCGGGTGAGGGAAATCTTTTGAGCCATGTGTCTTCCGGGTTCGGGGTTCTTCTTCAGTTGCCTGCAAGAGCGCGCGTCACCACTTCATGGGTGTCCTTGCTCAGGTCGGGCTTGGCGGCCACGCGGGCGATGGCTTCGCGCGCGGCGCTGCGGTATGGCTCGGCCAGCTTGCTCCAGCGGTCGAGCGAGCGCGCCAGGCGTGCGGCCACCTGCGGGTTGATGGCGTCGAGCTCGATGACGCGTTCGCTCCAGAACACGTAGCCGGCCGCGTCGGGTCGGTGGAAGGCGCCGGGGTTGGCGCTGCAGTAGCTGAAGATCACGCTGCGCGCGCGGTTGGGGTTCTTCAGCGAGAAGTCGGGGTGCTTCATCAACTGCTTCACCAGCGGCAGGATGTCGCCGCCGCGGTCGCTGGCGCCGGCCTGCAGGGAGAACCACTTGTCGATGACCAGCGCCTCGTCCTTGAAGATGGCGTGGAAGCGCGCCAGCGCCTGCGCCGCCAGGGTGTGGCCCGACGACACCAGCGCGTTGAGCGCGTTGAAGCGGTCGGTCATGTTGCCCGCGTCCTTGAAGCGCTGCAGCGTCTTGCCCGGCCACACCACGTCGCCGGAGGCGCGTGCCGCCAGGCACAGGAAGTTGAGCGCCATGCCGGCCAGCGCGCGGCGGCCCGACGAGGTCGGATCAGGGCTGTAGGCGCCGGTGTCGTGGTTTTCTTCGTAGGCCTGTTGCCAGTCGGCGAAGAGGGCGGTGGCCAGCTGGGCGCGCATGGCTTCGCGCACCAGGTGCACGCGCTGCGGGTCGACCACTTCGAGCTGCTCGGCAATGTAGGTTTCCGACGGCAGCGTGAGCACCAGTTCCTTGAAGGCGGCGTCGAGCTGCGGGTTGCGCAGCACGCTGCGCATGGCGTCGATGTAGGCGTCGTTGAGCACCGGCGTGGTGTCGGTGGCCAGTGCGGCAATGCCCTGCAGCGCGGCGCGCAGGCCCAGGCGCTGGCCGGCTTCCCAGCGGTTGAACGGGTCGGGGTCGTTGGCCAGCAGGGTCAGCAGCTGGGCGTCGGTGTACTCGAAGTCGAGGATCACCGGCGCGCTGAAGCCGCGCAATATGGAAGGCACGGGTTCGGCGTCCAGCCCCACGAAGGTGATCTGCTCGCCGGCGCGCGACAGCACCAGGGTGCGCGTGCCGCGCGTCACTTCGCTTTCGCCTTCGAGCTGCAGCGGCAGTTCGCGGCCGTTGGCGTCGAGCAGGCCCACGTTCAGCGGAATGACGAAGGGTTCCTTGACCGGCTGGCCCGGTGTGGGCGGGCAGCTCTGCACCACGCTCAGGGTGTAGCTGCGGTTTGCGGGGTCGTACACGCCGTGGGCCGCAAGGCGCGGCGTGCCGGCCTGGCTGTACCAGCGCTTGAACTGCGGCAGCAGGCGGGCCAGTTCGGATTCGGGGTTGGCGTCGGCAATGGCCTGCGCGAAGTCGTCGCAGGTCACGGCCTGACCGTCATGGCGCTCGAAGTAGAGCGTGATGCCCTTCTCGAAGCCCTTGCGGCCGACCAGCGTCTGCATCATGCGCACCACCTCGGCACCCTTTTCGTAGATGGTGACGGTGTAGAAGTTGCTGATCTCGATGTAGCTGTCGGGCCGCACCGGGTGGGCCATGGGGCCCGCGTCTTCGGGGAACTGGGCGGTGCGCAGCACGCGAACGTCTTCGATGCGCTTCACGGCACGGGCCGAGGCGTCGGCGCACAGGTCCTGGCTGAATTCCTGGTCGCGGAAGACGGTGAGGCCTTCCTTCAGCGAGAGCTGGAACCAGTCGCGGCAGGTCACTCGGTCGCCGCTCCAGTTGTGGAAGTACTCGTGGCCGACCACGCTTTCGATGTTGCTGTAGTCGGCGTCGGTGGCGGTGGCCTGGTTGGCCAGAACGTACTTCGTGTTGAAGATGTTCAGGCCCTTGTTTTCCATGGCGCCCATGTTGAAGTCGCTGGTGGCGACGATCATGAAGCGGTCCAGGTCCAGCGGCAGGCCGAAGCGGGCCTCGTCCCACAGCACCGAGTTGATGAGCGAGTTCATCGCGTGCTCGGTCTTGTCGAGGTCGCCGGCGCGCACGTACACCTGCAGCAGGTGTTCCTTGCCGCTGCGCGCCTTGATGCGCTGCTCGCGCGCCACCAGCTTGCCCGCCACCAGGGCGAACAGGTAGCTGGG
>Ga0157369_10004072_pt1 | contig 17315 bp, 14 predicted proteins | sample C25metaG_FD_113461 | JGI IMG/M metagenome (GOLD analysis project Ga0157369, IMG submission 113461) | Corn rhizosphere microbial communities from Kellogg Biological Station, Michigan, USA - C2-5 metaG | ecosystem: Host-associated > Plants > Roots > Rhizosphere > Soil | place: USA: Michigan... | reverse complement strand
TGAAAATCACAATTTGATGAATCAATCACTAATAATCTGTTGGTATGAAATTGGAAAAAATTATTTTTAACAAACAACTGCGCAGGTTTTGCACAGGTATCATTTAGCTGAAACGCAATACGCACGGGCTTCAGATTGTAGTTATTCAAAAGCTTGTCCAGCACAACTTCATTGTCGCCGGCATAATAGAAATTATTTCTTTCAATAAATTGTATTGCTCTATGTTGTGGAATATTAAAGACAATAATTTTCTTTTGCTGATATAAATTCCACTCCCGCTGGGTTTTCATGATAAAAAATAACAAAAGAAACGCGGTAGAAAATTTGAAAGCATTCTTGTTTTTTTCCATGAACGAATACACCACGCAGATAATAAATAAATACAACAATACGGTTTCAATTTTAGAAACTGAAACGCCCTGCCACAAAGAATAAGGGATAGCATCAAAAAATATTACAGACTGATTCAGCAACCATAGCAGAACAAATACAATTTTTGCCATGTAAAAGGCCAGGAAATGCAGTGGCGAAACTGCGATTAAAAAAAGACATCCGAATAATATTAAAGTAGACAGAGGAATGGCAATAAGATTAGCCAATAAGAATAATAATGGCAACTGGTGAAAATAATACAGGCACAGGGGAAGCGTAAATAATTGGGCTGCCAACGAAACGGCCATTATTTCCCAGCCTTTTTGCAGCCCTTTGTTTTTAAAATAAATCCATGCTGATATTGGCTTTTGAGCCACTACAATACCAATGACAGCCAGGTATGATAATTGAAAGCCAACGTCCCACAAAACAAAGGGATCAATACATAGCAACAGAAAGGCAGATGCAGCAATTGAATTATAAACAGAGCCTTTTTTGTTAAACGCAGTTCCAAGGATGATGAATGAAAACATAAGAGCCGCGCGCAATACAGAAGGTGAAGCGCCCGTAACGAACGAAAAAAACCACAAACCTGCGACGATGAATAACAGCCGCATAGGTTTTGATTTTTTCGTGAAAGGCAAAACTGAAAATAGCCAGAAGAGTATCGAATAAATAATACCAATGTGCAGCCCGGAAATCGCGATGATATGCACCACGCCAGCATTGCTGTAAGCCTGTACTAAATCTTTATCCGAGCTTATATCCGATTAATAGCGCTTTTGCAATTGCTGATTCATCATTTTTGCCTAAATATTTTTCAAGAGTTGCAACTGTTTTAGCACGGACGGAAAAAATTATTGATGCCCACAAATTTTTATCTTTTGAAGGCAATAAAACCCATTCATTTTCTCTTAAAAATACCTGCTCGTAGAGTTGGCGGTTCGCACAATATTGCCGGTAATCGAATGCAGCAGGATTGCCCGAATTAGGAATCTTGCTTAATTGTTTCTTCACTATAATTTGATCGCCATATTGCAATCTTTGAGCGCCCTCTTTGGAAAAGTAGGCCAAAAACATACCGGTTGTTTTTATTACTTTCCCATTTTGAACAACCCCATCAGCTTTTAAAATAGCCTTAAATGATTTTGGCTTTTCTTCCAATGGCTCAGCCACGGATGCTATCAGATAATTATTTTCATTCGTGAATTTTCCATACCAACTATGACTATTTCTTGCATCTTTATTCCACACAAAAAAAGAACCTGAAAAAAAGAGTAGCAAGGATAATAAGATTCCACCAACCAGACTGAAACGAAACCTGTAAGCTTCAGGAAGAAATGAAAACAACATAAAAAGCGCTGCAATAGCGGCGCATGCAGAAAGCACGATTTGAATATCAAAATTAAAATGAACCTGTGTAATAATTCCGAATATAACGGGTATGAGTACACGAATAAACGGCGCTTTTTTCCAGGCAGGTATGTGGTATGATTTTCTCATTAAAAAGCAGTTTTAGCAATTGAACTAAAGCCGGAAATTTGGTAAAAAACACTTCAATTCTGTACTGAAGATACATTTTTAATAAATTTATTCCACAATATTTAGATTTGTAAAGTTTGCTTTTAAAGTAATTCTAAATAGCTGTGGTTGTTTAAATATTTTTGAAATAGATAAATTAAAATTCTTGACGCAGTCTCAACAAATTCAATTTGAGCGGGTTTATTCATTCCTGACAAAAAAGCTGGAAGCAGAATTGCCCGCTTATCTTCATTATCATAATGCACAACATACTAAAAATGTAATTTCTGCTGCGGAGCAATTGGCGAAGGCAGAAAAAGTACAGGAGCCTGAACTAACCATATTAAAAACAGCGGCTCTTTTTCATGATTGCGGCTTTTTGGAAACCTACAGCGACCATGAAGAAATATCATGCGAAATGGCCAGGAAGTGGCTTCCGCAATTTGGATACACAAATGAAGATATAGATTGGATTTGCGACCTCATACTCACTACCAAATTGCCCCAGCAACCCAAAGACAAACTGGGAAAAATTCTTTGTGATGCAGACCTATATTATATGGGAACTGACAGCTATTTTGTTACTGCAGATAAATTATATAAAGAATTACGTGAAGCCGGCATAGTGAAAAATAGAGAGGAATGGAGCCGCGAAGAATTGAAATTCGTAGAGACGCATTCTTATTTTACTCATGCTGCGCAAAGTAGGCTGGGAGCTCGATTGAAACAAACTGCGGATCAATTGCGGCGCAGACTGGAAAAGAACGGTGAATCGAAAAATTTCATTGAAATCAGCGCCTGGCTTAGCGATGCCATGTTTATTATTTCAGGTGTCTTGCTGGTAGCATTTTCTTTGAAAGGATTTTTGATTCCGAATCATTTTTTTGACGGCGGCGTTACGGGCATTTCGTTATTGATCAGTGAATTGTATCACTTTGATATTTCATTCGTAATTATGCTGGCAAATCTTCCCTTCATCATCATTTGCATTTATGCCATCAATTTCAACTATGCGCTTAAAACTTTTATTTGCATTTTGTTGCTGGGCTTTTGCCTTTATTTTTTCCCGCATTATTCTATTACTTCAGACAAATTACTGGTTTCAATTTTCGGAGGATTTTTTCTGGGAGCCGGAATTGGCTTAACCATGAGGGCTGGCTGTGCTATTGACGGAATTGAAATTCTGGCTTTGTACACCTGGAAAAAAACAAGCTTTACCATCACCGAAATAATTTTTGCTATCAACATAATTATCTTTGGTGTGGCAGCTTTTGAATTTGGCATCCAGGTGGCATTATATTCTGTACTTACCTATTTTGCTGCCACGCGCACGGTAGATTATGTGGTGGAAGGTTTGGAAGCTTATATAGGCGTTACGATTATTTCCGGCAAAAGTGAAATTATCAAAGACCGCCTGGTAAATGAAATGGGAAGAGGGATTACCATTTATAAAGGAGAGCGGGGATTTTTACCAGGTAAATTTGAAACACACTCTGATTGCGATATTATTTTCACCGTAATTACACGCCTCGAAATCCGCAAGCTTAAGAATCTTGTAAGTGAAATTGACCCGCGCTCTTTTGTTTTTGCAAGCACTATAAAAGAAGCCTCCGGAGGAATAATTAAGAGAAGACATGTTCATTAAAACCAGTAAACAAACATTATTCGACAATTCTTAATTTGGCATAATTCAACATAATTTTCTTTTCGCCGTTGTGTTCAAACTTTACAGTCGCAATCGGGTTATGAGCTGCACCTTCCATTTTCAACACTTCACCAAAGCCAAATTTTAAATGCTCTATTTTTTGGCCAGTTTGTAAATGGCTCGTATCGCTGGGAGCAAAATCGGGTGAAGGAATGTGTTCTTTTATTTTGATAACGGGAGTAGAAACAAGGTAAGCCGGTTTCTCTGATTTTGTTTCTCTCTTTTGGTTTCCTGACGGATATTTTGGCCTGTCAAAAGCATTCCAGTAATTGTTATTCTGGTTAATGCGTGCATTTCCGCCTGCAAAAGATTTATCCAGCCTTTCCGGCGGCAGTTCATCTATGAAACGGCTTGGATCGTTTTGGGTGAGATTGCCAAAGCGATACCGGTTGTTGGCATAGGTAAGCCACAGCCTCGATTTGGCGCGGGTAACGGCCACATAAAAAAGGCGCCTTTCTTCTTCCAGCTCTTCGCGGGTGTTGATGGCCATTGCATTTGGAAATAAGGTTTCTTCAAGGCCTCCTACAAATATCACCGGAAATTCAAGCCCTTTGGCCGCATGAATGGTCATTAATTTCACCACATCACTTTCACCTTTGTCGTCATCAGCGTCAGTGAGCAAAGTAATTTGTTGTAAATAGCTTCCAAGGCTTTTATCAAGTAATTCGCCATCTTCAGTTGGCGTTTCTGTATATTCTTTGATGGAATTTAATAATTCCTGTAAGTTTTCGTAGCGGGCTAATCCTTCCGTGGTTTTATCATTAAATAGCTCTTTTACAATGCCGGTGCTTTTTCCCACCAAAACTGCCAGGTCGTACGCATTTTTCTTTTGCAATTCACTCTGAAACATTTTTATCATTACCACAAAATTGCTGATAGTTTCAAGAGTAGATGCCCTGTAACCGAATGCAGCAGCGTTTTCCAGCACATGCCACATCGAAACATTTTCCTGGTTTGCATAAAGAATCGCCCGCTCAACCGAAGTTTTACCGATGCCTCTTGCGGGATAATTAATAATTCTTTTCAAGGCCTCTTCATCGCCCGGATTAACAATAACACGCAGGTAGCTTAAAAAATCCTTTATTTCCTTTCTTTGATAAAAACTAATGCCACCATAAATCCGGTAAGCGATATTCATCCTGCGCAGGCTTTCTTCAAAGCTGCGGCTTTGCGCATTTGTCCGGTATAAAATAGCAAAATCAGCATTGCGAAAATGATTCCGGAGTTTTTGCTCCTGGATAGCATCGGCAACATATTTCCCTTCATCATTATCTGTGGCAGTTCTTACCAAATTTATTTTTTCTCCTTCAACATTGCTTGTCCACAATTTTTTAGGAATCTGGCCCTTATTATTCGCGATAATGTGATTGGCAACATGAAGAATATTTTGAGAGCTGCGGTAATTTTGTTCGAGCATTACCACTTTTACTTCATCATAATCCTTTCGGAATTGTAAAATATTTTCAATGGTAGCGCCACGGAAACTATAAATGCTTTGCGCATCATCGCCCACCACTGCCACGTTTTCGTGCATGGCGCCCAACAGCTTTATAATTTGATATTGAGCCGTATTGGTATCCTGGTATTCATCAATCATAATGTATCTAAACTTGCGCTGGTATTTACTCAGGCTTTCCGGATGGGTTTTCAAAAGCTGGTAAAATTTCAGGAGCAAATCATCAAAATCCATCGCTCCATTTTTGAAACAGCGATTACAATAAGCCATATAAATTTGCCCAATCATTGGCCGGTTGGCTCTCATATCTTCCTGTTGCAACGAAAAATCGTTGACATATTCTTCCGGCGTTATAAGGCTGTTTTTTGCTCCGGAAATGCGATTGTAAACTGTATTGGGTTTGTAATGTTTTTCATCAAGATTCAGTTCTTTCACCACCGTTTTCACAACGCTTTTCGCATCGTCTGTATCATAAATGGTAAAATTTCGCGGATAGCCTAATTTATCAGCTTCTGCCCTCAGAATCCTTGCAAAAACAGAATGGAAAGTGCCAATGTATAAATTGCGCGCTTCATTATTTCCAAGAATTTGCGCCACCCTGTCTTTCATTTCCGCCGCCGCCTTATTGGTAAAAGTGAGCGCTAATATCTGGAAGGCATCCACACCGGTAGCCATCAGGTGCGCAATCCTTGTAGTTAAAACTTTGGTTTTGCCGCTGCCGGCCCCGGCCACTATCATAATGGGGCCATCACGATGAAGCACCGCTTCGCGTTGCGAATCATTCAATCCGGATAAATATTCCTGCATGTTTGCAAATTTACGAAAAGAGGTTTGGAGGGAAGAGCGGGGTGGAAAAATACTGAATCACCAGGCTACCTTTTTTACAAAATTTTATAAGCAGATATTTCTCCAAGGCAAGGGCATTCAAATTCTAAAAAACTTTTTTGTACAAAAAATAAGAATCTGAATTATTTGTTTATTTACTGCGCCGCGCTGTGGGATTAAAAACAATAATCTTCTTTTTTCTGTAAAAATTATCTTCTTTTCTGTTTTTAATTTTACTTTTACCGCATTCTAAAAATTGATGATTAAATCTGTTTAAAAAATGGTTGATGTTATTCTTGGGCTCCAGTGGGGCGATGAAGGGAAAGGAAAAATTGTTGATTATTTCGCTCCTAATTATGATATAGTTGCCCGGTTCCAGGGCGGCCCAAATGCAGGCCATACCTTATACGTCAGGGATAAAAAAATTGTACTTCACCAGATTCCTTCCGGAATTTTTCATGAAAATAAAATAAACCTTATAGGAAGCGGAGTGGTGCTGGATGTGGTTACGCTAAAAAAAGAATGCGAATCGGTAGCAGCATTTGGAATAGATTACCGGCAATCTTTATATATCAGCGAAAGAACGCACCTGATTTTACCAACGCATCGCGCACTTGACAGGGCGAGCGAAGCAGCCAAAGGGCATGAAAAAATTGGCTCGACATTAAAAGGTATCAGCCCCGCGTATATGGACAAAACCGGAAGAAATGGCCTGAGGGTAGGCGATATACTTTCCGGTGATTTTCGGAATAAATATGACACATTAAGAAAGAAGCATGAGCAATTGTTGCAAAATTTCTCTTTTGAAGAAGATATTTCTGCAGATGAAGAAGCCTTCTTCGATTCCATTGAATTTTTAAAAAGCCTGAAAATTGTCAACGGGGAATATTTTATAAATGACAAGATTCAATCCGGGAAAACTGTATTAGCAGAAGGCGCGCAGGGAAGCATGCTGGATGTTGATTTCGGCACATTTCCATTCGTAACCTCAAGCAACACCATTACAGCGGGCGTTTGCAGCGGCCTGGGGATAGCGCCACAAAAAATTAAAGAAGTGATTGGCATCACAAAAGCCTATTGCACGCGCGTAGGAAGCGGCCCTTTTCCAACAGAACTTCATGATGAAACCGGCGAATTAATAAGACAGCAGGGACATGAATTTGGCAGCACCACTGGCAGGCCGAGAAGATGCGGCTGGATAGATTTGGTGGCGCTAAATTTTGCCTGTATGATTAATGGTGTTACGCAGTTAGCAATGACAAAAGCGGATGTGCTCGATACCCTGGATGTTTTAAAACTTTGCAATAAATATTCAATCAACGGGCAGGAAACATCCCAGGTTCCGTTTCAAATGGAAGGTTTCAATATCAAACCGGAATATAAAGAATTCAGCGGCTGGAAATTAGATATCACCCAAATAAAGGCCTATAAAGATTTACCTTCCCAAATGGATTCTTATATTAATTATATCAATTCAGTGCTTGGCGTTCCCGTAAAATATATTTCAAACGGGCCCGGCACAGACCAGTTAATTGTAGCAGAATGATGAGATTATTTTTTAAAAAATGTTTTATTATTTTTGGTTAATTGAAAATGATATTGAAAATTTACATTAAAATCCTTGGAAAATTATGAAAGCAAAATCTGAAAAGGAAAATAAGATTCCAACGCCAAAGGCCTCCAAAAGTGCCTCTAAATCTTCTCCTAAAAAGGCGTCAAAAAAGGAAGAGGATGATGATGATGACGATTTTGATGATGAAGATGAAACACAAAAAAAGAAAGGAAAAACTTCTTCAAAAAAGAAATCTGACGATGATGAGGATGACGATGATGTAGAGGTGGAAGATGATTGGGAAAAGACGGATGAAGATGAGGACTTTGATCCTGATTTTGAAGAATTTGATATCCCAAAATCAAAAGGGAAAAAATCATCTAAAAAAAGCAAAGACGACGATTTTGATGTGGAAGATGATTTTAAATCACTCGATTTGTTTGATGATAATGACGACATTTTTGATGATGAGGATGATTTTTAGATCAACTTTCCGCCATTAAAATAACTCATTTATACCTTTTCTGATATTCAATTTTCAGACATAAAAAAATTACTTTTCCTGCCGGGAAAGTAATTTTTTAACTTCATCCATCCGTTAATTCGAATTGTTGATTCTGAAAGAATTTAAGCTGATTTTTGGCGAATAAAAATAAAGAATTTCCTTCTTTACTGGGAAAAGTTAGATTTTACATCCTGTAAAAGTTGCGCTACACTTTCATTTAAGATTTCAAACTTTTTCGACTTAAATATCTCCATCTTTTCTGAAGGCAACTGCAATTTATAGCTTGAGCCGGTTGAAAGAACGTGGTTGAAACCCGGATTATAGTGATCAAAATCTTCCTGGCTCATTGAAATATTTTTAGCGATTATTTCCGCGTTATATCTCCCGGCAACTTCCAGCGCTGCCGCACCGCTCTTTTCTTCGTCGGTAAGATTAGCGGTAAACCGGCTGCTGTCTAATACTGAAAGATCTGAATAATTAAAGTTTGAATTTGCTACATTTCCATCCGTATTTCCTGTTTCCATAACATAATGTGTAGCAATAAATTTCTTAACATGGTTTCGCGATTCTTCAGGCAGGTTATATTGCAAATCCCAAAAATTGCGGCTTCCGGTTTTCTTTATCGCGTTAAAAACACGGCCTTCGCCACCATTATAAGCAGCGATTACCAGCAACCAATCCTTAAGATCTTTATATAGAGAAAGAAGATATTTTGCCGCCGCATTCGTACTTTTAAAATAATCAATGCGGTCGTCTTCGTTTTGGTTAACCACAAGGCCGTAATCCTTTGCTGTATAGGGCATAAATTGCCACGGTCCTCGGGCTCCCTTTATTGATAGGGCAGTGGATTTTAAATCACTTTCAATAACGGCTAAATATTTCAATTCTCTTGGCAAGCCATACTGGCTAAGAATTCTGTCAATAAGATTGAAATAAGTTGCGCCCGTCTTTTTAAGTTGCAGTAAATAGCCCTGGTGCGACTGCAAATAATCCTGCATATAAGTTTCTGCATTAGGATTCACCTGTGAAGAATAGGGGATAGAAGAATTGTAAGAATAATTTTTAAAAAGATCTTTAAAGCCGTATTTCGTCACGTTGGCGAGGTAATCTACCTTATCTTTTTTCAGATTGTCTTTTGAAGCAATTACTTCAGTGATAACTTTATTTTCAGTAGTTGTATCCACCGGAGGTTTTGGAACAATTGTATCTGTGAAAACCTGGGAAGCATTAGCATTGCCTGCTGCAACAGCAAATGACTGAAGCAATAACATGAGAAAAATTAATACCAATCTGGTTTTTTTCACGATGAATAGCTTTTGTAATTTTTTAAAGTGCTTTTAGAGAATTGCAACAACTTTGCCTCATCATGTTTATCGGCGAGTAGCTGAACGCCGAAAGGCATTCCATTTGAATGCCTGAACAACGGCAGCGAAATCCCCGGAATCCCGGTTAAATTTGCATATACGGTAAAAATATCCGCTAAATAGGCTGCTATCGGATCTTTTTCCATTTTCCCCGCTTCGAACGCAGTGGACGGTACGGTAGGTAAAATAATAAAATCATACTCGTTAAAAATATTCCTCGTTCTGCCTGACAGCATATTTCTAACTTGCTGTGCCTTGGTAAAATAAGCATCATAATAGCCTTCGCTCAGAACAAACGTACCTAACATAATGCGTTTTTTTACTTCTTTACCAAATCCTTTGCCCCGGTTTCGTTTATAAAAAGTAGCAAGATCTTCAATCTCGTTACTGTCACGAAATCCATATCTGACCCCGTCATATCTTGATAAATTGGAAGAGGCTTCGGCTGTTGTAAGAATATAATAAGCCGGAACAATATAATCTAACAGCTCAAAATCTATTTCCTGAACTTCACATCCCTCATTTCTGAGACCGTCAGCAAATTCGTAAATAGAATTTTTAATTTCCGGATCAAGGCTTTCATGCTGCATTGCATTTTTAAACAGGGCAATGCGCGGCTTTTTCAAATTGTTTGTGTTATCAGCAGGCAAAATAAAATTTGCATTTATTTGTTGATTTACTGTGCTGTCAAATTCATCGGGACCACTTATTACTTCCAAAACCTCTTCTATGTCCTGGATATTATTGGCAAATACTCCTATCTGGTCAAAAGAGGAGGCATAGGCGATAAGGCCAAATCTTGAGATAGTTCCATAAGAGGGTTTCATGCCCACAATTCCGCAAAAATCGGCAGGTTGTCTTACTGAGCCACCGGTATCGCTGCCAAGGCTCACCATGCACAACCCGGCCTGCACTGCTACGGCAGAACCACCGCTGGATCCGCCTGAAACTTTGGATTCATCGAGCGCATTTTTCACCCGGCCATATACGGAGTTTTCATTGGTATTGCCCATCGCAAATTCATCACAATTGCAGCTTCCTATAATGATTGCATCTTCGTTTAATAATTTATTTACGCAAGTGGCATTATAAATTGAAGAAAAATTTTGGAGAATTTTTGACGAGGCAGTGAGTTTGTGGTCTTTATGAGCGATTACATCTTTTATCGTAATTACCACGCCATGTAGCTTGCCGGTTTTTTTACCTGATTTTCGTTTTTCATCAAGGATACGGGCGCGCTCTAAAGACCCGGATTCATAAAAATCCACGATGGCATTCAGCTTATTCGATTTAATCTTTTCCAAATAATATTCTACAATATCAATACAGTTTATCGTTCCGGCGTTTAATTGATTTTGAAGAGTCTGAATATCCTGGTATGAAAACAATTGAATAATTTTTTAATTAAAAAAGGTTCAGATGTTCATCCGTACAGATGCGCATCTCAACCCTTTATTTGAAAATAATAATGCTATTTTATTTGACAGATTCCGTTTCTTTCACAACTTCTCTTTGTGCCGCTTCGGCGCGTTTATCTTTTTCCTTCATTCCTTCATCCAATTCTTTTTTCACGCTTTCTTTTGCATCGTTAAATTCCCTTACGCCTCTTCCTATTCCTCTCATGAGATCAGGGATTTTTCTACCGCCAAAAAATAATAAAACGACAAGCAGAATTAATATCCACTCAGTGCCACCCGGCATAGAAAATAATAATTCAGGTTTAAAAAATAATAAAGTCATGGTTTTAAGTTTGAACACAAAGATAAGGGAATAATTTTCTCATCCATAAACCATCAAGTTAAAATGCCAGCTAAATATTACTTTAAATATCTGCCGCATTTGGCCTTACCATTCGCAGCTTGATAAGGTGTAATGCCACGTGCGCAGGAAAAAATCAACAAGGAAAAAATAATGACAATCCAAAGATTTCTTTTCATAAATCTGTAAAAAAAGGTTAGGTCAAGTTTTCTATAGGTAAAATTTCAGCATACAAGTATAAAATAAAAAAAACCGGGAATGAAATATTTCCCGGTTTTTTTTAGTCTTTTGTAACTTTTATTTAATTCTTTTTTCCTTTATCCTGGCACTTTTGCCACTTCTTTCACGAAGGAAATATAATTTAGAGCGGCGAACTTTACCGACTTTATGTAGCTTAATACTTTCAATGCTGGGAGAAAATACGGGAAAAAGGCGCTCAACGCCAACTCCATCGCTTATTTTTCTAACAGTGAAGGTAGCAGTACCGCCTTCGCCCTGGCGTTTTACCACATCGCCTTTAAAGCTTTGAATCCTTTCTTTATTGCCTTCTACAATTTTATAGTTAACAGTAATGTTATCACCGGCTTTAAATTTAGGAAAATCCTTCTTTGTGGTCAATTGGTCGTGAACAAATGCAACTGCATTCATGGCTTTTTATTTTAGGAGTGCAAATGTAAGGCAATTTTTGTAAATTATAGCAAGAAAAGATTATAATTCAGGTTTTTAAATCAACCCTTCATCTCCCTGCTAACGCGCAACGTTCACAGCCCTTTTTTCGCGGATTACGGTAACCTTAATCTGCCCGGGATACACCATTTCAGTTTGAATTTTTTGAGCTATTTCAAAGCTTAATTTATCGCTTTCGCTGTCTGTAACTTTTTCTGATTCAACAATAACTCTTAGCTCTCTGCCCGCCTGAATTGCGTAAGCTTTTTCTACGCCCTGGTAAGCTAATGCGAGATTTTCAAGATCTTTAATTCTTTGCAGGTATTGCTGCATTATTTCACGCCTTGCGCCGGGCCGGGCACCACTCATAGAATCACATGCCTGCACCACGGGCGATATCACGTATTCCATATCTACTTCATCATGATGGGCTCCGATCGCATTGCATACTGCGGGATTTTCTCCATATTTTTCCGCCAGCTTCATTCCCAATAAAGCGTGGCTTAGTTCAGTTTCTTCGTCGGGCACTTTTCCGATATCATGCAGCAATCCAGCCCGTTTCGCCAGTTTGGCGTTCATTCCCAATTCTGCCGCCATTATCCCACAAAGATTCGCTACTTCGCGGCTGTGCATTAACAAGTTTTGTCCATAAGAAGATCTGAAGCGCATTTTACCTACTATTCTTACCAGCTCTTTATGAAGGCCATGAATGCCTAATTCAATAACAGTTCGCTCGCCAATTTCCATAATCTGATCCTCAATTTGCTTCCGGGTTTTTTCGACCACCTCTTCTATACGCGCGGGGTGAATTCTTCCATCAGCCACCAGCCTTTGCAGGGATAACCGGGCGATTTCGCGGCGTAACGGGTCAAAACAGGATAAGATAATGGCTTCAGGCGTATCGTCCACGATAAGGTCTACGCCTGTGGCAGCTTCTATCGCGCGAATATTTCTACCCTCGCGGCCTATAATTGAACCTTTTATCTCATCGCTTTCCAAATTGAAAACTGTAATAGCATTTTCAATCGCTTGTTCTGAGGCAGTTCGCTGAATAGTTTGGATGATAATTTTTCTTGCTTCCTTATTAGCCCTGAGTTTTGCATCGTCTACTATCTCCTGTTGTATGCTCAGCGCCTGGGAGTTTGCCTCGTTTTTAAGTGTTTCAATTAATTGGGATTTAGCTTCTTCTGCTGAGAGACCCGAAACTTTTTCAAGTCTTTTTATATGTTCCTCCTGGTGTTTTTCAAGCTCGTTTCGTTTGATATTAACCACTTCAATCTGACGGTTGAGGTTTTGTTTAATAACCTCATTTTCCTTGATTATTTTTTCAAGATTTTGATCTTTTTGATTCAGTGATTGCTCTTTTTGTTTTATTCTGTTTTCCGCATCGCTTAACTTCTGATTTCGTTGACTTACCGTCTTTTCATGCTCCTCTTTCAACTGAACAAAATGTTCCTTTGCTTCCAGTTGTTTTTCTTTTTTTAAGGTTTCGGCCTTTGACTGTGCATCCGAAATAATTTGTTGGGCCTGGTTTTGCGCGTTTTCTAAGACTTGTTTTGTGTTTTTTGCGAATATGATTTTTCCCAGTAGAATGCCAATAATTAGTGCGATAGCTCCTACGATTATGGGGAGAAGTTGTTCCATTGTTTTTTAGAAGTTTTAAGTCTGTTCATAATCTGATTCCTCTTTAATTCCCAAATTAGATACTAATTTGGTTATAAACGAAGATAATAAATTGTAAAAAAGAAATGATGGTAATTAATCTGTTATATCGAAACAGGTGAAAATTGAAAAAAGGCAAAAAGCCTTCAATACTAAAAGTTACAATAGAAAATTTGAAGAAATACTACGGCTTATATTTCTTGATTATAACCGATGCGTTGTGGCCTCCAAAACCGAAAGTATTACTCAGTGCTGCATTTACTTCTCTTTCCTGCGCCTTATTGAAGGTGAAATTTAACTTAGGATCAAAAGCCGGATCATCCGTAAAATGATTGATAGTTGGAGGAATTACGTTTTTAGTGACTGCGAGAATACAAGCCAGCGCTTCTATAACACCGGCGGCACCGAGACAATGGCCCGTCATTGATTTGGTAGAACTGATATTCAAATTGTGAGCGCTTTCTCCAAATACTTCCAAAATTGCCTTTGTTTCAGCAATATCTCCTAAGGGAGTAGACGTGCCGTGAACATTAATATAATCAATATCGTCAGGCTGCATTCCTGCATCTGCCAGAGCAATACGCATTACGTTTTTTGCGCCAAGGCCATCAGGATGCGGCGCTGTAATGTGATACGCATCGGCTGTAGCGCCCCCACCTGCAATTTCGCAATAAATTTTCGCGCCTCTTGCCAGCGCATGTTCTAATTCTTCAAGCACTAATATTCCTGCAGCCTCTCCCATCACAAAGCCATCGCGGTCTTTATCGAAAGGCCTTGAAGCAGTTTTGGGATCATCATTTCTTTCGCTGAGCGCTTTCATCGCATTAAAGCCACCCACGCCCGATTCAGAAATAACTGCTTCGCTTCCACCCGTTAAAATGATATCTGCTTTTCCCAATCTAATATTATCAAATGCGTCGATCATAGCATTGGTGCTGCTTGCGCAAGCGCTGACGACGGCAAAATTAGGACCGCGAAAACCATATCGCATTGAAATTTGTCCGGCTGCGATATCCAATATCATTTTTGGAATAAAGAAAGGATTGAAGCGGGGAGTACCATCGCCGCGGGCAAATTCCATTACATCATCCTGGAAGGTGGTAATGCCGCCTATGCCACTGGCGAATATAACACCAACTCTGTCCGGGTCTGTGTTATCTTTTGAAATGCCTGCATCTTTAACAGCTTCGTCGCTGGCGATTAAAGCAAATTGTGTGAAACGGTCTAATTTCCTGGCTTCTTTTCTATCGAGGTATTCGGTGGGTTCAAAATTTTTAACTTCACAGGCAAACCTGGTTTTAAATTTCGAGCAATCAAATTGCTGAATATAATCAGCGCCGGAAACACCTTTAGCCAAACCTTCCCAATATTCAGAAACGTTTTTTCCTAAAGGTGTTATGGCTCCCAATCCGGTTACTACTACTCTTTTTAATTCCATAAGCTTACCTGCAAAGTTAAAAGATGTGATTACTTAGCATGCTCTTCAAGGTATGCTACTGCCTGCCCTACGGTGGTAATGGTTTCCGCTTGTTCATCCGGAATCGAAATATTAAATTCTTTTTCGAATTCCATGATGAGTTCAACGGTGTCCAAACTGTCGGCACCTAAATCGTTGGTGAAGGATGCTTCAGTAGTTACTTCAGCTTCGTCAACTCCCAATTTGTCAACAATGATTTTTTTAACTCTTGTTGCAACGTCTTGCATGATTGTAAAGTTTAGTTAATATGCCCACAAAAATATACTTTTTGTAATAAAAAAAAATAATAACTATTTCCGCCAAAAATGCAGTTGTAAACATTTGCGTCTTATAGCAATAATTTCCTATTGCGTTATAAATGAATTCGTTTCAGAAAAAGTTTTATACTGATTTTTTACCAAATATTTTTTGCCGAATTGTTTGAAAAAGATTCTCATCAGTTCATTAATTCGTATTTATCTCAACGATAAATCTTGTATTTTTATTCATCATTTAAACAAGAATTTTTTTATGCCTATTAAGCAAATAGATTATGGCACTGCAGAATATGACCAAATGGTTAACCTCAGATATGAAATTTTGCGTAAGCCATTGAAGCTTTCGTTTGATAAGGAAGAGCTGGAAAAAGAAAAGAATGATATACTTATTGCAGCTTTTGAAGAAGACAAAATACTGGGGTGTTGTTTATTAAAAAAAATTGATAACCATACAGTGAGGCTTCGTCAAATGGCCGTGGCGAATAACTTACAAGGGAAAGGTATCGGCGCAAGCATGATGTATTTTGCTGAAAATGTGGCGCGCGATGCCGGTTTTAAAAAAATCAGAATGCATGCAAGGAAAACTGCTATAGGATTTTATGAAAAACTTGGATACACCGTAATGGGAAATGAATTTTTAGAAGTTTCAATTCCTCACTTTTTAATGGAAAAGAAATTACGGCTCATTGATTAAAGAACAGTCCGGCCTTTCACGATATTTCCCATCAGGCTCCATAATAAACATTTTCCACCAAGTTATAAACGGCGCAAGAGGGCATTGACAGCAAAGCAACAAATTTGGTAGTTTCTTGTTTTGATAACACCCTTTATAAATTTGAATTTCCGTTTAATTTTTGCGATAGAAAGAAATATGGCACCCTTAATTGTTTTATTTGGATTGGCTTTAATTGTTGTGTTTTTTATATTGTATAAAACGCCTGCGAGAAAAGTTATTCTTCCTGAAAATTATAAAGACCTTTTGCAAAACCATGTTTCTTATTATCAAAATCTGAGTGAGAAAAGCAAATTGCGCTTTGAGGAAAAAATAAAAGATTTTTTAAGTTACGTACGAATTGATGGAGTAGATACAAATGTGGAAGACCTTGACATAATGCTTGTAGCCTGCAGCGCTGTTATCCCTGTTTTTGGTTTTAAAAGATGGAAATATTACAATCTAAAAAATGTTTTGCTCTATCCGGCAATGTTTAACCGTGAAAAATTTCTTGCTTCGGGTTATGAAAAAAATACACTTGGCATGATTGGTACAGGCCCCATGCAAAGAGTAATGATTTTGTCTAAACCTGCGCTCCGAGAAGGTTTCCTGAACAAATCGTCTGCTTCAAATACGGGAATTCATGAATTTGTTCATTTACTGGATAAAGAGGACGGTGAGGTAGATGGATTACCCGAAACGCTGTTTGCAAGGAAAAATGATTCAAAATGGCTTTCTTTAATAAATCAGAATATTGAAAAAATTATACTTCAACAATCGGATTTTAACCAGTATGGCGCCTATAATAAAGCTGAATTTTTTGCCGTGGCCTCTGAATATTTTTTCAATCAACCTGAACTATTTGCACAAAATCATGGCGAGCTTTTCAAAATTTTATGTACAATATACAACCAGGATCCAAGCCTGCGTCAGTAGTTGTTAGCGGTTGATATATACTTTTTCAATTTGCTTTTCTCCTTTACTGTTTGTTATCATTAAGACATACATTCCTTCAGCAATCCCCTTGGGGATATTTAATGTATTGATATCAACACCATAAGTTTCAAACTCTTTTTTGAAAATTAATTTTCCGGATAAATCTAAAATGCGTGCAGTTATTTTATTACCGTTGCTAAAGTTGTCATTATTCCGAATATAGATTTTATCATATGCAGGGTTCGGGTAAATGATAATTGTTTTTAAATTAAATCTTACCATCACTACGGAAGAATAGGAAATTTGTCCCGATTTATCCACTTGTTTTAGCCTGTAATAATTATTGCCATCTTCCGGCAGATAGTCAGTAAAGCTGTAGTCTTTTGATTGTGAATGAATGCCATTGGCTTTTACGGTTCCTATGGTTTGAAAATCAGTATTTCCCTTGCTTTTTTGGATTTCGAAATAATCGTTATCTGTATCATTTGTCGTAATCCATGTAAGTAAAGTGTTCCTATTATTTTGATTCTTTCCTGTGAACGTAAGT